>Ga0123357_10004766_pt1 | contig 16042 bp, 12 predicted proteins | sample TergutEmb28metaG_FD_89873 | JGI IMG/M metagenome (GOLD analysis project Ga0123357, IMG submission 89873) | Embiratermes neotenicus P4 segment gut microbial communities from Petit-Saut dam, French Guiana - Emb289 P4 | ecosystem: Host-associated > Arthropoda: Insects > Digestive system > Gut ... | reverse complement strand
GGAGTGGTATCCGTGTTGCAGGCTTCAGCCTGCAACACGGATACCACTCCAAACCAACCACACCGAAACTCCAACACACATCGAACCAAGAACAATACGACCAACGTGGTAATTAAACAGAATAGTCGCAAGCTCCTGATGATGGATATATTAATGTCCGAAACATGTTGAGCACATAAGCTGTGAAATACAATAGCAAGTGACATCAAGTTAGTCCTTTATTCTTCAACCACAGGTTCAAATATTTTATATTATTTTAAGCATTTAAATTTTTAAAGGAAATTTTCTTTTCCTTCAGATCTACAAGCCTAATCTACAGTACTAATGGCATGCGAATTATTTTCTTATATGCTTCCTTCTACGCTAACGGTTCAAATGCTTTCTATCAATAATATATTTCAGCAAATTAAAAATAAAAACTCAAATTTATAAAATGGAGTGTTCCGTATTAATTATTTCTTCTAATGAGCTTTATTATTATTATTATTATTATTATTATATTTTTGTTGCTTTTAAGGAACAATTTTTTCTTAATTTTTTACATCAACAAATAAACCAGATGTAATTTTTTATTAATTCTTGTTTGCGTTAATTTTTTTTAATATTTTGTTGATGAATTATTTGTTTTTTCTTATGTTTTAATGAATTACTTTTTATATTTTCGAACACATGTGTAATTAGTATGTGAAACTGTTGGTCTAAATGTTTTCAGAATGAAGCGTCAGTGACGTGCAGCTATAAAGGTTTTTATGAATGTTTTGTTTTCCATGAGCAGAGGAATTTTGCAGGGTAGCTGATCAATAATCATATATCCTTAAAACATCAATATAGGGGACTGTCGCTGATTGATTTCCGTCAGCAGTAAGCTGTCAGTTTTCTGGTTTTGACAGTAGACCTACATAAGAGAGATAGTTACCCGCCACTGACTTAACTCAGAATGAAATAAATGTGCCTTTTATAACTCACATTTGTGCAATTACACATATCTTTAAGCATGACAAAAGACTATTAAGTAACACACCCCATTGCATTTTAATTAACTGCTAACATTTCATCGACCATGGAGCTGTTAATATGTACAGCTTGTGGCATTCGTGCTCATAATTATGGTGTCAGATTATAGATAACTTTCATATTAATTTGTAATTTAGTTTGGACTATTTTCTAATTACAAGGAGCCATGTCACGTTAATGACACACATCAATAATACGGTGCAATAATTAAAGATGAAGAACTTTGTCACTAATCCACGACTTCTTATCAGTTAATACACCTTTTATTCACGACTTCAATGCGATTATCAGTTTCGATGTCTTTGTTTCTTTGTTCCTATAAACTACGCTTTTTTATCCCGTTACTCTTGATTTTGTCGTGCGACTAAGCCTTGTTATCGTTGAAGATGAAGCAATATTGCATAATGAATCGCAGCACAGGGAAAAGCATCTGTGACATATTGTAAATACTATTCCAGTGTGTTTAATAAGCGATTCATGTAATTTCAAAGAGTCTCGCTCTCTTTAGGAGAGTATAAGCGGAAGTTCGCAAAGCACAAAAAATCATTTTGCAGTCTGCTGGGGTCGCTACAACTTCTAGTCATATAGATGTGTTCCAACGTTTCAGGAGATAATATTTTGTTCATAATTAGACTGGAATTCTGCAGTAAAAATATAAACAGTATACCTCTCCCAACAAACGTACCCAAATAACTGACTCTTCAGATCGCGTGCCAGAGAGTTTGTTTTCGAAATATTATAAATTAATGGTTTCTATAGGGTTCCACAACGAGTTGCGTGTTTTACCTCATAATTTGGTTAAACTCATTGAAACCAAATCAGATAGAATGTTGTATCCGTTCGTGTTAACAACAATTTTTTTTGTTTCGTTCTCTCTCCGCATATCGTTGTTAATTTTAATTTCAGGATTTCCAAACCTGCATCACGAAAATAATAGAATGATTATTGACAAATTATAAAAAAGGTGGATTATTTCGAAAATATTTTCTAAATAAATTTTTACTTAACACGTTAAATAAAGGAAGTATAAATAACTTTACATCGTTACGTATGCAAGAATACATTTTTTATCACTCCATAAAGAGACTTCAAATCGTGTACCACTCAGAAATCTTGTGAACGTAGTGAGTAAGACCATGATTTCGATAACGAAGCCTACTAAGCATAATACTGACAGTAATCTTAAAATTTAGATTTACTTATCTGGATACGGATAAAAATTCATATATGTGAAATTTTTTAATAACCCTTTAGGATTTTTTCTTTACTCAGAATGTTTTTCGTAACCGTAATGAGGGCAAGATCTCTAGTCTGTTGTAAGTGGGATTGACGCCTTTTAGTTTAATGCACTGCAATTAATATTAGAAGTAGTCATCTTCATATCAGACACTGAAAATATTTTGTAATTTTGAACTACTGCAATAAGGTTCTATGTGTGAAGAGAGAATACCAACAAGAGGCAACAATATAGATGACATATTGTCAGTAACAGATGTTGATTATTGACTAAGGTCTCGACATGTTTCGGGCATCTTTATGCCCATCATCAGGAGTAGGACCACGTGTTACTGCATATGGGGTTGTTTGCTGGTAATGTTGGATGTGGCTGGTTGCGGTACTGTGGTGCTACGTTGAGGGTGTGAGCACTGTGAAGGTTGCTGCTGGAGCAGCAAACTTCACAGTGCTCACACCCTACAACGTAGCACCACAGAACAGCAACCAGCCACATCCAGTACTACCAGCATAAGAAGACCCCATATGCAGTAACACGTGGTCCTTCTCCTGATGATGGGCATAAAGATGCCCGAAACATGTCGAGACATTAGTCAATAATCAACATCTGTAATTGACAATAAGTCATCTATATTGTTGTATCTTGTTCGTATTCTCTCTTCACGCTTTGCTCACGATGCACGGTCACAGAAACCTAAAGGTTCTATGTGTTTCTTCTTAAACGGAAAAACCTGCAGGAATTTCGTAGAATGCGTGTTATATAAACGTCTTAATTTATAGTGTGTGAAAAATTTGCCCTAGCATTCTCTGTTACACTCAAAATACATCACACAAGAACGTTAACAACAGGAAATGACACTGTGTGCAATGGTATGTGATTTTATGCTGCACAGTACCTTTTAGTCTGACAGTTCACTTATCCACTGAGATGAAACCATATCTCCATCAGCAAAGAGAATGCCTGTGGAATGTGTTAAGATTTTCTGGGAGATTATTTAATCTAAAACAAGCCTGATCCATATTTTCCTTCTTTTGCGTGTTCAGTCGGTGCCTGAAACTGAAAATGTTGCTTAAAAACTTTTAACTTTTATGTAAAATTTTCTTGAGCCCAACTGGCTTATCCGAACAACTCCGGGCCGATTTACGACGGCATTTCTGCAGCAAATCTATTGGCGTATATATCATACAGAAATTCACATAATGACTGAAGATGAGTCACAGGGACCTCACATCCTCTCCGATTAGAAGTGCAGGAACAAGCTGGCTTGTGGGTTTGCTGTATAGCGCTAAGAACCAACAGGATATGACTAACAGTTGCAGGCATTTAAATAATGTCACTGTACTAAACTTCAGTAAACACCAGCTTCTTCCTAAATGTGAAAGAATAATCGCTAACAGATATGGACTATTCATAATAACCTACTCTTTATAGTCTAGGAAACAAAAACAGAGAGCAGGTTCCTCCGAAATTATGATCACTGTCTATCAGACTTAACAGCGTCAAATTTCTGAATCAGTCATATTTATAGTTATTGCGGTATTATTTTTATAATAAACGGACGAAATAATATTTTATTTCCGTATTATTTGTTTTATGAGATGTGTACTGTGTTGCACCATCGACTGCACTTGTAGCCAAATACGGAATATTAAATTTCTTGCCTTATTGCCAGAAAAATGAGAATTCCCTTTCTTTACATGCAGACATCATTAAAAGAAGTTAGAAAAGTCATATTTTGAAAACTCTGCAGGTATTACCCAATATTGTAACTATTCCAGTGTCTGGTGGATCCAGAATAAGTGTCATTTCCTTTCCGTTGAAATGGGGAAATTTCCCGCATATTGCTACGATATTTTCTCTATTTCGAGTGCAAAGTTTCTATTTGCAATGTCAGTCACATTGTGAGAATCACGTTCTTAAGGGCTACCTTTTGTTTCAAGGATTTCCTGACTGGAAAGAACGTTAGAATACTCCGGCACCCACATTCCCCACCTATCTCCTTCTCTCTTCTTCCTACTTCGAAATAATAATAAAGTAATAATCTGGATACAAATCATTATTAGGGAAAGTAATACTAAAGGATTTTAAAATTCTTTCCGAAGTTGGAAACCTGGTGGAAATAATGTACATTTCGAAAGCTAGTAGAGAAATATGTTACATTGATTGAAGCATTGAATGTGGCTTATTTGACTTACTTGAATTTTCTAGAAATAGTTCAATTCTTATGGCAGAAATGACCAGCATTGCGAGCTTCGGTAATGTCATGTTAGGAAAACAATTGCACAAGATCTATGCATTAATACAGCATTTTTTCTCTTCTCTTTTACCTATTTTTTTCTGTTAATCTACATGCAATAATACTGAGATGGTAATGACTCTCCTTTATTTAGAAAATCCTTTAAACCCCTTTCGCAGTCACTATTGGGTGCATATAAATTACTGGCATATTAATTTGTAATACTGAACATTCTCCATGTAATTGATACTTATGAATAACTTTATTATAAGCAAATTACACTTTGCCATGAATAGAGAAAGACTCCTACATGTTTCGGCTTCTATTTACAGCCACCTACATAGTGCACCAATATTTACTAAAAGAAACAGCTTTAGCACGCTGGTTATCAAATTCCAAATGACAAAATACAATGTCATTATAACAATACAACACCATTGCATTTTTCAGGATTGTTGCTAAAATCTTGTGCATCCAGACGTCTTGAAACATTTTATATCCTTCAAGTTTAGTCCGGTGGTAAGTCGTGTTTGTCATCAAACTCTGTAAACTATGAACGATCACCTTGCACAATACAGCCTGATCGTAGAAGAAAACAGTTTTGTGGACATAAGTTCCTGAGTTCTGCGATCTCGAAAAGCAAAAACATGAACGAAATAAAAATGATTTCTCTAGAGCATGGTTTCTCAACCTGTATAAGCGTACCACTACTGGTACTCCAAATATTGTCTACTGGTAGGTGGCGGCCTTAATAAAAAATCTGAAATTTAAAAAAGAAGAAGATTTAAAAAAAAGTAAATAAAACATAAGCCACATAGATTCTCTAATATGCAGCACTGGTGGCAGCATTATGTAATTCAACCCCACAGTTAGCCAGACTTTCAAATTTCAGCCTTTTCATTCAAATACACAACCAATGTTAACTCGGGACATCAATGAAATCGTTAATTTCATTTCGCGGCACCCCAGCTAAGAAATCTGAGTACCCCTGCTCCGGAGAATATTAGGCATCGGCGTATGTGTGTGTATATATATATATATATATATATATATTCCTCGCGTAACTACAAGTATACTCTACATATTTAATGTGATACCCGTTCTGTCTTTCATGTCACTTCTCTTCTGCTTCTTTTTCGTCTTCTTCTTCTGCTTCTTCTTCTTCTTCTTCTTCTTCTTGCCGAACTTCAAAGGCACTCATTTTAAGTATGATTGCCCTTTTACCAGACATTTCCCATAACGGTTTGGAATTCCATTTAAACGCACATGTTTGAGCGTGGTCTTGAAGCTAATAACTAATGATTTATCTTTCCAGCTAACGGCTCATTTCAACCGGGCATGGAACCAAAGCGTCAAAGGACAGCTTACACGAGGCATCAGATACTGGAGTTGGAGAAGGAATTCCACTACAACCGCTATCTCACGAGAAGGCGGAGAATCGAGATCGCCCACACTCTAGTTCTTTCCGAGCGGCAGATAAAGATCTGGTTCCAGAACAGACGCATGAAGTGGAAGAAAGATAATAAACTACCAAACACGAAGAACGTCCGAAGGAAGACAAACCCAGCTGGAGTTACAACAGCAACTAAAAGCAACTCCGGCAGCACGAAAAGTAACACATCAACGAGGTCGAAAAATAGCGGCGATAGTAGAAGACGTGCAAATAGTAACAATACAAGTAATCCAAATCCTATTGTTGGTACGAACACTGTGGCTACTGACATAACAAACCATCAGCAACATCACCAGACACATCACCACCAACAGCATCATCTAGGAACGCAGTCAAGTAACAATGTGACTGATCAGCAACATTCTCACGGCATAGTTACGACAATGCAATCAACAATGCATCTTAGTTCACCGAGTTTGGTTTTAAGTCAGCTGACTCCTTTAACACCGGCTCAGACGTGTGGCCCGGCGCTTCCTCCCAATACAATTAAATCTGATTATGGATTAACAGCTTTATAAAACAAATTTCAGTTTATTTATGTTTGTACGATTTGAATAAACCTGTGCATCAACTTGGGACTGCAAATTTTGCTTTCAAGAGGAAAATTGTTACCAAACTGTCGGTGTGGAAGTGCGAATATAGTAAAGTGCCAAAAAGTATTGAAAATCTATCTTACTTCCTTTATTGTAGATGTGAAGGTAAAGTTGTTCTTGTGTTTATAATCACCACAACATGGACATGTATGGGGAAATGAAGGTTAAGTTCCACGCATTCTCATCATCGGAAGTAGGTAGAGGTGAGTGATAGATTCATGTTCCGGCCGTTTTATCCCTTGTACAAATTTAATAAAAATTTAAGTGTATCTCATATTTTGTCTAGACGTAAAAGTCTGAAATTTTGGCAGCGTACCCTTATCGTCTACCATGTATCGATTGACTGTATTAAGAGAAGTCACTATTCAAATTAAACACAGTGTCGGTCAATAGCCTAAGGTCTTCAATCCATATTTTTTATTCGTTCTTTCTTCGTCATCTATAAGTTTAAAAACTTGACAATTTTTGTAGTTAACTCTGAAGAAATAATCTGGTTTACAAAATTGACATATATTAACTGGGCCTAAATTTTCATCGGAGGTATAACGAAGTGCTGCTACTTATGCATGCTGATAGATTCCGTGACCTGAAAAATTGGGGTGGAATTTATTCAATATAAATATGATATGGGAAAAACAGTGACACAGATTTGAATGTAATAAATTTTGAAAAATGTACTTGTGAATTACAACTCCACCACTTTATAAAAGGTAAATACCATCTGCATTCATTAAACGGATTTGTCGCCTTCCTTACACAATCTTGGTAACACATACTCTTCTGTTGCGTTTACAGAAATTAACTTTCTTTGCCAACAAATGTATTCTTTAACTAATTGTGATCTTTTAGACTGAAGTACAGAGTAGTATTTAATCATACTATCATATGCTAAAGGCTCTATGAAAGAATTAAAAGCATATTTGTAATTTATTTAATGGTTTTAAGCATGTTATTGCCGGTAATTAGCCGTTTCGAATTTTCGTACTATAATGGACCCTCCTACATGAAATGGAACTACATTGTAGCTGGATGAACAATGTATTATTTTCCTTATACAAATTTCAGGAAAGAGAAAGATCCTTATTTACACCGATACAAATCAGTTTCTTGAAATTGCTGAGAGAATTATATACGATACCACTGTGCATACTTCAATATAAGACATTTAAATTATCATCATCAGTATTTTCCAGTTTAAAAAAATCTGTTTTATAGAGCATTTCCAGCTTTACTACCAACAGCCGACGTGACAAATCTATAGTAAAATTAATTCTTTATTTTGTTACTTTTTAAATGTAATCCTTATTAACGCAAACGTTGGGCAATTTTTAAGGTAAAAAACATTACTTCTTAATATAAACAAATTTTATTTCCAAACAAACTTGCGGAATTATACTTAAGCTATAATATTTGAATTCATTCGAAAAAATCCACAAATATTATTGCTTAAAGAAAAGTGGCTTAAATATGTCACCCTATGGCTGATAAGAATGGAGACTTTGTACATGGTGAGGTAAATTTCCGTCAAAACACAACTATAAATATATGGCTAAATGATGGTGTTTATTACCAATGGAAAAACTACATGTTTCGGCCGAAACATGTAGTTTTTCCATTGCTAATAAATACCATCATTTAGCCATACATTTATAGTTGTGTTTTTGACTGTTATTTACCACATCATATAGTTTAAACACACAACGGGGATGACACACCTCAGAAAGGAGAATTTGTAATTGACTGAAGCAAAAATGCCAAAGCAATATGTGAAATGATATGTTACAGAAAATTTATAGCAAACAAAACCAATTCATTTTTCGCTCCTCCAATCAACAATGTTGCTGTATGTGTATAAGTAAAAATTTATAACTTTAAGCACATTTTTACACATACATGCACACATATATGTTTGTATACACACCATGTAAATCGGGCGATCGCGGTTTATGAAGGATTCTAGTATTACTGCAGGAAAGGACATTAAATCGACGTTTGTTTTGTGTCAACTACAGTTATTATAAAGATACACGTATTTAGTAAAGACATGTTTGTTATACACAAACTCACTTTCTGTATGATGCATTTTTCTAAAGAAAGTGATACAGATGATATTTTCTCCTTATGCAGTGGCAAATTATTTAACAGAATATGGCAGTTGTCTATTTTCTCAAAATTCCAATTGTATTACTAACAACGAGAAGTCTTCTAAATGTTACAACAATATAATATTAAAATATTCTACATTTAATTCTTTTAAACACAAGAAGAACCTAGAGAAATGAAAATACGTGGTACTATACAAATCTTCTAATTTCACTACACGTCAACTGAGGCGTTTCCCGTAAGCAACAAGATAACTTTGATAAACTGTTAACTGAATGAGTGCGCTTTTATTCTGTTCTACTTTTGAAGACAAGAAAAGAAACATTCACAACAAGATTGGCAGTTCTGGACAAAATTGCACCAAATGGCGTTGGTAGAAGTATATCGCATACGCTGAGAGTAGATGCTACGAACGTGAAAGAGAAGTGTGGCAAAAAGATTTTTGTACTAAAAGTAAATAACAAATTCCTTGCGTCATATATCGTTAAAGTTTTCATACACAGATAAAATTTTATAAGATATGGTAGGTAAAAGTAAGGACACCCTTACACATGAAATATCAGAAGACAATGTTCTCTTGTGCAAGTTGCTTCCGCCCAAATACCCATTATCTAAACAGGTCTAATTTGGCAAGTTTGGGGGGGATAAAAATTCACCCCTCGGTGAACTTGTCCGGCATGCCGCATATGCCTCGTTCTCCGCGCACACACACACAGACACACACACACACACGCACACACACACACTCACACACACACACAGATATATATATATATATATATATGCATGCCCAACGTCAGAAAGATTGAGGAACACGCGAATATCAATTTTTTCTTATACTTATTCCTGGTATTAGCTGGGAGAAACATTGTAAAAAGAAGAATTTTCTTTTCAACAAAGTTCTTTAAACTATAACGGATTGTTGTATTATTAGAATATTCAGTCACAATAAAATAGAATGTGTGGATATTCATGTTTCATGTGCACCCCATCTCGCTTAATGTCTCAGTGCTACGCCAAATCTACGGGCCTAATATTACGCAAAACATCAATGTTGCAATAAAATCTATATATAATATGAGAATGCGAATAATAGGTAGACAAAAAATTGGGTGCTTTTTTTTAATTATTAATGTCCACAAATTTGAGTAAAACACATGGTTTTAGCTAGCGAACCACACTTAATAACGTGCGGGATTTGTAATGGGGTTTGTCTGCAGTGGTGTCTGTACACAATACTGTTCACTTGGTTGTACAAACACTTAGCAAGTGGTAATCTCTAATTTTCTTTTCGACTGTCATTTAATCTTATTTTGTCATGTAATAAGTGCATTTCACTATTGAATTTTGTTATGGTAACATAACGCCGAAACGCGTAGAGTTAAGGTACATATTAAAAGTGAATAGCCACAAATACATTCTACGATATATTCTCCCATCCAGTAAAAGACAGTCTTGTGACAAAATTTTAAAATTACCACTTTAAAACTCCAACAAGTTTCGATTCTTTAAGAATCATTCACGTATTTATTTATCAAATATGTATAAAATATTAATTAAATTAAAATAATGATATATGACATATGTGGATATCCTGGAGTCGTACACTGGAGCAGAAACATAAGAAATTTTCCACACGATGAGGATGTAACAAATGGAAATTTTGGACGAGATTTACTCAAAAATAAGGAAACCTCGTGTGAATGATACGGCAGTAGACACAGTGTCTACCGTCATACCATTTTTACTTACCCGTACATATAAGCGCGCGCGCGGGCCCACACACACACACACACACACACACACACACACATACAAATGTGGATACAAACATTCATAATTCAACTAACGATATTCGATATATTTCTTTTAAAATTTTATTGAAGACGTATTCGTTTGATAAAAAAGCGGAATTCATTAAACAGATTGTTAACACAGGATTATTACTGGCATACACGGTGACGTAGTATGCAGAAGTTACCAATGCAGGACCTCAATTAATTTTCGTCAGCGTCTCCTGTAAGGAATTTTGTTCAAATCGGACAAAAATGTGGAAAGAGCGGACGATATTGGCTTTCTGTCATTAGGTAAAGAAATCCTTCAGTAAAGGGATATCAGTTCAGCTCAAAATTGCTTAATGGCATTACGTAGAGGTCTCCTATACAGAATTTCCCTCAACACGGATAAATAATTTGTAGAATATGGGTGAAAACTCATTTACATCATTAAATGAAGTGTAGTCGTCTCTAAGGAGACTTTCACGAAAATCGGACACGCACGAAAACGTTTGTAGAAAACTCACAGAATTTTATGAAAATAATTCACAACAAATAGCCGTTACTCTGAGGGCACAGACAAACAGACGTACAGATGGACGGACGAGCGTAACCTTTATGTGTTTCTTTGTTTTGGTTTGTAAAGAAGATCTAAAAGATTCGTCTAAATTAACGTACAGACCCAAGGTTTTTACTTTAGAAATCTGGAACATGTGGTAATAACAGGTTTTTCCGTTATAGAGTCGGGAGAGCAATTTCCAAATGAATATATTGCAGTTAAGCGAGAAAGACTAAGTATGAACTAAGATATAAATGCTCGTTTTGCTTGTTAATAGTTCACACATAGGCGTGCAATTTTTTTAAAGCAACCGGTCTATTTTATTCAGTGATACATAATTTCTCTCAAACAAAATATAATTTCAAGGGACGCTTTAGCGAAATAATTAAGCAGAAATTTTCTTTATTGTTATTTGCTTAGATTTTATGTTTACTGTTTAAATTTCATGTTTTTTTTTTAGTTTCCTTCTGATAAAAGAATTGCGTCTTGGAAGAGTGTGTCACAGTGGTGTTTGTTAATAAAAAGAAAGGAAGCTGTCATCATAATCTATGTGTTGGTACAAGTGTTTCATAATCAAAATGACATCCAAAAAATCTGTCAATTATTTCTATAGGTAAAACACTGTTATATTTGTTGTTTTTTACTGATTAAAACTATTGACTGCTAATTTATCTCCTGCACATATTTTCGCTCTTGTTTAGCGAAACTGACCTGCAAGAACTTTGCAAAATAGTCATAAATAATATGTATTATGTTCAAGTCAAATGATTTTGCTTTAAGTTCTGTTTTGTTCCAAAGTGTGTATATAATTATCATAATTATTAATAATTATTCAGTTTATGTTGATCAAAGAGTGATGTGCCACAATAGTTTTGTAAGACATGATGATGAAATTAGGGCCCACAGAAGATTTATGCTGATCTAAATGATTGACTCCATGCATCACAAACGAAATTCAAAATTTTAATTTGGAGCCTGGTAAAGAAAACTGGAATCGGTCCTAACTATGTTATTTGAGAGAAAATAACCTTGTCTGTTCCATAATAAACTATTTTAAGTGTACTGTATGGCTGTTTGAATAATGGCAACGAAATATAAACTTTACTTTATCAAACTACAAGAAACTCTTCGATAAATCATAGAAACATTTAAAGCGGCGTATGTTATAAAAGTATAACCAAAAATATAAAATTATGTTTTGACAATTTTCGGAACAAATAATATTAGGAGACAATGAATTGAGATTTCATTTTCTCGCAGGTTGAATTTTAAAAGTAACGTATCTTTCAGCTGGGAATTCCAGAATATACATGAAATATAAAATATTTATTTTTATTGTGTAAATAAAGTAATTGTAAATGACAACATATTTCTTATTGCTGTATAAAATTTGTACGCTCATATTTAGGACCGAAACCATAGATGCAAACATCAAATATTGTTTGTATAATGAAGTTCAAAACCAAACTCAGGGTGAATTTTAGTTGTAAAAGTGGATAACATTAAAGGACTACTGATTCTATGACGAAGTATACGAAATGATCTGTCGTGTCTAAGTTTAAGTAAAATGCAAGGTGTTTTGAAGGGAAGACATACGATGAAATATAATATGCATTTGTGTGTGTTGACTCTGCTCGTTGTATGTTTCTTATGAAGTTCAGAGAGTGAATGTGAATCAAAGTTATGTGAATAAGTGTCGCATTAATATAAGGATAGCAGAAAAAATAAATAACTGCTCATATGATACGTTGTATGTATATACGTATATTTATAACATATACTCAAAAACATTTATATACTTAATTAAATTTAAAGGGATTCTCGCTATAGTCTAGAATCATAATAGTGGTTGAAATCTCGGACACTGACTATTTTCTCTGCCTAAAATTCACGTTTCGGAATTTGGATCTGTCTCCGTCTTCAAGTGGAATTGAAAAATGGGAGAACATAACTCTTCTCAGCCCCCTAAAAACAGAATAAATCTCTACAACTGGTTCAGCAGAATAAATTCTCAAATTTTCCTGTGACACCTGAAGAAGAAGTCAGACTTAGTCTCCAAAGTGTTGTGGATATTTGAGGCAAAGACAGCGGTTAATGTTCAAAATTTCAATCACTTAAATTTTGAGTTGTTTATCGGTAAAGTAAACAGGATGTTACTCTGATCGTTCTACACCTCAGTTCTCTTCATACTGGGGCTAAACCCTGCTCCTCTTCTTCGAACTTCCTGCCTTCTTCTTGCAAGATATATAGGCTTATTATAGAATTGAAGAATATTCTTCCACGGAGAACAATTTTAAAATTGCTACTTATCTCCCACTTCACTTTGTTGGATACGGAAAATGACAACTTCATTTTTTATAAAGGGTAAACCTGAGTATTCTATGTCGACTTTACACATTATATAGACGTATTTCCCAAATTAGTTCTTACTTCACTTTACTCACCCCTGAATTTTTGGATTCAGACCATGCAATGCTCCAGAACTAGCAAGGCTCTTTATATAATACATTCGGAAAATAACAAGTTTCAATATTGGCTCTTGTAGAATAAAAAATTTTTTTTGTTGTTTCTGCATAAGTTTTGAAAGAAAACTCTCTTATAAATATCCATTAATCCTTTAGCATATGAGCTTCGTCTACATAATGCCTAATAAGTTTATTTCATACCTCACAGTAAACACTTATATCTGCCTTATTAAGCCCAACTTATCAAACCTGTTTACGAGGAAAATATTATTTATTTCAGGAAAATTACTGAAAGCTTAAAATAAATAGGAGCGAAAAACTTTGATTTGGTGACCATTAAACCAATCAGTACACAAGAAGTCACTGCACTTTAAATAGTTCTTAAAGACAGAAAGCAACTCGCTATAGTTATGCTTCCCTGCCCTCCATTTGTCTTTGGTTTTCACTGGAGATATTTTTAAGCTTTTCGAAGTTATGTAATTTGTTCCTTTTTGGGTAATTCCCCGGCGTCTGAATTCTAATTGCCGACGTTTCGGAACTCACTATCGGTTCCATCTTCATAGGCAGGTCAATAAAGTATGTCAGTTCCAGGATTGTGCGTGGTATATATACCTGGTTGGGTTTGGAGCGGGGAAGTGGCAGAGCCAATAGGAAGTTACTTTCAACAACGCTATTTGGAATGAGGACCCGAAGGATAACTGGCGTAAAGCGTCCAGTCCTTCGATAAGCAACATTTAGTGATGCCCTGTTCTAATTTCGATAATGTATAGCGACATGAAACTTTTAAAGTACGCATTATCGTGACGTGGCCTGGATTAGAATTCGATGTAAACAAAACAGAGTAATATGTCACATAATCCACCTGACGGCTAACACACACACACACACACATATATATATATATATATATATATATAGCCCCTTCTAAAAATTAGGGTGTTACATATGAGGCTTAACTGGAATACAAATATGTTTTACGCATAAAATTACTTTTCTAGCGAATATGAAATGTTCTGATAGCTAAAGTAAAATTATATGATGTGGCTACGTCTATTTTGTCTAAACACTTATAACTTATTCTAGACGTTGACAGCAACGTAAATTATATTGTGTCGAATGCCAGTGTGGTTGCTTGAAGAATAATGAATTTGAAATAGACTTGAATGAGAGCGGTTGTGAAATAATTGTAGACAATAAACCGGCAGTTGCTTGGTTGTAGGTGGGGGCGCTGATGTAAATAGCAGGACTCCATAAGCGTATTATCTGATCTCCGGGCCGAAATATAAGCCCGCGACATCTCGGACACACAAAGGCAGTTCTGCACACTCGATAGCGACTTAAAGAAAAATTTATTTAAATGTATTCATTAACAAGAACTTAACGGGTATTACTAAGTTACAAAAGTGAGTAATTTGAAATTTTCACAGAGCTTGTGACGAATATTAAAGTATATAGGATATAACAGTGTTTTGATTAATATAACGTTACCGATGTTTCGATAACGTTTCACTACCTCCATCTTCAGGGAATTTTAAGAAGATGAAGAGACTAAAATTTCTTCACCTCATTATCGTATTACCCGCTCACAGTGTGTCCAAACGTAGAAGACTGAAAGGCATAACCAATGAATTTTTTAACAGTTTTGGTTGATCCTGAATAAATTCACGGAAAAATAAAAGAAAAATTTGGGAAAAGTTTGAAAGAATATCCTTTATGTTGTAGAAAACTTAAGGGAGCGAATTAATTATTTTAATCGAAAAAAGCAAATGCAGAAGACATTACTGTGATTTTTTAACCTTGTAGAATCAGTCAATGCGACGTATAATTTTATGAACCAGTCTAGCCAGTGATGTCACAGCCTTCAAAATCGCCTCTTATTTTCTTGCGACTGGAAGAGTTGCATTATTAGCTGCCGGATATGATGGATCACCAATTCATCACCACCACTTGTCAAACACAATTTACTGCTCCCCAAAGGGAGTACAGTACAGTTCGAAGTTCAGGTCGGGGACACAGCGCACTTAATCTGAAGAATGCAGAAGAAACCTCACTGTAACTGCCTTCTCTCTGAGAACATGTTCCGCCTTGTTTCTCACAATATCGTCTTCAGCGTGTTGAGTGGGTAGTTCTGAATAGAGGTACCCGTGTCTTTTCTTAGACAACAAAACTGTAAACAGTCGAAAACCCAAACGAATGTTGTAAAATTAAGGTGCAGGTTTCGAGATTTCAAGGTTTCAGATTCTCATGGAGGTATTTAAGAAAACTGTCCCATTTCGGAGCAAATTTCTCTCTTTAACTTCAGGGTAGAAGAAATACGCTTAGCATGGAGGCAGAAGTTTTACTGTACTTTTTTGTAATTACTTGCTAATTACACGGAATTATGCCAAAAGCACTGTGGATTTCAACCCGAAATTTCCGCTCAGCTTCTGACTTGATAGCGGTGAAAGGAACATTGAATAGCAAATCTTTATTTATCTTCTTTCTTTCCCAACGCCCCACATGTCCTTGACGGACTTCGTGGTCTTCCCTCCTGGGCATGGCAGAAGTGTAACCGACTTCTCAGGTTGGGACGCCCATGAGGCGCGGTTACGTTGTCCCGATGATGTGAGT
>Ga0123357_10004764_pt1 | contig 16050 bp, 17 predicted proteins | sample TergutEmb28metaG_FD_89873 | JGI IMG/M metagenome (GOLD analysis project Ga0123357, IMG submission 89873) | Embiratermes neotenicus P4 segment gut microbial communities from Petit-Saut dam, French Guiana - Emb289 P4 | ecosystem: Host-associated > Arthropoda: Insects > Digestive system > Gut ... | reverse complement strand
CAATGGAGAGATTGTGTACGCTTTGTAGCAACGGGTGATGGGGGAGAAGGTGTTCTTGTAAATTTGTGACTTTTAAAATAAAATTTTAGGAGAACAAATTGTATGAAAAGTATAAACAGTGCACAAGGTGTAGAGAGTGTCAAAAGCACAGGCAAGCAATGGCTTGCAAGAATGACAAAAAAGCGGTGGGTGGCAGTGGTGGCACTATCGCTTTGTTTTGTTTTTTGTATGAGTTTTGGTTTGCAACAAGTGCTTAAAAGCAAACGAGTGGAAAGTGCTCCAACACAAGAGGTGCAGGTATCGCAAGACTTTGAAAAATTGGCAGAAAAATATATTGACTTTTTTGTGCAAAATGACAACGGTACGGTGTCACTAGATTTGTCGCAAAGGGTGAGAGGTGGCGTGAGCATTGAGAGTGTTGATTTGGACACAATGCAAGCCTATGCTCAAAACCTTGAAATGATTAACGACCTTGTTGCAAAGGATGTTTTGGTAGAAGGGGAGGATGGGAATTATTATGTCAAAGAAGATGGGTTGGCGAGAAATGCCGTAGAGGACTACTTTAAAAAAGGCAGAAATGATTTTTATGTGAGAAAGAAAAAAATACTTTTTGTGAATGTGCCTATTGGATACTATTTGGCACTCAACAATCCCAATGCATTGTTTTTTGCTTTGGGCACGCAAGTGTTGGCAAATGCATCCAATGAAATGTTTGCAAGCAATGCTGATTTTTCAAAATGGTTGGAGACTGTCTTGGGTACGCTGAACCATCCTACAATACAGGCTATTTTGGAACATTTTGGTTGGGACGCTTTGCGTACTACGCTACAACGGATGTACAATGGAGACCTTAATGCAATTACAAATATAATCAATCAGACAGCCTTTGGCGCAGCATTGAAAGTAATTATTGGTATTATTAGCAATCGTATCAACAATAAAGTGGGCATACCTTTCAAGCAAAAGGCAACAGAGAATATAGATAACGGCGGGAAAAACAATACAGTAGTGATGGAAAGTGACTTGATTTTGAATGGTTGTTCTATATGGGGGGCGAACTATTGAGAGTGAGCAAGAAGATGAAACTATGGCGTGTAGGGGCGTTGAGTGTGTGCGTGTTGTTGTGGGGATTGGCACTCACGGGTTGTATAAAACAAGAACCATTTGGGACTGAGAATTGGTTGTTGGATTTTTATGGAGAGACCTATACGCTGCCCTATGAGATTGCTAATGCAAAGCAATACAAACAGACGCTTACACGGAGTGGTAGGTTGGAGTATGATTGCGTCCAAAGTTTGGACGAACAAATGCAAGTTGTGTCATACAGTGTGGAGAGTGAAGGGCAAGTTTTGGATTTTGGTGCTGGCAACAAAGGGTTGATAAAAATGGGGCAAGGGGCAAGAAAAAGTGCGTTTGTGGTGGTGGAGACCCGACCAGGACAATACGAAATCTCACCCGCATCCTATGATTTGGTCAATCTCACAGGACAGCAAGACTTTTTGTTTGCGAGGTCTATTTTTCCTACTCCGTATGTAGTGCGGACAGAGCAAGATGAGGTCAGTGGGGAATTGAGTATGGAAATAAAAATGACTTTTGAGGAGTTTGTCGGGTTCTTTGCTCAGTTTGCCAAAGGGGAGAGCGTTTTGGTGGATTCACAAAGCGAGGTGGTTGATTTTGTGACAGAAGGTGCGTTGTTGAAGACTGGAACAAGTCAAGGCAATGACGACTTGGCGGATACGGTGCCGTGCAAAGTGCAAATGCAATACACCGCACTCACAATGGATAGTGGTCAAGTAGAGATAAAGGTCGTGCAAATGGATGTGTAAACGATAGCAGTGTTTGAAGTAGCAGAATGATTTGTATTGGGAAGAGGTAAAAATGGAAAGCGATTTGGTTTTGGGGGACCGAAAATATGGTGTCAAGGTGGGTTGGATGAAGACATTGTTTGCAAAGAGAGTAAAAATTTTTTTGGTCATTGTGTTGGGGATGCTTTGCTTGACGGGGTTGCTTGTTGGGTGTGACAACAAGAGTACCCCAAGATTTGACGGCAAGATTGAGGATTACTTTGGCAGAGGTACACTGGTGTTGCCGTTTGCGTGGGAAGCGTACAGGTACGACAATGAGTTTTTGTCAACGCTGTCTTTGGAAGAGCAGAGTGTTGCTTTGGTTGCGGCGGGATATGAGGTCACTATGACAGACAATTATGAAGGTAGGATGCTTTGTATTGCAAGGGTGACAGAAGGTGCAAAAGAATATTTTGGTATTGTTGAGCAGAATAACGATAGTGTTGGCGTGTATTACAAAACAAGCAATTTTTCGGAGTTTTTTTTGCAGGAGCGTGTTGAGCAAGGGGTCATCGTGATTTTTACGCCGTTTTTGCCTGCGCACTTGGTGTCGGAGTTGGTGGGAGTTATTTCTGAGGGCGAAGAGAATAAAACTGTTGTGGAGAGTGATTTTGCAGGAGTGAAGTATTTTTATGAGTCTGTCAAGCAACAAGAGGTGGTCGTGGATGACGACGAACAGACCATCACTTTGATGATGGCACCCACGCATTTTGTGGTATTGTTGGATAGCAAGGAAACATTCAAAAACAAGCCGTTGCAAGTGGCGGTGCATTATAAACCGTTGGAGGAGCGAAGGGGTTTGTTGGAGATGGGAGTGTCCTTTTTGTGAGGGGTAATGGGAGCAAAAACATTGTTTGCAATGGCCTTGGATGGTGGGAGTAAACTTGCAACACAAAAAACAACTTGCCAATTTTGGCGGGTTGTTTTTTTGATTGGTGGGCAAAGGGGAGTTGTGAAAGTTGACAAGGAGCGTGATATATGGTATACTTGTGGGGTGACAAATGTGCAAATGTAATTTGATTTTTGATGCAGTTTGATACGCAATGTCATTTGTACAATGGGTGAGCATTACAAAAGTAAAAAAGCACCTGGGATAGGGTGGTCAAAGACAAGATAAAATCAAAAGGAATACGATATTATGAAAAGATTGTTTACGAGTGAGAGTGTGACCGAGGGGCATCCTGACAAGGTTTGTGACAAGGTGAGCGATAGCGTGTTGGATGCGGCTTTGGCGATTGACCCAAAGGCAAGGGTTGCGTGTGAGTGTGCCACCACTACGGACTATATGCTTGTGATGGGCGAGGTGTCTTGTGGGGGCAAAATTGACTATGAAAAAATAGCCAGGGATGCCATCAAGGAAATTGGCTATGTGGACCCAAGCATTGGGTTTGACTACAAGACCGCAAAAATTGATGTGCGGATTGACAAGCAGAGTGCGGACATTGCACAAGGGGTCAATAGTGCGTTGGATAGTGCGGAGAACTTGGGAGCGGGCGACCAAGGAATGATGTTTGGGTATGCGTGTGACGACACGATTGACTGTATGCCTTTGGCGATTAGTTTGTCGCACGCTTTGGCAAGGAGACTGTCTGAGGTACGCAAGAGTGGGCAGATTGGATATTTGAGACCGGATGGCAAAACCCAAGTGGCGATTGAGTATGAGGGGGCGACCCCCAAAAGAGCGGACACCGTTTTGGTGTCCACACAACACGGTGCCGAAGTGGACTTGGAGACCATCAAAAAAGATTTGTATGCCAAGGTCATTGAGCCCGTTGCGGGCAAATGGCTTGACAAGGACACCAAAATTTTGGTCAATCCTACTGGCAAGTTTGTGGTGGGAGGCCCGCACGGTGATAGTGGCTTGACGGGTAGAAAAATCATTGTGGACACTTATGGGGGGTACTGCCCACACGGTGGGGGAGCGTTTAGTGGCAAGGACTCCACCAAGGTGGACCGTAGTGCGGCGTATATGGCGAGATATGTGTGCAAAAACATTGTGGCAGCGGGGCTTGCCAAAAGAGTACAATTGCAAATATCCTATGCCATTGGCGTAGCGGCACCGATGGCCATTTTCGTGGATACCTTTGGTACGGGCGTGATGGAGGATATCAAATTGACCAAGGCGGTCAAAAACCTCTTTGATATGAGACCGCAAGCCATCATCAAACAACTTGACTTGCAAAAGCCTGTATTTGCAAGAACGGCCGCCTATGGACACTTTGGCGGGGATGTCTATGCTTGGGAGAAACTTGACAGAGTGGCAGAGCTCAAAAAACTGTTGTAGAATGAGATAAACACGATCCAACAAAAGGGAGATAAAAAATGAAAACACTGTATAGCAAAGAACAAATTGCAAAGCGAATCAAGGAACTTGGTGTAGAGATTGAGAAAAAGATACCGCTTGGAGACACGCCTTTGATATGTGTTTGTGTGTTGCGTGGGGCGGCTATGTTTTTTGTGGATTTGGTGAGAGAACTCAAAAGAGATGTCAAATGGGACTTTTTGTCTTTGTCAAGTTATGGCAGTGGGCAAGTGAGTTCGGGCAAAATTGAGGTGGTGGATGGGCTCCGCAACAGTGTGGGCGGATGCGATGTGCTGGTGATTGATGACATAGTGGATAGCGGGCATACGGTGGAGTATTTGCGTGACCTTTTTGTACAGCAAAAAGCCAAGAATGTGTATATTGCCTGTATGCTTGATAAGCCCAAAGGTCGCAAGGTGGATGGCATCAAGGCGGACTTTGTGGGGTTTGAACTGGAAGGCTTGCCATTTGTGGGTGGGTACGGTATGGATGTGGATGGACTCAAACGCAATGTGCCTGAGATTTTTGTGGTATGAGCAAGGCGGGCAAGGGCGTATTGCAAGAGGGTCACGCAGCCGCTCCGGACTATGTGTTAGAAGATTTGCAAACCAATGGGCTCTGGATATATCAGAGTGAGGCGTATTTCAGGTTTGGTACGGATGCGGTGGCACTCGCTCATTTTGCAAAAGCCAAAGGCAAGGACATTGTGTTGGATATTGGGAGCGGGAGTGGGATTGTGCCCCTCTTGATGGCGGGCAAGTTTGGGGTACGCAAGGTGTATGGGGTGGAGTTGCAAGAGCCGCTTTGTCGGATGTCTAGGCAAAGCATTGCATACAATGGGTTGCAACAACAAATCCAAATCATTGAGGACAAGGCACAAAACATTGCCACACACTTTGAGAGTGGATTTGCAACGCTGGTGACCGCCAATCCGCCGTATTACAAGGTGGATGGTGGAGACAGTGCTATCAACCCAAGTGTGGCGATGAGCAGAACCGAGCACACACTCTCACTCCACGACACCGTACAATGTGCCAAATATGCTCTGAGCACGGGTGGGAGGTTTTGCATTGTTCACAAAGTGGAACGACTTGCCGAAGTCATTCACGAGTGCAAACTTGCCAAACTGGAACCCAAACGCTTGCAACTGTTGCTCCCCAAGTTGTTCTTGATGGAGTGCAAAAAAGATGGCGGAGTGGGATTGAAGATTGAAAAATAATTTGCATCATTTTGCTTGCAGATTTTGGGGCTTGGGATAAAATTGGTGTAAAAAAAATAAAGCAAAGAAATGGGAGCGCGATATTGACAGCGGTGCAAAAAAAGATGGTGGCAAAGCCCTTTGTCAAATGGGCTGGGGGCAAGGGGCAGTTGTTGAAAGATTTGCGTGCACTGTATCCTCAGCGTCTTTGGGAGGGCGGAATACAAACTTTTGTGGAACCGTTTGTGGGTGGTGGTGCGGTCTTGTTGGATGTATTGCAGACTTGTGATGTCAAGCAAGCGGTTATCGTGGATAGCAATCGGCAACTGGTCAATGGTTACCGTTGTGTGCAGCAAGCCGTGGAGTCACTGATTTTGCTTTTGGACTCAATGCAAGCGGAGTATTTGTCCAAGACAGAAGATTTGAGAAAAGAGGCGTATTTGCAAATACGCAAGCAATACAATCAACGATTGCAACAAAATTTGGATGAGCACGGTGTGGACATTTTGCAAGCGGCTCAGTTTATTTTTCTCAACAAAACTTGTTTTAATGGATTGTATCGGGTCAATCGTAAAGGGGAGTACAATGTTCCGTTTGGAAAATATACAAACCCCAAAATCTGCGATGCCGACAATTTGCGTGCGGTGAGTGCATTGCTCCAAAAAGTGGAGATAGTTTGTGGAGAGTACGCCGTGTGTCGTAGTTGGGTGGATGACCACACCTTTGTATACTTTGACCCTCCGTATAGACCCATCTCCCAAACGGCGTATTTTGTGGGTTATCAAAAAGATGGTTTTGATGATGATGCCCAAAAAAGGCTTGCAGGGTTTGTGCAAGAATGTGTGGGCAAGGGTGCGGATATTTTGCTCAGCAACAGTGACCCAAAAGGCAAAAATGAGCAAGACAATTTTTTTGATGACTTGTATGGGGATTTTGATATTGCAAGAGTCACGGCAAAAAGAGCCATCAATAGCAACGCAAGCAAGCGAGGCAATGTATCCGAAATTGTGGTAAAAAACTACACGGTGCAACCAAGAGGTTTATTTGGATAAGGAGAGAGTGGCGTGATAAAAGATGGCAAGGGTGGCAAAAACACACGCACGGGTTTGTTTTTTGAGGGGCAAACGGATTTGGCTACTTTTTTGGGCACAAAACTAGGATACAAGGTGCGTGGCAACGAAGTGTTTTTTGAGGACGCCTTGGTGGCAAGGGTATACAAGAAAAACAGTTTTTATAGTGTTTTTTTGAAAGAGTTGGGGATTGATTGGAGACAATGTATTTCCAAGAGACTTTTGCCTGATGACAGCCTATTTGTTTTGGCAAATAATACGCTCTTTGTCATTGAGTGCAAATTCCAGCAAGTGAGTGGCAGTGTGGATGAAAAACTGCAAACTTGTGATTTCAAGAAAAAACAATACCAACGATTGATGTCCAGGGTCAATATTGAGGTGGAGTATATTTACTTGTTGAGCGATTGGTTTTTGCAAGGCGGATACAAGGATGTTTTGGATTATATTATCAATGTAGGGTGTCAGTATTATTTTGAGTACATTCCGCTTGTCAAGTTGGGGTTGCCGATGCCTTTGGAAAGTGTAGAACAATGCAAAGAGTGAAAGAGTTTATTGACAAGCACTGTGCTGGGAGGCGTGTGTGTGTGGCGGTGAGTGGTGGGGCGGATAGTATGGTGCTTGCCAGTTTGTTTTTTGCGTGCAGAGGTGTTTTGGGGGCGTTGGCGGTGTTGAGTGTGGAGCACGGGTTGCGGGGCGAGGAGAGCAAGGGAGATTTTTTGTTTGTGAGGGATTGGTGTGAGCAAAGGGGTGTGGAGTTTTTTGGGTTTGAGACCGATATCAAAAAGAGAGTGCGTGAGCGTGGGGGTAGTGAGGAGTTGTGTGCCAGGGAGTATAGGCGTGAGCGATATGCGGAGATGAGAGAGCGGGGGTATGATTTGGTGGCTACCGCCCATCATTTGGATGACCAGATTGAGACCGTGTTGTTTAGGGTGTTGCGAGGTACGGGGGTCAAGGGGCTTTGTGGGATGGAGCCACTCACGCCCGAGGGAATTGTGAGACCGTTGTTGCAAGAGAGCAAGCAAGACATTTTGGAGTATGCGACAAAGCACGGTATTGTGTACAAAACGGACAGCACCAATTTGGATACAAAGTATGACCGCAACTTTTTGAGGCAAGAGATTGTGCCCAAACTCAAAGAGCGGTGGAGTGTTGGCTCGGCGATTGCACGCCTTGTGGACAACGCAAGGGATACGCAAGCACGACTTGTGCAAGGGGGAGAGCCACGGGTACATTGGATGGGAGAGCGAGCGTGTTTGCAAAAGGATGACTTGGACTGTGAGACTGCGTGTTTGCAGGTTTTGTATGGACTGAGGGACAGGTTTGGTTTTGGGGATATCACGCAACAAATGGCAAACAATTTGTTTGGGATGACTCGTTTGCAAAGTGGCAAGAAAACACAACTTTGCAAGGGGCTCTGGGCACAAGTACAGTATGATTGTGTGGTGGTGCATGGGGACAAAGTCCAGCCAAAGTCACAAAGCAAATTGGTTGTGCAAGTGTTGGAGGTCTCACAATGGGAGCAAGAGAGCCAAGAGAGAGGCGTGTTTTTGGACAGAGTGCTGTATTGTGATTTGGACAAGTTGCCAAAAGTCACGCAAAGGACAAGGCAAGAGGGTGATGTGTTTGTGCCTTTTGGTGGCAAACAAAAATCACTCAAAAAGTATTTGGTGGACAAAAAAGTGCCACAGTTGTTGCGAGATGAGATTCCGCTTTGGACGGTGGGAGAGCGTGTGATGGTGGTCGGTGGGATAGAAATCAATGATTGTATCAAGGTTGATCAAAACACCAAGAGAGTGGCAAAACTGCGTGTAGAGCAAGAGGAGACGCATTGATAATGGGGGGTACACTGCTTTTGGTGCATGCATTGCGTACAGGCTGCGTACTCTTTTGCGTGTTGTAAAGTATGAGCGGGTCACGCAACCAAGGCTTTGGGTCAAGGGTGCAAAAAGGTGTGTAAGGGAGTATGAATATAAACTCGGACTTGTATAGAGTGTTTTATTGTGTGGCAAAAAATAAAAGTTTTTCGGTGGCTGCCAAGGAGTTGTATGTGTCACAATCGGCAATCTCGCAAAACATACGACAACTGGAACAACAACTTGGGTGCAAGTTGTTTTATCGGACTCGCACAGGGGTGGAACTCACCAAGGAAGGTGATGTCATTTTTGAGTATGTGGAGAGAGCCACCCATTGGCTAGAACAAGCAAAAAAAAGGCTTGAAGAGTATCAAAACCTGGACAGCGGAAATTTGCGGGTGGGAGCCGCTGACGACCTTTGCAAGTATTTTTTGGACAAGCCTATTGCAAGGTTTCGCAATCTGTACCCAGATACACACATAGAGATACGGTGTGAAAAATCACAGCAAACCATTTGGGATTTGAAGAGTGGAAAGATTGACATTGGATTTGTGGGGCATCCCTTGGAGGATGAGGAGATTGAATGCAAGCCTTGGCTGTACTTGCACGATTGCTTTGTTTGCAACGAAAAGTATCTAGCCCACACCAAAGAACGCCAAAAGATGGAAAATTTGGTCAAGTTGCCCTTGATACTTTTGCGAAAAGGCACCGACGAAAGAAACGCCTTTGAGGAGACCATGAGACAAATGGGCGTGGTAGCAAATCCGGTCTTGGAGGTGAGTAGTCACGCCCTGATGGTGCAGTTGGCAAAGAATGGGCTTGGGATTGCTTGTGTCACGGAGGCGTTTGTAGGGCACGAACTTAGCCATAGGGAATTGTACAAAATCAGCACCAATGCCAACCTGAAACCACGGAGCATTGGGGTTTGCGTGCTCAAAAATGCGACACAGCATTTTGCGGTCAAAAGATTTTTGGAAGACATTGGGTACAACGCATAGGATGCAAGACGCAAGGATTTGAAAAAAGGAGAAAGAATTGGGTCAGACCATACAAAAACTATTGCAAAATGTTACGGAATATGCTATAATGCAAGAGGGCACAAGTGTCACGCAAAAACAAAATGGCAATTTGTTGATTTTGGCAAAGGCGTATGAGCCCTATGTGGACTGTTCGTTGGATAGTTACTATCTGTGCTCACAAGACTTGTACCATACGGCAAGGCAATTGGTTGCTTGTTTGCAAGAGAGCGGGGCAAGGGCTGAGATTGCGGGCGATTTGCATTACAAGTGGTTGGCGGGCGAGAGCGGGATTGCTGGGGTGCGTGGACTCAATGGACTTGCCATCAGTCACACAATGGGTTGCTACTTTGCTTTGCAGGTGGTGCGGACCGATGCAGATGTGACCGTGCAGTTGGGGGATGGGCACCTTGTGCGTATGCCAAGGCAATATGAGTGGTGCATAGATTGCAATCGGTGTGTGGAGGCTTGCCCTACGGGTGCGATTGGAGCGGACGGGTCGTTTGATTGTGACAAGTGTATCAGGCAACATATGGGCAAACCACAAGAATCTTTGGCAATGTTTGACCACATAGGCACAAGATTTTTGGGATGCGACGAGTGTCGCAAGGTGTGTCCACACAATGACAAAGTGGCAAGAATTCATGCACCCAAGCATATCATAGACTTGGTGGACAATGCGTTGTTTGCGTACAAGGGCTTGGAGCCTTGGATTGGGAGCAACTTGGCAAGAGCCAAAATTGTGTACAACCAAGCCATCATTGTGGCAGCCAATCAAGGAGACACGGACAAGATAGAGCGGATAAAAATGCTTGGGCGAGAGGAGAATTTTGCGGTCAATGCAAAAATTGCTTTGCACAAGTTGAGAAAATAAAAAGATGCTGATTTCAAAACAAAACGAGTTAGAGTTGTCCAAGGTGTGCAGCACACAATACGAATGTGATTGTGGGAGCGAGCACGGGGTGACTACCAAGAACATTTTGGTGGGGACGGATGTCACCGCAAAGTTTTTTGATATCCTGGGTGGGTTTGCCCCTCTTGGGAGCAAGATTTTGTTTGTGTGTGACCAAAGTGTGTGGGAGATGTATGGCAATGCAATGTGCCATCGTTTGTTAAGGCTTGGCTATCGGATTGCCAAAGCGGTCTTTGAAGATGAGTTTTTGCCCACGCTTCCGTTTGCGTACAAGGTGCCAGATGACACCGCCCTTGTGCTTGCTGTGGGGGGTGGGTGCGTGGTGGACACCGCCAAGTATATTGCCCAGCCCAAAAAACTACCCGTGTTTGTATATGGGACAAGCCTTTTTGCAAACAATGCTTTGGCACCCTCCGCCTTTGTGCAAAAAAATGGTTTTTTTGAACTTGTTAAAACCAATCCTCCCGTTGCCATTGTGTGTGATACCAAGAACTTTGCTACTTATTCAGCTTTGGAGACCTGCTATGCGATTGCAAAGTATTGTGGCAACTGTATGGCGATTTTTGATTGGTACTTGTTGTCCGTGGTAGAGCATACCAAGTATTGCAAAAATATTGCCAATCAGATTTTGGACAGCGGGGCCGAACTCGTGCGGGAGTTGTACAACTATTTGGCGGGAGAGATTGATTTGCAAAAATTGCAAAAAAGTCTTTGCGAAAAAAATATACGGCTGGGTGTGTTGTGTCAATGTTTGGGGGACAGCCGGCTTGTGTGTGGCAGCCCCACCATTGCGGCAATGTCCATCAAAATGGCGGACAAGCACGCACCTTTTTTTGCGTGTGAACTCAATGCAAACAAAAGACTTGGGGAGATGTATGCGGAGTGTATCATAGATGCCACTACCACCAAAGCAGAGTTTGTGCCACCGCCCGATAATCACAAGCGGAGTGAACAAATCTCCAAACTTTTGGGCGTGCAAAGCATCTACAACTACACCAAGATTGCACCCTATTTTGGGCGTAGCCACATTGAAGCGTGCACACGCAAAATTGCCTCTCACAAGAGTATCTTGTTGTCTGTGTTGCAAACGCAAAATGTGATGTTTGAGAGCGTGGTGATTATTCTCAAAAAAGTCAAAGAGCAGCACAAAAATGTATCGTGGGGGAGCAGTACCAACGAGCGGACGCACTACAAGGACATACCCGTGATGTTGCTCAACTCACTTGTGGCGTTGTCGCCCGATGTGCACCTCAAACCTACCGCACTCAGTATTTTTAAACAATTGTCCACCCTAGAAAAATTTGTATAAATGAAAATTGAAAAATAGAACGGTCGTGTTTGGAACACAACCAACCGCAAGGAGATAAGTATGGAGTCGTTTGAACAACTCAAACAAGTATTGGTAGAAAGCCGTGGGATTGTACCCTCCAAAATCACGATGGAGGCATCGTTTGAGGCTTTGGGGCTTGATAGCCTGGATGCCGTAGATATTTTGATGACCGCCGAGGAAAAATACGGACTCCGTATCAACCTTGATGATGGTGCCAAAACCATTGCGGATATCGTGAGAGCGATTGACAAAGCAAAGACAAAAAAATAGAGGTCGGTTGAACAAGTTGACAACTCACAAGGGTACAAGCATTTTTGGCTTGTGCCTTTTTTTGCAAAATAGATGGCAAAATATGGCTTGTTTTGCAACAAGTATATAGTGACAAAAATAGCAAAAAACCTGACATATTTGTGTGGATATGGTACAATCTATGAGCAGGGACACCTGCGATTTTTTACAAAAGAAATTTTACAAAGGATAAAAAAAAGTGAATAGCAAAAGAATAAACAAAAGCAAAGTGTTTGCAGTTGTTTGTCTTGTTGTGCTTTTGTGCTCGTTTTTGGTGGGGACAAGTGGGCACTCTTTGGCGATGCATCGGTGGCAAAACAAATAGACGCAAACCAGTATGCAAGGGTGGAGACGCCCAAGGATTGGAGCATTGGTGGAGCCAAAGATACCGTTGTGTTTGAGCAAAGTTGGGACAGCTTGTTGACCATTGAGAGTACGGACTTTACGGATTCATATTTTTATATGGATTTGGACTGTGAGTCAAGCACCAAGTATGAAATCATTGCGGATGTGTGGAGCGATGCCGAGATAAAAAACAGTGCGAGTGGTTGGGCGAATGGTGCCCAAGTGGGATTTGACAATGCCAATAGTATGAACGCCTATCAGTATGCAATGGGTGGATGGCAAGTGCTCGGGTACAATTTTGTGACCAAAGATACGCAAACCAGTTTGAGAGCCTATTTGCGACAAGGTTGGAACTCCACCGTGCTTGGCAAAAGTATTTTTAAGAACATTAAGATTGTCAAAAAAGCCAATGAGCAGATGAGCACGGATTGGAAAATTTTGTGTTTGATTCTCAAAAATGTGGATGCCAATATTGTGGTGAATGGAGAAACACGCAATGTCAAGGTGGCAATGAGTGATTTGGATGTGGAAGTTGCTCAAACGGCGTATGCACAATTTGTGGAGCGGACCAATCGGATTGCCAATGGTCAAATCCATATTGGGATTGATGTGCAGGTAGTGGAGACGCCTATCCCAACACTGACCGCCTTTGGGAGTGCAGATTTTTGGGCGTCACCCAGAGATATCTATCCTGTGGCAGCACCACTTATGAGAGAGGGTGGCTATGACCATATTTTCTCGTTTGTGAGAATCAGTGATGCCGAGGATGTGGAGCACAGTGCTCCTTGTGATAGTTATTCGGGTTTGGGTGGGACGCAGTTCAATGGAGTTGGGTATTCGCAAGCAAGGCTCCCAGCGGAGAGAGATGATTGGTGGTACACCAAAAGAGATGCTTGGACGCCGACCCACGAGTTTACGCACACCTTGGAAAGACAGAGTAGGGAGCGTGGCATTGCGGTACCCGTGCTTGATAGCCAAAGAGATTATTGGTATATTGATGAGCAAGATGGGGAGTTTCACGGTTTTAGTATCAGCACGGACCAAACGCCGGGACTGCAAGAGAGGTGGTTTGCTGATTATTATCACGGGCGTGTATGGGACAAAGACCAATCAGAGCAAATAGGCTGTACGCCAGAGAGTTTTGAGACGCCCAAGTACGATGAGACCACTCTATACAATTTGGAGCAAATCACGGGACCGTTTTTGCCCATAGAGCCACCGCCTTTGCAAGAGTTGCCAGGCTTGGGACCCGTTGACCCCCAAGAGCCTGGGATTTTGGACCCCGTTGCACCAAGCGACCATACAAAGAATACGCCTTGGTTGGGGATTGGTATTCTTGCTGGCGTGGGATTGTTGGGCACGGGTATTGTGGTCGGCATTGTGCTCACGATTGCAAAAAAATCCAAGGGCAATGCACCCAAGAGATAAACGCAGAGCAAGTGAAATGTGCTTGCAATAAAACAAGGGAAGTAGTCAAAGCAAAAAATCGTGTGCACAAGAGGTACACGGTTTTTTGTTTGCTGTGGGGGTGCGAAAGGGATGCAAAAAATACTGGTGCTGAAAATTTGGGGCGTGGTCGCATCTTGTCAACAAAAATTGTCGCAGTTGTGTTGTTTTGTCCTTTGCAGTCCATCGCAGAGACCTGCACGCAGATAAGGATTTTTGAGACCCAAGATAGGTTGCAAAGCGTATTGATGGGTGGTGTTGGACTTTGATGGAATGCGTGGTGCGTTTTTGAAAACTGAAAATATTTTGAAAAATTGATTGACAAAGGTGAGAAATTATGTTATACTAAATAAAAATAGGTTAGAAAGGAGGTCGTATTATGCGAATTAATTCTTGGGACAAAACAGATTATAGAGGAGCAAAAACTTCAAGTTCCTACTCGTCAAGTGACGGGGCACGTACAACCATTCATAATAATGAAACAGGTGGTGGTTGGTGTATTCATTGGCACGGAAGCGATGGAAGTGATAGGATTATGCACGAGGGTGATTCCGAAAAAGAACCTTTTACTGACTGTGAATAATCTAAGACCGTAAGAGTTTGTGGACAACAATTGAATATCAAAACAACACGAAAAAGTCACAATTTTAGTTTGTAATTTTTTTAGTCAAAACGAGGAAATATGTGAGGGAGAGTTGTTGAGTTTTAACATTGAAAATATTTTGAAAAAAATAGTTGACAATTGTATAAAGATATGGTATACTTGTAGTAAGATATATTTGCGAAAGACAAGGGATGAAAAATTACACAAGATAAAATTTGGATGTTCAATGTATGGATTCATTAAGGGGCTTTTGCTACCCTGCTACCCTGCTACCCTGCTACCCTGCTACCCTGCTACCCTGCTACCCTGGGCAAGTATTCGGTTTGGTGTCAATCAGGTGTTTTTGCGAGTCAAGGAGTGCAAAAATGCGGTAACAAATGGTATCTTGTCTTTTGGTGAGTTGGGATGGTCGTGTTTGCAAAGGTACATAGGGTGTGGTATGCACAAAGACTTCTTTGAAAATAATTTTATTTTATGTAGGAGTAAAAAAATGGAAAGAAGGAAAGTAAGAATTGCAAGGTTTTGTGCCTTGCTGCTGGGTCTTGCCATTGGGGTTGCTGGTGTGTTTGTTGTTTTGGGTGCAAAGCAAAGTGTTCAGAATGCCTCCCGATTAGTGGCTACACGCAATGTAGAGATGGGTGTGCCTAGTGTGAGGGGTGGGTATGGCACTTTGTACACCTCAGAATTCAGATTATACAATTCGCAAGGTGGATTTACAATGGTGAAAATTGGCATTTATTTTGAATGGAATGGTGGAATCTTTGATAGGAATTATATTACCAAGTCAGAGTATAGAGGTGCTACAACGGGTGCGTTGCCTCCCAACACAACTTTCAAAGTGGATTTCGCATCGTGGGGGAATAGCAATTGGGATGAGAGAGAAATTACCATTACGGCACAGAACGGGTATAACTCTGTGGCTAGAAAATCTAGGTGGTATGTGCCAACCAATAGTAACCCTGCGGAAAGTAATGTTAGTTTTACCAGTGGTGAGACCAGTATGCATTGGTAACCACAAATAGTTTTTAATTTTGAGCAACTGCCCTACCTTTAAAGTGGGGTGGTAGTTCTTTTTATGGGTGGGGGGTGTTGGTTGTTTGTGTAACAAATAGTCCCAAGGGAGAGAGTATGATAAAAATAAAGAATGCTGTCAAGGTCTATGACAAGGGGATGTCCAAAGAGAGTGTGGCACTGGATGATGTGAGTATGGAGTTGCCGGATTGTGGGTTTGTGAGTGTGGTGGGCAAGTCGGGTTGTGGCAAGACTACGCTTGTGCATTGTTTGGCTGGCTTGGATGTGTTGGATAGTGGCAAAATTATTGTGGATGATGACAATCTTGCACAGTTTGGCAAGGAGCAAATGGATGCCTATCGCAACACGCATATTGGGATTGTTTTTCAGGAGTTTCATTGCCTGGATGACTGGACGGTCAATCATAATGTGGAGTTGGCTTTGCGGTTGCAAGGAAAGAGTGATTGGGGGAATCGTGTAGAAAAGGTGCTGGAACAAGTGGGCTTGCAAGGGCTTGGGGAACGGAAAATCACAGAGTTGAGCGGTGGGCAAAAGCAAAGAGTCGCCATTGCAAGGGCTTTGGTCAAAGGGAGCAAGGTACTGTTGTGTGATGAGCCTACGGGCAATCTTGATGAGAGCACGGGGGAGCAAATTTTTGATTTGCTCAAAAAGATATCGGAGAGTGCGTTGGTGATTGTGGTGTCACACGACTTGGACAGTGTCCGCAAGTACAGTGACAGAATCATAGAAATCAAGGCTGGCAAAGTGGTGAGCGACCAAGTGTTGTCGGTTGCAAAGAGCACGGGAATGCAAGCGGAGGTGGTGCAAGT
>Ga0123357_10004763_pt1 | contig 16055 bp, 7 predicted proteins | sample TergutEmb28metaG_FD_89873 | JGI IMG/M metagenome (GOLD analysis project Ga0123357, IMG submission 89873) | Embiratermes neotenicus P4 segment gut microbial communities from Petit-Saut dam, French Guiana - Emb289 P4 | ecosystem: Host-associated > Arthropoda: Insects > Digestive system > Gut ... | reverse complement strand
GGGTGGGGGGGGGGGGGGGGGGGGGGGGGGGTGATATTCCGTGCCTTTGACATTAGCTCCGGCGTTGGTTTGTCGACTGCATTTCATTTTACGTAAGCCTTGCACAGGAACTTAACGAAGACGTCGCAAGACAATCAATCAGGTACTCTCAAACTTCATTCAAGTCCCGTCAATATTGCGCCTAGTCGTTAGACATCGTGCAGAGCGTGCTGAGGTGACAATATTGCGCCTGGCACTTATGTGGGATATCATGCAGGTAGTTGGACACAGCAGCCATATTGTGGGTTTCGGGTTGGTTATTGAATGACTGTTTATGTCCACACACACACATATGTATATATATTTATATATATATGAATGCACTGATTGGATGTAACCCTTGTTTTGCGCCCCACCTGTTGTATGCCATTTTCCTTAACGCCCCTTGGCAATTACATCTTCATTTACGCCCTTGGGCCGCGCTGTCCTACGCTGTCATCATACACGTATATCCTTTTTATCTACGCCCACTTACTAAGTAGCTCAATTCGGACGTACAGCAATTGCTGCTGGTACTGTACGTACCGCCTGCTGTGCGGTTCGGAGATGCTGCATTTGTGTGGTTCATACAAAAATCGGCGAGTCGAGCAGCTCAACAGATTGGTCTTAGCAATGCTGCGGTAGAAACTGGATTTGTATACGGGTTTTGTTACAGAAATGGTATTAAGTTTTGAAATGTGTTATTTGTAAAATTAGGTTTGTAGAGCCACACGTGTTGAAAGTGTTAATGTCTACAGATAGTCGAGTGAAGTAACGCTGCACAAAATATGCACGAAACGCGTTAGACACTTCTTGAGAAGGGAAGTGCTGTGCGCGCCCCCCACCCCAGACTGTACAGACAGTATCTGGGCACAGAAGACAGCAGTTGCAGCGAATTCGACGTCGTAACGTCGTCTTGGAATCTGCGGTTATTCCCGTGTCGACTGAAGCACTGCTGGCGTTCAGACAAGCTCCGCTAAGGCTTCTATTATTAACGCGTGTTCTGACACACGGACGGGCGGACGGATAGACGGACCGCCAACCTTGACATTTCCTGCCGCTGCCTCATCGTGATTCCAGAACCGTCATTCACCTTTGAACTTACGCGAGCGCACGCGCAGTAGCATGTGATACAGATACTGTGCAATGCTGAATAGAGAGCGCGTGCTACGGCCCACTTCAAGGCGTGTTGAAAATGGATGCAGCGAAAGGAGGCGTGTTACGGGCACAAAATGCATCTGATTATGTCGCACTAACCTGTACTGCAGCATATCTACCGCCTATTGCATGCTGCCTATGATACCCACCAATCATCACATGTACTCTGGCCTTATGTGCTACGAATTTTCACTGCCATTTCACATATCAATATAAATTCATTATAGTACTTAATGGACGCCTACGTATAAAATTATGCCAAGGCCTGTCTCACACCCAAGTTGTGTTCCTTAAAAAGTGGGCGTGATTCAAAAATGATATTCCCGTAAAAAAGGTTTAAATACACGGAATAAACCAGCCAAAAAGCTTTAAACGGAAAAGAGGACGTACATTAAGAAGTGGTGTAGATTGGCATGGGGTTTTAAAGCAAGAGGGCTTGAAATAAACGAATGTTAAAGAAGGCAACCTCCTTATATTATTTACTGCGACTGCAGCAGGCCGCCATCGACGCTGTATAATCTTAATAATCGACAGCGTCGTTAAATAAACACGCCTACATTCTTTAAAAGCGCGAGACACACCTCCTCGTGGTTTTTGTCAACTGAGAACGAAATACCAAGATTTTCAGCCCTGCAGAAGGAGGCGATATGTAGTTCCGAAACGGTAATTTTTCTGAAGAAAAGAAGCGTCATGTGTAAGTCAGCTGAATGAGGTGAAATGTGCAGGGTGCAATTGAAGTAACTGATGGTTGTGTGTGTGTGTGTGTGTGTGTGTGTGTGTGTGTGTGTATGTGTGTATGTATGTATGTATGTACATACACACATGAATGCAGTTTTCTGGTTTATTTATTATTTCGTGCCATTTGTATTGTTCAGTGCGTTTCGAACTGCTTCGAGTATGCGATTCGGAAGTAACGGTGAATTGAAAGGGACGTCGAAGGATCAGAAATGACTCTCTTTAAGGAACTCTCCCAGGATTTACTTGGAAGAGGCAATGAAGACCGCGAATCTCTCAGTGATATTACGTCCTGTTGCAGCGAGCCGAATGGGGGCGTGAGAATGACTGCTTGTGAGAGGTGCGGTTGAATGCGAACTGTTAACCTGATCGCCACAATGTAACGTTTGTACAAACGTGCAGTGGCAGTCACTGTCCAATACAGTGGTCGAGTTTGGTGCTGTGCGGAGGGGCGGAACGCAGCGATGCCTCATAAACTACAAATACAGTTAAAATTAAACTTAAAAATGTCACGGGTACGTCCTTGCAGTGTGGGGATTATTTGTCCACAAAGTTCCCTTCATTTAAAGCACACTTTTCCCTCCTTTTGTGAGACGCTGATTGCTTAATACAATTAGCTGAAGTGTTGGAGCTCTTCACTTGCGCTGTATCTCAGCTCATCGTCATCAGCAAAACGGCGTCTTCGGAGTGCGTCCTTGAGGGGACAAAAATTATGGCAGTCGGACGGTGCAAAATGGAGATTGTAGGGCGGATGAGGGAGAACAAATTCAAAAGTGCGGCCTTGTGCGGTTAAAGCGATGGCTAGCGTCTTGTGGGACAGGCGCAGGAGTCCTGTTTGAGTCACAGTCACTGCGGAGCGACATGTGCGGACATTACACAAGTTAATAACAACGAACTGCAAGGGTTCGACCAAACAGGAAGATGAATCAAGGCCTGATCATGCATGATAACGACAGACCGCGGGGTGGAATGTTCTCCCTAGTCTCCATTTTGCACCCTCCGACTGCCACCTTTTGGCCCCCTGAAGGACGCACACCGAAGACGCCGTTGCACTGTGCAAATTCCTAAGGATGTGTAACACCAGTATAGATGAACGAACAAGTATGGAGCAATGTAGGAATGATAATGACAGGGTAAGACTGAAGCACTCAGTGAGAAACCTGTCCCATTACCACTTTGTTTGCCATAAATCCCACTGGACTGACCGAGGATCGAAACTGTGTCTCCGCGGTGAGAGGCTGTCGACTAGCCGCCCGAAATATGGCGCGGCCGTGTTCGTCATGTTGAAGGCAGAACAGTTACCGAAACTCTGAACTTTGACCTCGTATCTACTGGTTGTCCGAACGCTGTAGATGCTAGAGAGCGTCGGACTGCTTGATGCTTGTAATTGACGTTCATTTTCGGATCGAACGTTGAAGTTGGGGCTACTTCGTGTTGGAGTTCGGTGCTGGTGTACTGTTACTGCATGTACTGCAGGATGGAAAGTAGACTAACAGTTCAGGTCACACCTCACAGAAAACACATCGTATCCGTTAAACGTAATAAGCACGTAACCCTGTTCGTGAAAATTTGTTTTTAAGATTGGCTAGAAACACATGCAGTGTGTGGGCAAAATACAGTGTTTCATTTTAACACATAGTAACCAGCATAGCATGCTTTGAGCGGTTAAACGGTCAAATTGCGGTTTGCACTGTAGTCACTCCTTCAAAGAGTTGAATGAATTGAAATACGCAATTTAGGAAGTGTGGAAATGCCGTACGGTGATTGGAAACAGTTCTTCCGTAGATTGTTGATGAACGAAGAATTTGTGGTACTCACTAAATGGGTCTGTTGTTCAGAGAATATAGTACGGTAATATTGATCCGTGTATCCGACGCCTTTAATTCCGACGGGCGTCGTGCCAAAAGTGAGCAAGAGGCCATTGACCCAGTTGGCAGTCAACTGCCTCACTTTCAGCAGTTCGTATCGCTAACCTTGACTCAGCTCTCATTTTCAGCCGCAGTAAATCTGCGCCGTTTTCGTTGCACCTTCCTGCCTGAAAAATACAACAATCAGACTATGTACGCGTAGACCACCGTGCTGTCTCCGTGTGTGTATGTTTGTTTCTCAGGGCGACTGAGGTGCCAGGTGCCAACTGGCTTGTAATATGAAGGTTACGCGGTTGGAGAGCACCCGATTTTCCTAAAATCAGTAGTAATAACATGGCGAAGTTGCCAACTTGCGTCTGGCGTGCGACACTAGCGCCACTTGCTGTGTGGTTTCAAATGCTGAAATCTTTCCGTAGAACGTGAAGTGACGGAGTGTTGCCGGTGTGAACATTGTCTGTGCCTTTTGCCTTGATAGTGATTAATTAATTAATCCACCATTGGAGTCAGGCATGTGAAATCTGATACGAAGATAGGCCATAGACACTGCGTGTTAATATGAAGGATGAATGCAGAGTAGAACGGCGACAAGTAAAGGTAACGTTCGCCCTACAACAGGCCGTGAGTGTCCAAAGGGGGAGTAAGGGTAGCTGTACTTTTTCTTTGACATGGGCGCGAGGTGGGAAAGTGGGTGTTCAATGCCACGCCCCGACAGATTTACCCCGCCCACTGTACTGGAGGCTGGGTAGGCCCCGGCGGCTGTCAGGACGGGTGTGGAAAATCTCGCGGCCGGTGGGATTCGATCCCCGGGCCGTCCAGCCGGTAGAGACTCGCGGTACCGACTGAGCTATCCCGGCCCACGTAGATAAGTAACACAACTTAACTGGGCTACAATTCCTGCCGTGCTGTTAAAGCCGTGCGCTAACAGTTCAGTGTCACGTTGTAACACGGCTGCGGGACTTCGTACGCACTTCCACAACCCAGACAACGCAGACTCGGCACTTCCCCTAGAGAAGTGAAGAAGTGACCAAAGTGTCTGCAGTTTGTTTTTTCACTTCGTCAAGTGTCAAATGGTTTCGATCGTCGCACGTCCTCTTCTGTCGAACCCCAGAAAAGCAAATCACATGAAGTACGAATGGGTCTTCGCGGAGGCCATCGAGTTGGACCGGGCAAATGGCTGGCTGTTAACCGCCTCTGGGAACCGCGTTCAGTGATGTTTGTTCTGCTGGCATTATTAAATCATTTTAACGCGTATACACCGCCATTTTGTGACTCCATTCCTGAGATAAGCCGTTTGACAGTAGCCACGTGATCACTTCAAACGTCCTATAATTTGCCAGAAAGTAGTTAAAACCTGGCGAAGACTAAAATTTAAGGTTGTGTTCTCAAGCAGCATTCAACAAACCGCGATACCAACAGTGACAGAACTGAGAGGCCATCAACTGTGCAAACGGAAGGTATGTTTGACGTGTGGCCTTGGTTCTTCTTGGATGTAGCGCTGGCGATGTTTCGGGACAGCATGTCGGTTCCCTCTTCACGGGTGAAGCGGTGCAAGATGAACGACATCTCTCGTGGTACTGAAGTGTTCTGCCGTATGTTGTTGAGCTGAGTAAAACAAAGACGTGAGCCCAACTAAGATCTTGTATTGATCATAGCACTAATACGCTTTGCTTCCCACACGGTACATCATTTCTAATGTTCCTGCTGGCAAATTGCGATTCGATCCTTCAAGTTCCGTAATTATAGGTGTTGGCGCCCTGCTCTGATTCAGAGGAACATATAAGCGTGAACAGAAATTAATCTATTCATAAATAATGCTGGTCAAGCAGATGTAATTTATATTTACTATTAGGCACTAAAGATGTAAATTTGTACACTATCTAGAACTTGTTAATATTTCTTGTAATTTACTGTATAGTAATAAAGTGGAGCAGGTGTTTGCCTCGTGCATAGCACAAGCTTATACACGCCGTAGTGGCATCGGTTAAAAATGAACTTGTTACACTCTTCACTTGACATATTAACACTGACTTGTGGATTGTTATCACCCTTGTGGTAACACAATTGTAATTGCCCTTTGCAATTTAACTGTAGTGATTTATGTTGCAAACACACACGCTACGCTGTTAACTATATGTGCCGTTGGCTCGGAGTTACACATGAACTCGCTAATATTGACACTGATAATATGCGCACAACACTTCTTGTCAGTTGGACATATTTCAGATGATAACCTTTGTATTAGAATAAGCTGCAACCGCCTCATGCGGCATGCAGTTTACACGTGTGGATAAACACAGAGCCAATTGATAACTTGACTAATTATACTGACGATATTGACACCACAATTATTGATGATTGTTGCACTGTAATGTTCCTATGTACATGTTTCACTAATAAGGTTTCCCCCTTGAAAACTACACTTATTGTAGGATGGCTTCCTCTCTTTGAAGACATGCCTGTACGCGTCTAGTTGAGCGCGAAGTTGGTGGTCAACTAACTAGCAAGCGACGCCAATCGCCCGCGAGTCTTGGCTTGAGACAATGGAAGTGAACCTGAACTGGAAAAAGCCCTGCCACGTTAGCAGGAGTGTTCTGGAACAGTCTCGTGATGATTACACCATCTACCTACGCCCTGGGAATGTTACACAGGTATTAGGAAATGCACTAGCATGATGCAACCTTTGGCAACAAATACAAACTTGAAAATAATGCACAAAATTAACACAAAGTTTAACCCGTGCATGAACAGTAGGTGTGACATTTATCGAACGCTGTCAGTATCCCGGGCTGTTGGTAGGACGATCGGTGAACGGGAAATGTGTGTAAACGGAAGAGGACTTGACTCATTTGAGGAACCGTGTCATCACTTGCCTAGGAAGACTGAGAAAAACTAAGAAACGTCAGAATACCCGGTCTGTGGTCGGAATTTAATTCCTGGGCCTCCCGAATATGACGAGAGTTTTGCTAAGATAATCGAGAGATTTGGCTGTTGGAACCTGCGGTACCGTCATACGTTCTAAGGAGAATTACATTGTGGATATGGAGCGACGCCTTCTCAATATATGGAGAGGGACAGTGCCAACTGGAAGAATTTACAGTGTAAACATTTCGTAACGTACTGGTACTTGAAAGTAACAAAAACATTTACATTTAACTCCATATATTGGTCACTGCTGTATCAACTGCATGAGTTCTGTTGGGTCATCATTTGATATAAAGGATGGTCATAATTTTCGATTACTTGTGCATTCGAAAAGCATTTTTACGCTTTTCCAGAGCTACGAAAAGCGGCTGCTAGCGTCTTCATGTTTGTCTGTCTGTCCGTATGGCAGCCATCCGTTCGTCTGTCCGCGTTGAACAACTCGGCCTCGCCGGACGGATTTACTTTCAATTTTATATCGTGGCACATCTGAACACTACGTTATGTGTACATGTGCTGTGTAATTGCTGCAGTTCGACCAACGCTTTTGCAGTTGAAAGCAGCGTTCTTGAAATCGTCGGAATTAAGAGAGGGGTCAGTAGTTAGTTCCCTTGTCAGTGCTCCTAAGGGTAGTGATGATGCGTTGGTTTTCTGAAATGTGCAGAATGTGAAAGTGCTGTGTTTACCCCTGAGAGAGTGGGGGTGGGGTTGGGGAAGACGCCGCGGGTTGGGTTCTTCGTGGATGTATGCCTTTAAATCGATAGCTACTCTATGAGCGTAGGCGTGTGCCCTATATCACGCGAGAGAGAATTCGCTGTGTCCCGGTGGTCTGCCGTCACTACAGTTACCCGACGCTGTATCACACACATGTCGTAGACATTTACCCTATTTATACAACATATACAGCCCATCTCAACACCATATTCGTTTGTACGAACAACATAAATTGTGATTTTAGTGGTGCGGTTTCCTTCGGTTGTTTGTTCCTTCGTTTATTGTGGCTCCAAATATTATCCTGAGCACCTGTAAATTCCTTCAGTTCGTGTCCTTCCCACTTAGCCAGAGCCCAATATTAACAGCCACCAGCAGCAATGTACCGAGATATTTAGTTGTTTCCTTCTTGCCTTACCCTTCCGTCTGTGACATGTCCTAGTTATTTTAGCGACTGGCCGCTACTGACCGTAACGTCATGTTGGCCGAGACAACTGCAGTCATGTCCTGCTGATATAAATCGTAGGCCCGTATACAGCGTCAGTACCTTACAGAACACACCGCATGACGGCGGTGACGGTAGTTGAGCCATAGCCTTTCCGTGAGATTATTGTTACTTGTCCTGAGAGCAGTTGCGTCTTGCCGGGCGAGGTGGCGGGTGGCATGTTTGCCGCTGTGTCCGTTCAGCAGGTGCCCTGTATTGCACTGAATGCCGACGTGCGTCTCTTCCATTTACTGGCCGCTACAGTTACACCTTTATTTCACACAAATGTGTCTTAACATACCGATTCCGACGGCCGCGTGGGTCGGCGGGCGCTCGCTTGCTGGGATTGCGGGTTCGAATTCCGCGGGAGGCATGGATAGTAATTGTAATGTACAGTTCTACACACGTGCATGAAATTTTGGGTGGGACTTTGCGATGTCAAGGTCGTGACCTGAAGTGTGGAAGGTTTTCTATTGCCACTGGACCTGTATTTCTGAATACTGTGAGTTAGTTTGTGCATAATATCACCCTACAAAGCCCAGTCCTTGCTAACTGTATCACAACACAGCATATTTAACTGCTCTTCGTGATCCCTACAGTGAACAACAGCCATTTCCCCATACAGCATGCACCGACTGGCAGCACGCTGTGATTTCGGAAATGAGTTGTTACGCATAATGTGAAATAATGTTGTTTTTCAGAGTTTGAATGTGCACAGATCTTCTGCGTCGATGTTTGCGGTATAAAATTGTAATATTTCGATATCTGCGCGTGTTTGAGAGATTACGCAGCGTAGAGTGGCAGTTTCTTACCGACGTTTCTATACAGTCTCTCGATCCCAGCTGCAAAGGTCAAGCTTCCTGACTTCAGAAAGTGGGATTTTCCATTAACATAAACCTTCCGGCCGCACTGTGGCCCTGGGGTCGACTCAGTTTCTAACAGAAAAGAGTACCAGGGATATCTCTTGGGAGTTAAGGAGGTCGGTGCGTAGGGCTGACAACCTTGCCACTTTCAGGTTCGATTGTCTGGAAATGCTGGGTGCCTCAACCTCAACCTCAACCTCCTGAAGCCCTACGGGCCTGTCCAGACCTGTACATGGATTGTTTTTACGTTTCAGCCTCCCAAGAGCTGCTTGGTATTTGTTGATTGGGAGGAAGTGTGCGTGCGTTCATCGCACATCCGTATTTAAATATGCGTGGTAATTAAGTTAGGTCTTTCTGAGCCAAGTAATACGCGTGCACCGTACAGAACAGGAGTGATTGACTCAGTGTGTACGCTGCTGTCCACGGCAGGTGGCATTACTGACCGCGTACAGCGTCAGTCTGTCTGTCGGTGTGGGGCAGATGGCGTGGCCGCGACATTTCCGCTTGTGAGAGACTTCCGGCAGAAGTTTTGGCATGCTGTTTGTACTAGTGGTTAGAAGTAAACAAAATCATGTACAAATTTGTACATAACTGTTGTTGACACAACTTTTAATAATATTATTACTAATTATTAGATATTTATAGTATATGGTAATAAAACTAGTAATAATAATAATAATAATATATTTAACTGCAAGTGGGCTATCACCCGGTGGCAGTGATTATAATGCATGTACATAAATATGAAATAAGGATCTAAGAAATTTAAGTCAGGAGATCTGCATGCGAAGCATGCAGTAGTAACTTGGAGTCTTAAGAACCATCTCAGCATTCGCTTATAAACACAGGGAAACCAAAAAAAAAACCCTGTCCCGAGGTGGCCGGTCGCAGAACCTTCCGGATACTGACTTCTGGCCAAAAACCCGGCATGTAAAGTATGTGAGACAGCAGTAGTGAGATGATTCTCGAAAAATTCCGAAAAGGCAGCTCAGTTGACATTGCAGTATAGGCCAGCACTGTGTAGGCTTACTGGCAAGCAGCGCTGCTATCTAGCGGGTGAACTGTCGCCAAGGTGCACAGTGCTGCATCCTCTGAGCAGCATCGTGCACTGCCATCATCTGCTGCAGTTTGTAATTGCTGCTTATTGTGCCTCCTAACATGCATAGCAACAACCGAAGACGTTTCGATGTAAGGTTAAACGAAATCTCGTACCCAGTCGTAGTCATCATTTTGCAGCATCTGATTGATTATGTGAATGTTTACTGTGGTGCAAGATACTGCAAAAACTTCCACTTCAGTTAAACGCGCACGACTCGTGTATACTTCGTTGTGAGCTCTCACTGCAGACCACACTCACTCAGGAGAGCTGCTTTCCGACTGCAGCCGATTCACATAGCACTGTGAGCCACATTTTGTGTTCTGGCTGCACACCGTGCATACAGACACTGTCAGTTGCCAACAGATATTTTCAGTCCATCTTCCCGTTGCTCAGAAATTACGCAAATAAACAACAGACAACAACCACGTCAGGGCGACGCTGGTTGTACGAGAAGAGTCCTGACTCCCTTCTGTGTTCAGCAAGTTGCTAGCGAAAATGTTTTGATTCGCAGGATATGAAATGTGCAATACTTGAGAAAATTACATGACGAATAACTTCATAGCCAAATTCATAATATTCTGTCGTTTTAATGTGATGATTCTGAAGCACTGTGGTTACCGTGTGTACCATCTGCATTGCCCACAGACCGTACCTACAGTTCTCCGAATCAGAAATTAACCTGTTTGTCTTTGCACTGGACATGCCACTAGACAGTATCCGCTGCGAAGAACTCCTAATCGACCGGACGAAATTACTGTGCATCGTAAAACACTGAGCGTCTACATGACTATGAACGTTCGGTTGTCACACACGGCTTGGCTTATCAATTGCTGTCGAACGTGTGTCCTTCAAATGAAACAGACCTGACTTCGTTTAGCCCTTGGACCGACCGGAAGATCGAGCGATCCTCCACTGCTACTTTTCGTTGTTGCAGCAGCCACAGTTGGCTGTCAGCATAATGTGACGTCAGGTGCACATAATTATGCAAATGTGGGTCAGTAACAGTTTCAGATTCAGTGTGTTTTTCAGGACGATGCTAATAAATATGGAGTGTGATGTTTTATTTAATACGTTGCGCATGATATGTGACAGTGTTGGTCCTAGCACACAGACAGACATGTGGGACACCTTCGTCAAGGGTAAAACTGACTACCAAGTTTATTTACCAGTCATGACGGCGGCAGATGGTCTGTATGCAGTACAGCAATAAAGTTCGCGTCCTTCTTGTCTGTGTGACGTCAGGCTGCCGCCGCGGTCTAAATGAGTTCTGCACTCTTCTGTGGTCTTACACAGCCTAGACTGATAGTTATGTACCGATGTTGCGTGATTACTTGACCCTTGAAGATGGGACCAATGGGTTGTCCGAAACGTCGGTAAATAACTACCAGTCTACGCTGCGTAACATCCCAGGAGAGCGCAGATGATTTCACTGCAGGCTTGCACGGCCGTCCGAGTGTGTCGTCGTTCTGATTATGTTTTGGTGAAGGTGCTTGAGTGTTGTGTTCCGTGGTGGGACATTGCTGGTTCCTTACCGCGGTATAAACATTGTCGAGAGGATAATGGGAAATGAGAAGGGATGAAGGCAAGAGCCCAGAGGGATGTGATGGTTGTGGTGGTGGTGTCGTTGTGGTCGATCTGACAATAACCGGTTCGTTCACACGGCGCGAAACCAGAAGAACGTAGCATGAAGCCATTAGTGCTGCAGCAGTGGCAGTGTTCTGCAGGAAGTGAGATAGTTGTGTTGGTATAAAGAGTTAAGGTACGTATGTCTGTTGGTAAGGTATCGTGTGTCGGTAAGGTGTCGTGTGTCTGTTGGTAAGGTATCGTGTGTCTGTTAGTAAGGTATCGTGTGTCTGTTAGTAAGGTATCGTGTGTCTGTTCCTAAGGTATCGTGTGTCTTTTGGTAAGGTATCATGTGTCTGTTAGTAAGGTATCGTGTGTCTGTTGGTAAGGTATCGTGTATCTGTTGGTAAGGTATCGTGTGTCTGTTGGTAAGGTGTCGTGTGTCTGTTGGTAAGGTATCGTGTGTTAGTACGGTATCGTGTCTGTTAGGAAGGTATCGTGTGTCTGTTAGTAAGGTATCGTGTATCTGTTGGTAAGGTATCGTGTGTCTGTTGGTAAAGTGTCGTGTGTCTGTTGGTAAGGTGCTGTGTGTCTCTTGGTAAGGTATCGTGTGTTAGTAAGGTATCATGTGTCTGTTAGTAAGGTATCGTGTGTCTGTTGGTAAGGTATCTTGTATCTTTTGGTAAGGTATCGTGTGTCTGTTAGTAAGGTATCGTGTGTCTGTTGGTAAGGTATCGTGTGTCTATTGGTAAGGTATCGTGTGTCTGTTATTAAGGTATCGTGTGTCTGTTGGTAAGGTATCGTGTGTCTGCTGGTAAGGTATCGTGTGTCGGTAAGGTATCGTGTGTCTGTTGGTAAGGTATCATGTGTCTGTAAGGTATAGTGTGTCTGTTAGTAAGTTATCGTATGTCTGTTAGTAAGGTATCGTGTGTCTGTTAGTAAGGTATCTGTGTCTGTTAGTAAGTTATCGTGTGTCTGTTAGTAAGGTATCGTGTGTCTGTTGGTAAGGTATCGTGTTAAGGTACGTGTGCCTGTTGGTGGGGTAAAATTTTCTCCGAGAACTTCAGGAAGGCATTTTGGGGGAGGTGGTTACAACTCGCTTCATTCGTAACCTGTGTACTTGAATTGGGTGGAGAGCTTCGCACCCTGACCGCTTTGCTCCCTGGAAAGGGCTCCGGTGCCGACCTGGACGAGGGGAGGAGAGCAATATTTGTTGCCCTTGCTAGGGGTCGAAGGACGATTCGTCCGCCGTCCTGCCCTGTTGGTGGAGGACAGTCCATTTTGTAGATATAGACAGTAATAATCAGCACAGCTGTGTATTTGTTATAAAGTAAAAAGTTAAATGTTCCAGTTTCACAAGACCTTCGTCATGCTGCGTGTGAAGAATTTATACAAGCAAGAAAATAAACTGTAATGCCTCTTGTACTTCACGGGAGATACCAGATTGTTGTTATTGGAATTTACAGTTGTGTGCTTATTGTCTTTATTACGTGCTTCACCATGTTGGGAAGTGTGTGTGTTTTGTTCTGTAACGTTACTACACTGTACCATTTCTGTTTGCTGCTGTTCAATACATTCACGCGGCTATCTGATGAAGTTTCAGTAACAGATAATAAAATGGTTACTTCTAGCTAATTAGTACGTCGTTCTAAGTTTCCGTTATGATGTGTGCGATGTGCAGGACATGCACAGGGTGCCAGTTCCGGTGGATTGAACTGCCACTGTGGGATTTCGTCGCAACAGGTTGTGTTTTGTGTTAAACACTACACATCGGTAGCAGCAACGTTCGGTGTGGTTATGTATGAGGTAGATATTGCACTGAGTGTGTCCGCGAGAACTTCTACCGTGAGACACGCGTGGTTTGGTATTTTGTTTTCTTGCTTGTATGAATTATTGATGCCCAGGCTGACGATGGACTGTAATATGTAGCTCTGTAGCTCGTACATACATACACACACACACACACACACGTATACACGTGTTGCTATTGTCAGTGTCTGTACGACCTGCTCCCCTCAGGCACAACGCCATCTGAATACGCACAGCCCATAAGCCTCGTCAATGTAATGGGCAAAATCGTGGCCTTAGGTCGGACTAATAAGCATATCGAAAATATGGCGCAGGTTCAGGTCTTTGGTTCAGGCGATGACACGACGTCACTGCATTCGCGATTAAATTAAAAGCAGATTGAATTCAAGGAAATGTTGTTGCTGATCCTCACTTCAGAATATATTGTGTGCCCTTCTGCTGTCAGTAGTCAGTCGGCCTAGTAATTTGGAGGGCCAGGGGTATGCAAAATGACCTCGCACATGGTGGTGACTGAGTGGTATTGTTTGGCGAACTGCGCATTAGCAGAGCTGTCGACTCTTTCTGAAAAAACTGTCTGCTCCACCGGGTTTCAGCACGTCGATGTGTTGGTTTGAGGGCCCCCAGAGGGTTCTCTACTGCCACACATTCTTGTCTGCTTATGTTGTCCTCTCCACTGAAACTGTTGGTCGACTTTGCCTTCGCCTTCAGCACTTCCTTGTGAATCGTACGTTTCATTCATCCAATCAGTCATTTTCCTAGCTTCAGAACTGACAAGTGGCCGTTACATAAACAAATAATGAGTTCAGTCGTGGGCAGTGGGGCCCTAAATTTCAGAATCGCTAATGCAGCGTGTCTAAATTTAACAACATGCTGATGAAACGTGACATCGTTACAGGATGATAGAGAAGACATGTAGTCTCCAGCTTGAAGACGGAGTATGCGATTGTTTGCTGCCCACTAGAGGCTCAGAGAGAAACAGACGAATATGGAGCAATGGTGGAACTGTGGGTAGTAGGTGCAGACCGAAGAAACACTTAATAAAACCTGCTGTGCTTGTTTCGATCACCATGAACCGGACAATAAGTTGTTTGGAACTGAACTCGAAGATAACGCGTGGGAAACCCCATCTAAGTGTCGACGCTTCTGAGCTACGTGGACTGAATAACTAACAATCAAACATGTGTCTGTTTATACAGATTTTGTATTATTGGCGTCTGCTTCTATTATGTTAGTTCAATACAACGATGACAAAAGCAGACTCCGTTGTTGTACCCTGAAGAGTGTGTAGAATTGCCTGCTTCTTTCTTGTTGCCTTCCAGAGAAGGAATATCTTTGGAAGTTGATATAGCGCTTATTAATAGCATAATTGACAGTAAGTGAAGTGTTTCTTCAAGAGAGGTCAGGACTGAAGGGCTGTTGATAATACGCCCGTCACCACTCTGTTTGTAGAGACCGACCGACCGCCGGAGGTACCACCTGGCACCGACAGTAGCCTGCGTACTATTGGACGTAGTGCAAGGAGTGGGTTGTGGTCGTGCTACACACACGTCGTCATAGTTACAGCATAGATAGCTTAGTGGACATAGTGACGTGGCTGTTGACTTCAGAGTCGGGAAATCGAGGTTCGGTTCCCGGCGGGAGAGGAGATAATTATTACTTACTTCCTTACTTCTTTACTTACTTACTTACTTACTTACTTACTTACTTACTTACTTACTTACTTACTTACTTACTTACTTACTTACTTACTTACTTCACAGAGTCTCGACAGGTTCTGGACCCCACACAAACTCCATTTACCCGGGGGCTGTCACCGGGGTAACGCGGCCGGAGAGTGAGGTTGATCAGTCACCTGCATCCTGTGATGAAATTTAGTGTGTGCAGTAATACCCTCGTACCCATAGTGGTGCTTAGTTAAGCACACCGACTACTTTAGTTTCGTCTGTAACTTTGTAGGTTCTAGGTTATTAGTTGCCATTAATGTGCTGGACAGTGCCCACTGGTCGAGGTACGTTTGAAACACACTGTACCTGCCCCTGGTAACTGGTTGTCAGTAAAGTTACTGACAGACCTTGTTAGTTGGGTTCGCAAAATTGCGAAAAGCACTTATTAGCTTCGTCATGTCTGTCCGCATGGAACGACTCAGCTACCACTGAACTGATTTTCATGAAATTCGATGTTTGAGTATTTTTCGAAAATCTGTTCAGAAAAGTCGAGTTTGATTACAATGTGACCAGAATAACGGGTGCACTACTTTACGTGAAGACCGCTGGACGTTTATGATAACAGCTCGCTCAGTTCTTCTTAGACTGGGAAATGCTACAGACAAAAGTTGTAGAGGAAGTCAGAACACACATTTTAAGTTCAATATTTTTTTCCCGAAAATCGTGCCTTTTGTGAGATAATGTGGAAAAATATAGTAGAACCAGACAGGCCGCAGATAACAATATTGTAGGCCGCATGCGTGTTGCGTGCTGGGTACCTAACACTACAGACAAACACTCGACTATGGGATACTTGTTGCTTTTCCACAGCAACAGTGGTTATGCGAACGCGCCCCAATGTTACGTTGCACGTACAACGGCCGTCTTGGTGCAATGCCGTTCCCGGTCCCCAAAAACGCCACGAAAAGTGATCACTTTACCTTAACGTATATATCTGCGACATCTGTCCTCAGCAAAGTCTGGTTGCTGAATTCAGTATCAGTTTCCAAGCCCCCCCCCCCCCCCCCCCCCCCCCCCCCCCCCCCCCCCCGCCTTCCGCCGCCTCTCCACGTTTTTTCTTGTTTTTTTGGGGTTTTTTTTTCGCCTCGGTGGGTTTGGGGGTGG
>Ga0123357_10004761_pt1 | contig 16056 bp, 9 predicted proteins | sample TergutEmb28metaG_FD_89873 | JGI IMG/M metagenome (GOLD analysis project Ga0123357, IMG submission 89873) | Embiratermes neotenicus P4 segment gut microbial communities from Petit-Saut dam, French Guiana - Emb289 P4 | ecosystem: Host-associated > Arthropoda: Insects > Digestive system > Gut ... | reverse complement strand
GAGGACCACCCCTCGTCGGCTGTCCGCGACTGCTTATTCAATTTATTCGCAGCTGCCCTCCTTATCGGAGGCCGTTCCTCTATCCGCAACCTGAGGACGCGCCATGCCGTGGTGACAGGGACCGACTACATAGATTAAAATATATATGGAAAAGAAAATTGCCGTGCGACATATATAGGAGCGAAATTTACTGAAAATTGTAATACGTTTGTTAGGACTGAGATCTTACTACAAGAAAAGAACACGCGGCATTTCATAATTCATGGAATTTTATACTTTTACGTTACTGTAAATAAGGTTGGCCCGAAGATGACGAACTAAAGTGGAAAACAGTGTTTGTTGTTGGAATAACTGAAACTTTATTTATTACTAACAAAAATTTGTTCGTGTTTTGTTGCAGTTTGCCTTCACTTCTCAGTACAATTCCACGTACTGCCCACACGGTGTAATTACTAGTACATGCCTTATATTGTTCTTACAAACAAGCGCTTATTTCCCGATACATCAATAGCAAGTTTTAACAACTAAGAGAATGTTTACTGCGCGGTAGGAACTGGAACTTTAAAGGTAATGCAGTTCAGTTTTAGTTTTCAAGGCAAGAGATTTTCTTGATTGTGCACCGACAAGGGATCGAACACACGCCCCGACGGTGAAGAACTGCCAATGAACCACCTGAACCACGGTTAGACCTGTTGGATTATAATGGACAATGAATTGCTAAAAGTCCGATATGAAAGTGGTTGTGTCTTACTGTAATTATTTTTTATTTTAAGACATGTACCGTGCATCTTCTATTATTTTTCTTATAACCAACAAATGCACAATTAATTTCATAAAAGTGCATATCACAACAATTTTATAAAACTGTGATTTCAGCAGCTACAATCTGAGAACTTTTATAAGCTTGAGGTGAAATATTTTAATTCTATACATTGTATTTCCAACAGCTACAATTTGAAGAACGTGTGTAACTTAGCAAGGTATTTGTTTTAAACTCCCTAATGATGATATCAAAGTGGCGAAACATGTAGGAGTGTAGATTACACAAAGAGACTGTTGTGATATATAATTTTATTATATTAACTATGCGTTTGTTAGTTATAATAAAAAATAAAAAAGACTGTGTCTGAATTTGTGGTACTCTCCTGTCTAGAGGAAAAGAAAGGTGAAGAATTGAGAACTCCGGCGGACATGACTGTATTCGAATTGGATGCATCTTGACTGCAGGTCAGTAGAGATGTCGATTGCTCGTAGTCACTACGTCGCTGTATGACACTCCTGATACTGGTAACCAGTACAGATGGGTGGTAAAGTTCTGCCCACCCTCAGGCTGCACAAGAAAAACACAAAAGCAGTGTTCATGGCTGTACATCTTGCAGAGCGACAGCACCGTTAGAAACGTCAGACCAACATCAGTGACGTGCCGTGGGCCGTAAAAGCCTTCGTTGCTAACAAGTCTTGCTCACCACATTTCACAGTAATTTCCACCATAAAACCCTTCATGCTGCCAGACCCACGGGTCTTCTAGACATCAAAGGTAATCTATACAGCTGGCTAAATGATAGTCCTCACACCAAGATAGGCGGCAATTCAAAAGCCTAAGACAAGCACAAACGTACTGCAGCTGTGGGTTGGTGATTCACTGGTACAGTGTCCAAAATTTGTACAGGTAACTGTAGGTAGCAGAGGCCTGCTTGAGAAGCTGACAGTTGTTGTGTTATTGAAGGCATTCCCTGAATCGTAACGGAACCCTCATTTTCACTGCCGTATACACATTAGCCCGTCACTGACAACTATCCCGAGCCAGATTAATCCAGTTCACCACTTAACATTTTATTCCTTGCAGGCTCCTTTTAATATCATCCTCCTGTTAACATGTAGCCATTCCACGCGGTATCCTTTTTTGTATTTTCCACCATAACATAAAAATTGAATTAGCATAATTTCAATTTCTAAGAGAAATTTGGATTTAATCAAGATTGGCAACAAAATAAAAACAGGTTCCTCGAAAAATTAGAGGTAAGAGACATAATTGAAGACGTCAGCCAGTACCAGAGGAAATGGAGAAAACTTGAGGCAAAAATGGGAGAAGATGCCAGTATCATACAAGTGGAAGTCGTGATCTGGGGAGACCAAAATGTAGATGGACAGGGTAAGAGAATCTGCAAAATCAAGAGATATAGGCCTTAATAGAAATAATCTCAACTGTTCATGATCATTATCACTACAATAGCGATTATCCATGTTTTCTTTTCGCTTGCTTCCTACGTATGCTACATACACAGCCCATACCTTGCAAGTCATAAAGAGACAGACACTTTGTCGTGATGTGCAGCGAAGTTCATACACGTCAAAAAGAAATAGCACGAATTAGCAAGTGACCATTTGACCGCTGCGGTGGTACTACTGAAGCAGTAGAACTCCAATTATCCGGTAGCTGGTTGTCCGTATCTCCAATAATCTTGATAGGCCTGGCCCTTCGGATAGATTTGTTGATAAATCTACAAAACTAATTTGCCTTGAAATTGCCGGTTACCGGATCAAGTACAGTACAGTGTTATGGTTTCTAGAACTTCAAATTTGACGTGGTCGAAAAGTTTAGACGCCATGTTTCAGGCATACACAAATTGACAAAATTTATTTTTCATCATCGACTACATTAAAATTATTTTTCGTAAATTAGTTATGTGTATATATATATATATATTCGCGGGTTCGATTCCCGATTGTGTCAGCGAAATTTTTCATTGACATAATCCTTCCGGCCACACTATGGTCTTGAGGTCGACTCAGCCTCTAACAGAAATGAGTACCAGGAAAGCTTCCTGGGGGGTGAAGGTTGCCGGTGCGTAGGGCTGACAACCTTACCACCTTCATGTGCTATTATCTTGAAATCTGGGAGCCTCAACCTTCTGAAACCGTCAGGACCTGTTCAGGCCTGTACAGGAATTGCTTTATCTTTTACATCACCATATAAACATTCAATGAACTGTGTATAGAAGAGACGCACACGGAACGACCCAGAAATAACTCAAAGCTGAGACAGACAGATTTCGTTTTAGGTGTGTCACCTACTGATAAATTTAAGATCATAAAGTTCACGGACTTTTTCTATCATCTGAAGTGAAAAAAGCAAATAAAACGCGTTGTAGCGGGGCAGTATCGGTGGCTTTGTCAGGCGTATGTTACAGGAAAAGACCTGCCGATTTGGGACCAACATACAGACCTACTCTCTACTTATGGACCCAGAAGGAATAAGCTTAATTTTGATACAACGTCGTCACAACCTCGTAGAACTCTAGAAACATGTGTCTACACTGTAATACGGACAGAAATACAGCACATTTAGCTCAGGCCTGCTCATCGTATTTTTGCGGTGCGGGCGACTTGGGTAAAATTTGGTCAGGTTGCTGGTAACAGTTCATTCGACACACAGAGTGAAGAATTAATTACTGTACATATAACTTATGTGTATAATTCTGTAAAATTTTGTACAAAAGGTGTTCAATAAAAAACGTACTGATAATGATAGGAAAATTTAACTAAAAATGCAATTTAAAACCTAGTCTAGAGTGTCGCTATTTTTAGCACCCACTTACAGTATAAGCTAGGAATTTAATATAAGGTGCAGGTGAAAGTCACCCACGTGACACGCCATGAAGGCACAGATAGAGAATAGAGGTATGGCTCCACCTATTCCCAACCTCGGCGCTGCAAAGTTTTGGGTGGTCAGAGCCACACACCAGCCTCTTTACCCCCGGGAAAGAGACACGGCCCCCAATTGAACGGAAAGCTGGGTGACTTTCGTGGCCCGTTTGGTCGGTTACGGAAAATCTTGTCTCCACCGGGATTCGACCCGGGTCTTCCAGCCAGGAGATACTTTCTATATAGTCTACGCTACGTGTCCATGAATAAGTAGCGCTTTGAACGCGGAGAGAGACAAAAGGCGTTTTCTCATTTAAAGATTCTTTGCCAGCAGCGCATCCCGGTGTATCGGGCAACGGGCTGAGCGGGCCTACTGCTTAATGACACACTGCTTTTGGCAGACACTGCCACCTACGGCACCTGTGGAGCAATGCTATATTACATACTGACACAATAAAAATAGCATTTTAAGCCTTACGCTCGCTTGAATGTGCTTGATGTTTGAACAAAGCGACTCTACCGCCTCCGTACTGTTGTCAGAATTTCTTTTGAACTAGCGGCGTTGAATGGAGTAAGGACAAGACATCATTAAAAGCTAACATTTATATTTCACTTCGTATTTAGTTTTTGTTGTCAGTCTGAGAATTTATTTACGTTGCGGATTTGATTTGTGTCGAGGAAAATCAACAGCGCGTGTTTCATACTGCTGCAATAATAAACAATTAATAAATAATAAAGCAATTACAAACAATTTCGTGAAACTCTCATACAATTAATTAAAAAGTAACTTACTCCATGGAGCAGAGTCCTTCTTGAGAAGCTAACCGGTTCTCAGTTAGTCAAGAAATTCCCCGCACTTTATGGAACCCGAAGGTTCATTACAGCATTTACAAGTGCCAGCCACCTGTCCCTATCCTGATCCAGATCGGTCCAGTCCGTACCTCCACATCCCATTGCTGGAAGAACCATTTTAATATTATCCACCCATCTACGCCTAGTTTTTCCAAGTGTTCTCTTTCCGTCGGGTCCCCTCACCAAAACCCTCCTACCTTCCATTGGTGCCACATACCCCACTCATCTCATTCTTTTTGATTGGATACAAGCATTCCCATTACAGCCTGGACAGTCCCTGAGGGTTCCAACAAGATGAAGCTCCTAGATGTCTAGACAATCGGTACGTGAAATTGGTAGGGTTGTCAACACTACGCACCGACCGCCTTTAGCCCCAGGAAATATTCCTGGTACTCATTTCTGTTAGAGGCTGATTCAACCCCAGAACCATAGTGTGACCGGAAGGATTATGTCCAATGACATAACCGGGAATCGACCCGCGATCTTCCGGCTTGTAGCGCAGTGCCTCAAAACCAACTGCGCCACCGCGTGCCCCTTTGATTGGATAAACCGAATAATATTTCTTGAGCAGTACAGATCAAGAAGCTCCTCGTTATGTAGTCTTCTCTAATTCCCGAAAATTGGTTACCAAGCGACTTTAAATAGGTTGTGGTAAAACAAAAGTCTTCATTCTGGCTTCATTTAAAATAAACCCCCACAGAGATGGCGGTTTGTAGAAAGAAACTACCGCAAAGATCAAGTTACCATATGGTTGTTACCGTAACGCCAGTCCATCGGTTGGTCTACGGTTGCTTGATAAGACGGGATGGAATCGAATAGGGCGGACAAGATGGACTAAGTGGAAAATTGCGTAGCCAGGGTGGGCGTCAACAGAAAATAAATAAAAATACTTTGAGGAAGACCGATACAACCCTTCTATTAACAACAGACCGGCTGATTGGTTTTCCACCGATAACGAAGACTGTGATTTGTTTCAGCACCATCTGAGTTCGCTGTTGTAGTCCGACTCATTAAGATCTGGCGTGGCTTCGGGCTACGGCGTCTGTCCGATTGAAATATCTCGAACAGTTCTCACAGGAAATACAGAGCAAGTAGAAACGAAGTGAAAGAAATGGGGGGGGGAGAGAGAGAGAGCTGTGTCTGTCCGTCCGTTTGTAATAAATGCGTGAGGCCGTCAATTTATCCACTCTTACATTTTTAAAGAAGGCTGCACAGGATGTGGTGGGTCACGCAGTGAAAACATGTTTTACCAAGGCGTTCTTTACTTCAACGACATAATTTTCATGAAACATGCATGTAAATGTACTTTCATTTACGCCTACAAGGAAAGCGTGGTCCTGAAAGTGAAAGGTATTCAACAGCATTATGCACTTTACGTTCTTTGAACCGTGCGTTGTGATACACCTGTGTCATAAGAACTAACAAAATGCATATTTTTAAAATTAATGTTTTAATTTAATTATAGTGTCTTCGACATGTTTCGAACATCCAAGTGTTCATCTTCAGGAAGACTTGTGCATGCAGTTTTATGGTATTTCTTTCATACATCCATATAAACAGTCTGGTCGGTGGCAGGATGTGCTTCATACTGTATATCTGGCTTTCACTCAGGAGGCTGGGGTTCGTTTCCCGGTACCGGAAGAGTATCAAACACATCATGCCATCGACCAGTCTGCTTATATGGATATATGAAAGAAATACCATAAAACTGCTTGTACAAATCTTCCTGAGGATAAAAATTTGTATGTTCGAAACATGTCGGAAACACTATAGTTAAATTAAAACATTAATGTAAAAGTGTACATTTTGTTGGCTCTTAATACATAGGCACTATGTAAATTTTAAGCTACCGAATTTATACAAACTGGTCAATACATGTGGACACTGCCTGCTGAAATCCATCGGAAACGAATTTTGGTTTCTACTGGGTTGAATTCGAACAAAAAAAAAATCTGCACTCAAAAATATTTTGTGCATTGGTCTTTATTTCGTGTACAGAAGTTCAGCTACATAGAACGAAAAAGTTACAGGACACAGTAAACTTCTATTTACACCCCTGAACAGTATATATGTATATTTGAACGTACCAAATTTCTCGGCACCCATAATTACCCAGTGGCCCTACAGGGAGATCGTCCGTATCGAGTTGCACCCGAATCCATAAAGAAGCATGTAGATTACGTGCAGAAGTTCGTGTACACGCTTGCGTAAAATGTGACTCTCAATGAGCGAATCTTCACGAAATTTACACATCGATTTTTTTTTGTAAAGAACTCCTATATCATATTTTAGAAAAAAAACCCGACAGACAGTTGAGTGGCTGATGTCGGGTTATAGACGTATGGACAAACGGACAAAAGTGGTCTCCACATAAGTGTTTAATCTTTGTTATGTATATAAAAACTTAATCCGACAGGTCTCAGGTCGTGCGTTAAGTTATTTCAGTGTACAATTCATTAAACTTAAATCTAAAAACGCCATTTCTACCTCACAGAAGACACGCTGTTTCTACATTACAAATAACAACCGGCCAAACCTACTGACGTAAATAAGCACTACTTACTCTGAAGTTCCAACATACAAATTCGCTGCTTGTGCAAAGTTCTTTATGTTGCCAAACGTTAAAGCAGGTAATACATAACACAATAATATTGCTTTTAAGCGGTTAATTCAAAATCACTGCTGTTTACCCGCAGACTACAAGGCATAATATCCTAGACAACAGTAATATTCAGGTTTATTACCGTATTTACAACAGACGGTCACATGTCTCTATCCTGAATCAAATCGATCCAGTTCGCACCCTCTAACAATATCCCTAAGAGATTCAATTTAATATTATTCTCCCGTCTAAGCTTAGGGTTTCCCACCAGATAACTGAACACATTTCTCTTCTCTCCCATTCGTGCTATATGCACAGCCAATCTCAATCCTTTTAATCTGATAATCAGTATCGTACTGTGCAAGCATGGCACATCGGGAATACTTTGGGATTCACCAATTCCTTATACATAGTAGTAGGGTTGTTTGCATGTGGTGTAATGAGCTGGATCATAAAGACCGATGTAGAACTCGTGCAGAACAAAACTTTGTTGCACAGATTGCATTTTAAAATCTCCAAACCCGAGCGCCAGTCGATAATTAATTGTTAACGTTAAAGTCTTATTTTTCAGCAAAACTGTCTTTGAAACTAGACAGTTAAGCAAATTAATTACCATTAATTAATCATTATTGTCGTTGCCATATAATGTAATATAATTATTAATCGTTATTTATGAAGACTCGCATTTTTCTGAAGAACTGGAAAAGGTCGATGAGGAATTTATCACAGTTCCTTTCTACCTGATATTTTTTCCGCATTACTCATTTCCAATCCATTAAATTATAACTTAAATACGCCTTTATTCCTTGTTAATATAAAAACATTAAAATTGAAAGAGTACGCCAGGTGTTAGTGTTTGCCACTCTGTATTTTTCTCATTTTTCTCCCTGTCACAGGCTGCACACTTTTTAACACTGGATGTTCCCGTGCGATACGCATGAAGCCCATTATGACTTCTTTCAGTTAGCTAATGGCTCTACTTTGTACATGTAAAGGTAAAGTAAATGTCACCTTGGAACAGGCAATGAAGGCCCAGAGGGGAGTAGAGGTATAGCCCTACTCTTTCTTTAACCTCGGCGCTAGATGAGGGTGGGTGGTTAAAGCCACGTCCCGACCGCTTTAACCCCGAGGGAAGACCTGGTTTCCTTTTTATAGGACGCCCTGTGGGCACAAGGGCCGATTTGGAGGGGTGCGAAAATCTCTCCCACAACGGGATTCGATCCCGGGTTCCACTTGGTCCCTCAATTTAAATATCCTTGCAAAGAAATTTGGTGAGTTGGGACTTAGAGTTGGGATTGAACTCGGTTTGAAGTAAGGCAATGACGGTTCTATGCGAAGGTCACAAATTCACTCAAAAAAGTAGGAAGGCTAATTGGATTGGTGGCATACTGCGTAGGAACTGCCTTGTAAAACAGGTTACTGCAGAAAAGATTGAGAGAAGGGCAGAAGTGACGAGAAGATGAGGAAGAAGAGATAAGCAACTACTCTATAACCTTAAGGAAATTAGAGGATACTGGAAATTGAAAGAGGAAGCACTAGATCGCACTTTGTGGAGAACTCGCTTCGGAAGAAGTTTATGAATCTGTCCCAAGGTTACGGAATAACAACAAACTGCACGCTTGCGGTTATTTCTGTACGTAGTTAATCACCAACACCAGCACCACCGCCAGCTAAAGCACGGCCGTAGGCGGATTATCAGTCAGCCAATCTGCATGTGATGAAATAGCCGACTGCGAGAAACGAAACTTATTTTGCAGGTAAGGGCGCTATATACGTAAATTTTGGCAAGGCAATGGGTCCAATATAAACGCTGGCGGTTCCTTCAACTCGTGTCACAATTAGTGAAAGTCGGTTGTAAACAGGCAATTGGCCAATGTTTGTGCAATTGTACCTTTCCGACGGCGCAACCTACGGTAACCATAAGTAAGGAATGTTTGTCAAATACACCAGTCGTGGGAACGCGACTTGTTTGTGCAGTGACACGAGGTCACACCACCGTACGAGTAATTTTAGTCGTTCCGGAAAGCCCACGTGCAGTGCGTTTCCTGTTGTTAAGTGAACATAAGTAGAGAATTGTTGTTCTTAAGTTATACATGCATCTGAAATGAATTGTAGGCTGAGAGTTCTGAGGAAAACAGGCCTGCTTGGCTCGATAAAATTACTGTACATTTGCTTTGAACAGAGTTTTTTCATTTTTCTCAGGTAAGAGAGTTTGCTGAGAGCAGAAAATGTATTTATTTCTTAATTGTCCCTTTATGAACGAAACTGTGTCTGTCCGATTTGAAGAACCAGTTCGTACCGTGCAGTAAACACTCTATATCTCGGTTATAAAAAACCAATCAGTTAACGCTATATAGGGAAATAATCGTTGTTTGTTCTCAGATCCACACAGAACACATAATACACTGTGTGGTCACAACGTAAAATTGTTGGCTGTTTAGACTGGCGGTACATATAGTGACCACTGGGCTACAAAGGGTTAAATCTCGGCTATAAAAACCAGTCAGTTAATGTTGTATAGAGAAATAATCGCTGTTTGTTCTCAGATCCACACGAAGCACATAAATACACTGTGTGGGAAGAAAGTAGAATTGTTGAATGTTAAACCTAGAGGTACATGTAGTGACCGCTGGGCTACAAAGGGTTAAATCTCTGTTATAAAAGCCAGTCAGTTCATGCTGTATACAGAAATAATCGCTGTTTGTTCTCAGATCCACCCGAAACACGTAAGTACACTGCGTGGGAAGAACGTAGAATTGTTGAATGTTAAACCTGGTGGTACACATAGTGACCACTGGTCTACAAAAGGTTAAACCTGTGTTATAAAAGACAGTCAGTTAATGCTGTATAGGGAAATAATAGTCGTTTGTTCTCAGATCCACACAAAACACATAAATGCACTGTGTGGGCAGAACGTGGAATTGTTAAATGTTAAACCTGTTGGTACATAAAGTAAGACTTAGGCTTTAAAAGGTTAAACTGCTGTTCATTTTGCGGCCCCGTGGATTGTGCGCCTCACAGTCGTTGTATTCCCCGCTCCTCCCCACCTCCCTTAAAATCGCCCCACAGTTGCTGTATACAAAGTTGATGACGTTAATAAAGCAACACAATATCAGACAAATAATATACCAGCCAGTAGGCCATAAATAAACAAGCATATTATCGGAACCACCTATTCCCCCTACCTAATTGGTTCAGTACGTAGGTCGAACCTTCTCCAACGGGGCCTGTCGATTTGAAATCTTGCTACAAACAAATACGTCACAAGGTGAATGAAGTGTAGATACACAAAAGACATGGCCTCTGCCGCCCATTTGTTAGAGTCTCTTTTACCCAAAACATAACTTGTATGCGCAAGAATGATAAACGAGCAAACAAGTGTAGAACCCACGCACAAAGCTGCTGGTACATTACATGCATTAAATCATTACTAACGAATAAGAAATGCATGACGAACCTCTGTCAAAGTTTTCTTTTATTTTAGATTTATTTCCACTTCTCTACCTGTGTGTTTGTGTGTGATGGCCTGTTTAAATACCCGCAGGGGGCAATTCATCCAAACAATCACTGAGAAGAAGTGTGAAAGACATCCCTTATTATTCGCACATTTGCATTAACAAAACCTTGACGTGGGCGTCTTAGCTGTTCAGAACAAGCTACTAGTATTCAAATGCGTCTACCGTAATTTGTACTGGTTCCTCCGCTTACCTTACAACTGTCGCACGGCACAGAATTGGAAATTAGACAACGATTGATTATGGAATGTGCCTGTGACAAGGTTTACGCTTACAGACCGATCATTTCAGGCTCACGTCTTACCTAAACAAAGCTGCCCGTAAATGATATGTCACAGAGACAATGGCGAGAAATGGTAGCAGCCCACGTAACATGAAAAGGAATTGGTCGGTAATACATTCTTTCTTTGGGGGAATTAATTCAAAGAGACGCCCACTGAAATGTCTCTTCGTTACACGCACAATTCCGTCGTTCCACAAAGCCCTGTTACTTAAACATAACTGAGAATTGTTTATAAAACTCATTTTTCGATTGGGTGTTTTTGTGACAAGTCGGTAATGACAGAACTGTCTATTCTCTTAAGACCTGCCACTCTTTGGAAATAAAGACGTTCGAAACGTCACAAAATGTCAAATTACCCACCACACAGCGCATTATTTCAAAAGAAGGCAATTCATAAAACGAACTCCCTACTAACTTCAAATCTCGGAAGTAACCAAGTAACTAAACAAAACGCACCTTTTACGAAACTCCTTCAAGTACCACGCACGTTTCGGCAAGGCTTTGCCGTCTTCGGTAAAGGTAAAGTTCAGGAAGGCCCAGCGGGGGAGTAGAGGTATAGCTCTACGCTTTCTTTAACATCAGCGCTAGATGGAAGTGGGTGGTCAACGAGACGCCCCAGCCGCTTTACCCTCGGGAAAGACCAAGTATCCATTGTAAAGGAGGCTGGGTGGGCCCCAGAGCCGGTCTGGACGGGTGCGGAAAATGTCACCCCCACCGGGATTTGAACCACTGACCATCCAGCCCGTAATGAGTTTCTATACCGACTGAGCTATCGCGGCCCACTTTCCGTGTTCAAATGTGTGCTGAAAAATGGGAGCTATTAAATGTTTTACAACCTCACATGCACCTAACAATCTTTGCGTACCGAAGTTTAAAATATAGGGTACAAAATTATTCAGAAGTAACTCCCCTTCTATACAAAATTGTCTGAATACTTTTTCTTGAAAAGCTGTGCAGCCCATAAATAAACGCCTCGTTTGAATTAACCGGAAACAGACCCCAGACCTGAGCCACTTCAATCACTTTAGCAAATTTACCACCGCTTAAATCAACCTTCAGGCATGTGTAACAAGGAAGCGAAAAGCGTCTATTTGGTTCATGTCCTTCCGTCCATCTTTCTTTCTATCTCTCTGTCCTGCTCTCCGCATACATAAGAGAGGACCCCACGAGAGAGATTTGCGCAAAATTTGATACTGAGGACTTCAATGAAAATTTCAATAGAAATTTTTTTTTTTCGAAATCGGACAAAAAGTTTGGGCACTTCACAAGAAGGTCCTACACACTTTTTTTTTATTGTTGTCGCCGACATCAAATCGCCATAAATTCGCTGTCTTCGAATGAAATGGTATCAGTCTAATAGGATATCCGAGGAGGTAAAAGGATTTTGCGAACATGTCACAACTTTATCTTATACGTACTTGCCTGTCTTGTTACACTCTCCTTTACCTAGCGAAGTTCCTACGTGCGTTCCAAGTGAAACAGTGATCAGTAAAAGTAATAAACAAATTTTCTGACACACACACACCTTCCTGAGAAGCCAATATTCGTTAGCAAGTCAATAACTCTCCACGTTTTATAGAGCTCAAATTTTACAGCCGCGTTCACACGAACATTAATCAAAGTACGTATCGGAAATCATCTATGAAAATCTTTGAACTTGCAATTCAGGACGCATGTGCCGATGGCGTCTGGTCGGCCCACCTTGCGGACTCTCTTAGAATCAAGCACCTCGAACTACCGTCTCCTCTAAGAGAACGGGTCTAACCACCTCTCCAATTCCATCATTTGACTGGGGACCCTGGAAGGGTGCTCTTATACCGGGGCCTTTGAAAGACGAATGAAAGAGGGGTCAAGGAATGGGGCATCTCTCTCTCCGAGAGAGCTCCATGAAAGGAACCTGGAGGGAGGGCTTCTTTACTGGGGAACCCGAAGAATATGCTAAGTAAGGCTCTGGAATTGGGCGTCTGTTTCCATAGGGGCCCCATTCTTTGGGGAACATGGAGGGGCGCTCCTTTATTAGGGCCTTTGAAAGAAGGGAAAAATTTCTTTATTTAGGAGAAGTTTTATGAGGAATTTGAGAGATGTGTAGAAAAGGCTTATTAAAGAGGCAGCTCTTCCCGTAAGGGTCCTGTAGGGGAATCTGGAGGGGGTTCGTTTACTGGGACTTCTGAGAGAAAAAGAAAATGCATATCTGGTTTCTTTTTCTTGGACCCAGAGGACATTAAAAGTTAAGTCTGGAGGCCATCTGGAACTTTAACAAGGAACAGGGTTCCACTGATTTGATATCAGATTATGTGACACAAAGGGCCCGTTTATAAAGCCTAGGTGCATCGGAAACGTAAGGGCCCGAACCCAAATGCTAATCAATAATAAATCCACCACTTCACCTTCAGCCTCATCTATATTTCTATTCCTTTCAAGTCATAACTGTTCGAGAACAAAGGACGCCATCTTCGTGGAATCATCTATGTGGTTTTACTAACATATCGGCAAACGAAAACACTCATTCGATTTCTATGGTAATTAAACAAAGTGTGTAAACGAGTGGGGACTGGCATTGTTTTTATCATCTGGCTGGCGCTTCAGGGTATTCGCAATATAAATATTAAAGGCGCAGACAAAAGTTCGCTTTACATTCGCTGGCGCACAAAACAAACAGTTGCGACTAACAAGCCTGTTATAGCACGCCCAGGGTAATTGAATTTCCACTCTGGCAATTAATTCCATAGTTAAGTGTGGACGGGAGGGTGTATCCTCCAGCGACGTTTTCTCTTTTCAGAGTCGGCTCGTCGATGGCCAAGATTCGTTCCATTTCTAGTCCGGTAGTTACAGACTACACGTAACTGCAGGTATGCACCGAACGCAGCCATGACTCGGTTCCTTCAACCTTCTATTCTCAAATGTTTTTCAAAAATTTTGTAAAGTACTACATTCCATTGTGTTGTCGTATGATCAGTTGAACAAACAAAAAATAAATAAAAACCTTTAACATAACTATATTTTGGTACTGTTTATTGTAGATACATGTTTCGACCCTCAAGGGGCAACATCAGGCTAATAACATATACAGCACTTAAAAAAGACAGACATAAATTGCGTTTACTAAAATTATATCTCATTTTTAAAAATTAATTTCTGTTATTTACAATCGCATTAGGCCTCAGTCATGTATTAAAATGTGTTAAAAAATAAGAACTCAGTCAATGTATTTCTTTTTTTAGTGTTTCTTATGTGACATATGTAACATAAAGAGGGGTACCATGTTACCAAGAACTGAGACATACAATACTTTTGGTCGTTACGGGGAGGGGGGGGGGGAGGAACATATAAACCAATCAAATGTAAACTCAGAACGTAAAGATGCCGGGAAGTCATGTTCAAAATTTGTACCCAGCAACTTTATAATCTTTTTGATGGGAATGGATATTGCTATGAAATATTACGAAGCCCTTATTTTATTTGGCACAACCATTTTTCAACTCCCTCTGTTAATTCTTTGGGGTTGTGGACTGTTAGACGTGTGGGTTACGTCGATACGACAAGCAAGCCGACAGGAAGTGAGAGCTGAACTTTATAGCATAAAAAATAAATCCATACATTGATATTAGGCAATGTTGCACTTGTTAAGATTTCCCCACCCTCAGGAAGTGTCACGTAACCATTCGCACCTCCACGCATTACTCCTGTTTGCTTTACGCAGCTGTCTGGACTGTCCACACATTCCCAGTACACTCAACGACATCTCTCCATTTTCGTTGCAATATGAAACCATAATGATATCAAATAATAGTGCGGTATAATGCAAAGTAAAATTAAAGTTCACCCTAGAACAGGCCACGAAGGCCCAGAGGGGAAGTAGAGGTATTACTGCACTCTTTCTTTAACCCCGCTGCTAGATGGGGTGGGTGGTCAACGACACGGCCTGGCCGCCTTACCCCCAGGAAAGACCCGGTACCCATTGTATAGGAGGCTGAGTGGGCCCCAGGGCCGGTCTGGGCGGGTTCGGAAAATCTCGCCCCCCATCGCGATTCGATCCCCGAACCGTCCAGCCCACAGCGAGTCACTATACCAACTGAGCTATAGCGGCCCTAATAATGCAGTATATCGATTCAATTTATTGATATTGAGTGACGTCCCTAATTATAATTTTCCATTTAGTTCTCGACTTTCCATCTAGAGGTTCTCCAGTAGATTTCAACAGAAAAAAAGGAAGAATTTTCTTCCCTCCATCCCAGGCACTAGGCCAGCCTATCGCCGACTCGTAAGCTATATGGTCGTAACAATAACAGGTAGCTTGCATAGTGACCAGATTTCTTGCTAGATGTTGGTGTAGTGGTTAAGAGACAAGCCAGTAACATAAGAAGCATTTTCATGCACCGCCAAGTGTTTTGACTGGGTAAAAAGAAAAAAAAATCTATAGTGACTGAAGCAAGAAATATACTCCAAACAGAGTAAATGTTTTTGAAATGGGTAATAACGCTGCCTGGCCGTTCCGAGGTGAGCTTAGCAGCGACCACGCCGTGCCGACTGCAGCTATATGCAGCGTTTGGGACAGCAGCTAACAATTATTTTGGTCACTGCTACAACAACTGAGGCCGGTATATTACAGCTGATATACCGGTTACTGTAGAAGCCCGAAGATTGGTAAAACCTAGGTTTTAGCAGTAAATCCTAGCACTTACCATAATGAGGTGGTAAAAGTCTGAAAAATGCTTGGAAACGCTTCCATTTCGGGCTTTTACCAAACCATGTCGGTAAATGATGGCATTTACCGGCACGTATTGGTAAAAGTCAGTTTTGTTTGGCTGTGATTATGCTTTGTAAGTGTGGGTGTTTTAACTTTTAATTATTCATTGAACATATATGTTTAAAATATTTTGGCGGTCATTTATCTTGCATTGTTCTATGAAACTCAAACACAGACCACGAACCAACACTTGATTTGGAATTGCAAGGTAATGATAATACAAATGAAACAGAAACCTACGTAAGAATGGAAGTGGAGACCGAAGTTCAAAATAAAAAATTGACCCAGTAGCAATCTCTAAAACCCCTGACAGGACAACTGCGACTATCAGCAGAGCTCAAAAAGTGAAAGTGTTTCGAGAGGCTGCCAGGGAAGGACTTGAGGAGCAGGCAAAGAAAATGAAAGCAACTTC
>Ga0123357_10004760_pt1 | contig 16056 bp, 8 predicted proteins | sample TergutEmb28metaG_FD_89873 | JGI IMG/M metagenome (GOLD analysis project Ga0123357, IMG submission 89873) | Embiratermes neotenicus P4 segment gut microbial communities from Petit-Saut dam, French Guiana - Emb289 P4 | ecosystem: Host-associated > Arthropoda: Insects > Digestive system > Gut ... | reverse complement strand
TTTCATAATTCATAACGATGTACAAAAGAGAGTGGGAGAGCTTTGCCCCTCCCTCCCCCGCCGACCTTCCCCCCCCCCCCCCCCCCCAGGAAGTATACCAGGTTCTCATATCTGTTAGAGGCTGATTAACCCCAGGGCCATAGGGCGGTCGGAAGGATTATGTCAATGAAAAATTCCAATGACACCATCGGGAATCGAAACGGCTTGTAGCGCGGTGCCTCAAACATCTGCGCTACTGCGTGCCTCAAGGTTTAAATAATTATCATTGTCAACTTCATCATCAGGAACAGGACATAATCCATTGTAAGTTGTTCCGTCTCGATGAGTTCGTCTGTCCGTCTTTTCCTTGGTCGAAATACATTTCTTCTGCCGGATGGAAAATATTCGTACATTGTCTTCTTAAATAAGTCATTTAAATAATTAACTCTATACAAGTTAATTGTAACAACTATAAAGCAGTTTGTGTGTAGTAAGATAAAGCATTTCTCTTTAGTATCAAGTACAATTAATATAGGCGTATAGGTAACACAGAAGTAAAGCACAAAGAGCCTTTGAGTTCTGAATTCGATGAAGACCCTTCAAGTCCTTCACTCTTACCCCCATGGAAGTACGTACCCACTATATCAGTGTTTCCCAAACGGTGTAGAATTCCGAGAAGTGAAAATAAGGATTCTGCAACGAATTGTATTACTATAAAATGATAATTAAATATTATTATAATCTTCACTTAAAGTAATTTTTGTCTTTGTTTGTCAATGATTCATTGTTTCGAATGTTTCTGAATTGTTACAACACTAAAATAAATAGGACAATCATATTTTTAAAATGTGCAATGGAACTGTTAGTATTGAATTCTAATTTCTCATGTAGGCCTGCATGAAATAAGATTTTTTCTAAATATGTGCAGCTGTATAATATATTGGTCTCGTATCGTTGTTCAAAATTTATTTTCTTTTGTCTCTATTTTGTTGTTGTGATATACAGCTGTATAATCTATAAGAATATTATTAGGAGTTCCACATAAATGTCTCGATTGTGAAAGGAATTTAGGAAAGGCTTCATCAGGCTGGATGTGGAGGCGTAGAGAAAAGTATGAATGACATATCACACTCCATCAGACCTTTCTTTCTTTCCCATGACCATGCTGCCTTGGCGCTACAAGAGATAATTAATAGAACCAATACAACAGCAACTTTCGTCTTTTTTTCTTGCAACGCAGGCCTAATTTCCTTAACACCTTGTTACGGTGCCAAGTGAACTTGACATTATTTAAGCGTAGAATTGCTTTTTATTCATAAATTAAAACACTTTTCTTATTTTATTCCTTTTTTTATAACTGTTGTAATTTTAATGTATCATTTCAATTATTGCTGAACGACAAAGCCCCCCACCACTCGCCGTATTTTACATATTTCTGACAGTTATTTGCTTTCACAAGGGCGATTCGACGGAAAATTTGTAGCCTTCCATTTGAATAGATTGTACGAGGCTCACTGTGCGATATTTCGAATAACAAAACTGAGCCTGCTGAATCGGTGAAGCCGATGAAGTGTGTAACTTTGGGCTCGGGCCCGAATTTGTCTACGAACACAGATATTATACGTGTGTTTTGACGACCTCACAGTATATCAAGTGTGGAGTACTGAGACATGCATTTAGATAATGTGAAACCTGGAAGGTGATTTCTAGATCTGTTGGGCTCAACCTGTCCAAGAAAATGTTGAGATTTTTGCCTTAAATTAAGATAAAATCACTCCCTTCCAAATCCTCCTGAACTCACCGTTCTTGATCGGAAGCTACATAACCTGTATAGTTGACACAACATCTTAAATAAACCAAGGGTCCGCGCTGTGGCTTATAATGACTTGCAAAACTGTAGACCTCGCATCTGTCAATAAGTAATTTAAATCTGCTTCGTGAAGTCATCAGCCAAGTGGTGGGCTTCTAGGCCTTTCAGTCATATAAAATGACTGAGATCTGCTAAATCAGTGTTCTCTACCGAACATATGGTGTTACTGCAACTCCTATACATTTGCGATGATTGGGAAGAGCTTGTTTCTCAGCTATGCAAATACAAAAGAACAATGAACTTACTGTTGTGGTTTATGTCTCCAGGAATGGTCTTTGATCATCCTGGTCTGTGCCCGCCTGGCACGGTTGCAACCAGACATGACCATGTTAGATGAAAGCACTTTGCGGCCGAAGTTGTTTATTTTGTTGTGATGATACATGACGATAATGACCGGTACAGAGGACCTGCGGCTTGACGTGGGATACGAACCACTTCTATCGCAGGACAGTACCGAAAATCTTGGGTAAACATCGATGTATCACATGTTCATAGAATTCTGTCGATATTGTATCTCATTCGGAAGCGTTAAATTTTTGTCAATCCACTATTTCGTGTTCAAAAGAAGAGTGCTAAAATAAATTTCCGTTTTATTATTTAGACATGGGACGATTGGCAAAGCCCAAAATTTGGATGACATTAAACCTGTATCCCACATTCCAGTTGCCTAAAACTGCACAAAACAATGTACGACACAACAAGAAGAATGATTTCGACAGATTGGCAATTCAGGGAACCTTATTATGGTACTCAGTTCTCAAGCAACTAAATGGAAAGTGTATGTGTGATTTCGGGTTCCCGCTGGGAAGTATAAGAGAACAGCGCTCGTCTGGGTTATTAGGCAGCGAGTGGTGACACTTCCTTACCGACGTTTCGGGACAAAATATTTGTCCGATCTTCAAAGTCCGACGTTTCGAGACAAACCAGCCGTCCCATCTTCTTGGACCCTTTAAGATTGGCCTAAAAGGTTGTCCCGAAACGTCGGTAAAGAATTACCACTAATCGCTGCGTAATAGCCCAAAAGAGCACAATTCTTAGGAATTTTGTGTTTTGAGATACGAGTTTCTCTTCACAATGCTACGGGCCTCAAGTCCTACGGGGACTTTAGGCCGTGTATTTTGAAAAATATTTACCGAAATTTCAGGAGAAAGTACTGCCTTCACTATTACGGCGACGGGATGGCAGGCACTGACTGACCTTGATCATTTCAAGAGGACTTACTTCCCAAAGACAATAAACGTTGTACAGTATGCAGCAATTTTTCCCCCACTCTTTTTCATGACTGTGAAAATTATATCAAAATAGGGGTGAGACAGGAATAGCCCCTCTCTACAAATATTTTACCACTGTTGCATCCCTGATACTTCCAATATTCCTCTTCTGGTTCTGAATACGAAATCATTTAAAGCAGAAACTTACAATATGCTTACAGATATGAGAGGATTTAGCTGGAGACTATAGGAAATGTCAAGTCGAAGAACCTGTTGGAGTCCACACTTTAGCACTAACTTTGTCAGGGACGTCAAGTGTGAGGGTTGCGAACATTTGACCAAATAGTATGAAAATAATATCGAATGGAGTTGTGTGATAATTGTTGGGAAGCAACAGCATGGTAGACCAAGATTATGGGATGTAAGTCGCAGTGTTTTTTTTTTGTTAATAATTTTTCACTGCCGTTATTTGCAACTATATTTATATACACATTCTTCATTTCCACTTGTGCCATAGTGTAAGTATTTTTTTTCAGATTGGTTAAGGAACAGTTTATTAATTTATCCTTGTACACACTGTATATACTGTCTGTGCAATAAATCTATTTTAAAAGAAAATATGACATGATCTTACATAAATATACAATGCGGACTAGGTTTAACTGGTACATTGTTGTGTTAATTGGCGCTGAGTAGCATTAACAGTATGCATTCATCGGGTTCTGCAAGGGGAGGTTGGCCAGTTTGCAGTAAGATGAGACCAGTCTAATCGAATGTAGCCTGGCTTACCAGCATGTTGTAAATACAGACTACCAGCTTTATTCGAGGCGCCTCAAGTCGACTCATGCAGTGCTCCACGCTCATACAGCAGTTCCTTTCAGAAGAGCTGCTGTTTAGCGAGACAGACTCGACCGGATTCAACCACACTCTTCGGTCAGTGAAGCAGCAACTTAAAGAGAGAAGACGTTCATTCACAGCTGCCTATTTCATATCCTTGGTTTCACGAAAGTAATTTTAATGCTGAACGCATGAATCTAGCAGGATTGCTGAAGGTGTCGAGTTTGCCCAATCAAAATATCCACCGCGTAATCAGCTGCCTGACCGAGGCATTTCGTGGCCTTCTTCAAAACTGTCAGTTGAATGCCGAAATAACTGGGTGTCGTACAACAAAAATGGCCGTTTTCTTCATAATACATTCGATTACGCTATACACGAACAACTACTTTCTAAAAATTAATAAAATTGTAGAGTGAATAGAAATCACTGGATAAACAGGCGTGTCTGAACGAAGTCTACGAGATGCGCTCTCTATGTTTTCGTTTAGTTTTAATTGCCGTCAGAAATCCAGGCTGACAACTGCAAAGAAATAAACCTAACACCGATTAATCAATATGAATAGGAAGTGATAAAGATAGTCTACAGGTCAACAGTGCAGTCCATTTGCGGAACTGTTAAATACAAGCAGGTCACCGGACCTACAGTACCTTTACTAATGTGCAGATTGTGTTGACACTTTAAGGAAAGGTTCGCCTTGGAAAAATGAACACATACGAGATGTTTAATTAATTACACTTCCTATATCGCATATCGATTTATTTCAACATGTCAAAGGCACAGTATCCGCTTCTTGGTCGAGTTAATATGCATACGACAAGGCTCCAGTTTCGTGTCTTATCTGATGCGTTACGACGAAGTCCGCACTATTAGAATTCTCTTGTGCGATAATGAAGAGTAGCTAGTAACAACGGATCCTGGAGTGAGAAGGTAATGTGCTGCAAAACGGGTAGGAAATGAGTGAATATACTTTTTAGGCGCGTTCGCATACTTGTGAAGAGCAACTATTAGCTTCGTCATGTCTGTCCGTCCATCTGTTGGCTCCCACTGGACGGATTTTCATAATATATGATACTTGAGAATTTTTTCGAAATCTGTCAAACAAATTGAAGTTTCATTAGAATCTGACAAGAATAAAGGGTACTTTACACGAAGATCAATGTACATTTTTGATCATATCTCGCTCATTTCTTCTTAGAATGAAAAATGTTTCAGACAAAAGTTGTAGACAAAATAAAAAAAAAACACATTTTGTGTTCAGTAACTTTTTTCCGAGAATCGTGCCGTTTATGAGATAACGTGGAAAAATATTGTAGAGCGGGACAGACCACAGATAACAATATGACGCATATGCATTGCATGCTGCATACCTACGGCTACAGATGTAAGTAAATTCAGGCTGTGGAATACTCACTGCTTTTCAACAGCAACATTTGTTGCAGGAAGGCGCTTGGAGGTTGTGTTATACGTACATTGTCTGTCTTGTTTACACGTAAGGTGACCAAACAGCCATTCGGAGGACGTAGGTGCAAACAGCATAAAAAATCGGTTTAGACGAATGGGATATGAAGAATAGCACAGTTTTTTTTTAAACATTCCAACTATGGACCAATGCCAGGCTTCAACGAACGCTGTAAGGAACTTCTCGATTCCATAAGCTCCTGTTCATTTTGCGATAACAGTTTGAGGGAAGGTACGGCCTGAAACAGTACGCATGTTTCATGTTCACTGGGTACGGGCTGGATCTTTCGGGGTTCGATTCCTGAAAGGGGCAATAAATTTTCCCTTCTTCTGTAAGCGCATCCACTCTATGGCCCACCCAGCCTTCTATTCATTTGGTATCGGTGCTCCTTCCTGGGGGCAAAGCAGCCGTGACATGAAGTTGACCACTGTCTTCAATCTAACGCCAAGGTTAAGAATGAGTGCAGCTATACCCCGATTAACCTTATATGACTTCATGCAGTGGAAAGGGCCATCTTCACCTTCTTATGTTTGCATAAAAGAAATGAACAATTAAAAGCACGTGCTGTACCACAAGGCCCGCGACTTACTTACTTAGTCAGAAGTTGTTTAGCGCAGTCGGTATTGTGACTAAGCTACGGTCTAGACAGCTGAGAAATAGAGGTTCACTTGACAGCAGTGGCGAGGGATCTTCCTCTTCTCCAGCGTCCAAATCGGCTATGGTGCCTGTCCAGCTCCTCTCTCCGTGTTAAAGGGGCCGCGCTGTGAATCTGACCGCTCACCTTCATCTGGTGCTAAGGTTCAGATTAATTGGAACTATAACTCCACTCTCACATAAGCCTTCCCAGAGCACACAGAAACAGCTGTGCCTTACTTCACCTTATACTGTCAGAACACTCCTTTCTATATACACAGTGTACTCCCCCAAATAAAAAGTTTGTCTATCAACACTGCATCTTTAAAATCTGTTGTGAAATTTTATATCGCTAGTTACACAAAGCAGATAAATTAAATTGATTTAAGTCAGTGTTCTCGAGATCTCGAACGTTCAGTAAGTTACCCACTGACGACTTTTATAAAAAATAAAAAAATAATAATTCTTGCCTCACAGAGTACACAGTTTGTAGCTGCATTATAAAGACTCGCCTTTTAATGCTTTTAAGGAAAGGATACTTCTTTGTGTGTGAAAGGAATTCCGAATTTTTTAATGTTGAACCTGGTGGTAAAAACTGAGTTTTATAAGGTTAATAATCTGCTTGCAAGCACAGCGTCTGAAATTCAAATTTCGCTTCTTTTGAGCCGTTCGCCATTGTAATCACATGCATGTGCTGGACCAGCACAGGTTTATATAAAGATCCTTTGCTATTTGCTAGTTTTGGTGCTGCGCCTCTTCTATGTACATGGGCCCACTCTGTGAAAATGTATGAAGTTGGGTTGATTCCCAACAAAGCGTACAGATCAATTTATTTTATATTTACTGCGTCTATCTTACGTTTCAAATACGCCAGCTAGAGTTTCGACCACTTTATCGACAAGGGAGACGCAGATTTTCAGGTCTAATTTCTCAACGCTTGCAGAAAAGTTCATAATAATCTTGCTTCCCTTCTAATCCATCTCAGTTCCCTGTACATGCTGAGTAATTTTTTCTTCTCTTTCGACGTAATCAAGCCATTGCAACTTGCCCAGCACATCTCTCTTCTCTGGTCCCACGCATCTCGGAATATGACTTCTACAACAATGTCCGGTTAGACGCATGGCAAGGGATAATGTCGACTCAAACAGCGTTTCATGAAATGCATAACGTGTTCATAGGCTTATGATTTATCTCTGTATTAAACTTCACGTGCCTATCTCCATGAGTCATTATTTATTGCCATCGAACCACAAACCAAAGAAAGTTGTCTCACAATCACCTGTTATTTTACACAAAAAAAAGCAGCTGAACACGATGTACATATTTCTTGATGATCTATTAATATAGATCAGTTCAGAATCATAAATATTTGGTGCCAATGTCGCTCCCACACGACATGCTCACGCCTCAGTCAGCTTCTTAATGTTACTTGTTGCTGATATTAATAAAATATGACACCGAATTGGCTTCTGAAAGGATAGGTTCGTACCTTGTTACGTGAAAACTGATCAACCGTTTCAGAAACTGAAAAGACGGGCACAAAGAGAGAAGCATTAACACGCTTGCACACCAAAAATCGTGATTATTTCATAAATGAATATTCTTTGCTGAAGAAAGGAAAGAATCTAACATAAAAATAAGAGCTGTCGCAATTCAGGGAACTCTTGGTACCTTTCAGTTCAGAAACTTTCGTCTTTCTGTCACACACCCAAAGCTTAGACTTGTATCCGCTATGTTGCTGGATACGCAGCGCAGCTTCTTGCCGTTAGGGAAGAGAATAGTTGGTTCCTACGTAACAGGAAATAACAGAAGATGCAGAGAATAGGATAGCATCAAAAGGACCTCCATACCTAATCTGTACCCTGTACCTCATGTACTGGGGTTTGAAAATCTTAAAAAATGAGACGGGCTAGTTATGCGATGTGAGGGGTACGTAAAAATATTAATTTAGAAACCCAGATTTAAGAGACTGCAGAGATGCGTAGTTGCAGATGGTAAGATAATATTAAAATCCGTCTTGGAGTAATATTGTGTGCAATTGTGTTTTGGATTAAACTCAGTGATTGGTTCTAGCAAATATTGTAAGGGAAATTTGTGTTCTACAAAAGACAGGGAATTCGTTCATTGAGTGAAAGTCTATCGGTCTCTCAGCAAAATGTTGCTGCCGTACAAGAGTTTAGCTAGACGTGTTTGGTGTGTAAATCGATTTATGAGTTATCATTTAGATTTTTGATTAATTAATAAGCTACTTAATTATTTGATTACAACCTTTAATTCTCCAGAGCGTTCAGACTCGCCTGGGGGCCTACAGAGTCTTCATTCCAACATATGCCGGGATAAAACAGCCGGTGACCGTTCCCCCCACCTAGTGACGGGATTAGAATGAGTGGAGCTCTATCTACACTCCCCAATATGCCTTTATGTGATGCGCAGGAACAACTTTACTTGGTTCAGAATCGCACGTCTGATTTTCATATCATGATCAGAGACTAGGCAGCTGAGGATGGCTCGCTAGGGGCCGCCCGGTTGGTAGAATATAGGCTCAAGGCAAGAGGCAACCTTGTTTAGTTTGCCTCGCTCTATCGACTCGGGCTGGAAATTGGGTAATGACAAAAAGTACGTAAATGAATCTTATATATAGTCTCCCTTCCCATCCATCCCCTCCCGCCTCCGCTTTATAAACCATGTACAAAAGTTCTAAATTGGCTTTCAAAATATGAGGAACCGTAATGCGAATCTGTAGAGCGAGAGAATGAAAGAGAGACAGAGAGAGACGATAATTCAGGGGTCAGGAGGTTTAAGAACAAGAAAATAAAAACAGGTCCTTTGATAGAGCCCATAACTACGAATGTGATAAATACACTGCATGTAACAAACAAGATTATGACAAATGAAGGACGCTTGCGGTAGGCAACTGTCGGCACTACAAAACAAAAAATGTACATCTCGGTGCATTAGCACTATTATTAAGTGTAATTTACTGCTCTTGAACAAAATAAAAAAAAACGTTTATTGACAGCACTCAAGAAAGCGTGATGCTTTTATTGATTTTCAGGTCATTTAACGATGCTGCTTAAAGTACGGAACACAGAGTAGAAGTAAATATCTAAACGAAAACTCATAAACATGTACTATGTGTAATTGTAATTAGACAAACTCAGTGCTATATCTTTTGTGTTATTGCTTTACGCAGACCGGACTGTACTGGTCGAAAGGTAGAAAGGTGAGCTACTAATGGACTGAAAACGGTATGGGGGAAAGCTGTGGCCTGATACGAGATACTACTACGGCAGTTCACTGTATGAAATGAGTAAAACAACAAAAATGTCTAGCTGGATTATCTGTGTCATAACCGTGTTTGGAACTGGGCACTTCAAAATACAAGTCAGAACATTTAATGCTTTCAACCATCTTTCTTGAAGCAGGCCGATATCGGTGATATCCAGCACTATTTAGTGAAATATTTTAATTTAGTGAACTGCAATAAGTAATTGCATTTACCAAATTTCAGTCCCAAAAATATAATGGGTATTTTTTAGTGTGAAATCAGAGTGATATTTCCGAGAACGGATAGGCTCTCTCTCTCTCGTACGGCAATAGTATAAATACTAATTGAAAGGTATAGGTCATCCCATGACTTGCCTAGACAGGCGCAGAAGGGAGATGGGGGTATAGTTCCAACGTATTCGAAAAATGGACGCTAGAAGAGGATGAGTGTTCAGCACCACGCCTTGACCGCCTTACCCCTATAAAAGACCCAGTACCCATTCCAGAAGGGCCTGGTAGGCATTGACCGCTCTGGACTGGCACGAAAAATCTCGCCTCCACCGGGATTCAATCGCCAGGCGTCCAAACCATCGCGAGTCGCTATGCTGGTTACACTATTCCGACCTCCTAAATAATAAGCAATTAGGCCTACAAATTAAATGAATAATAATTATATCTGTAGACAATTCTAGTTCACCTGCGAACACTGTTACGAAAATGTAAAAGAAAACTAATTTTTTAAGTTAAATATAATGTGCTGATTCTAAATTTGAACGACAAAATTTTTTATCACCCCCACAGTATTGTGGAAAAATTTTATATTTATTTTATTTGCAATGATAGTGCTTTTTACGTATTTGTTTCTAACCTCATGTTCCTACAGTTTTTGTCAAACATAATCTAATAATGTGCAGCTCTTCCTAATTTAAATTATTTATTTATTTCAAACGTCTTTTATAGAGATGAAGTGTAGGGTGACACAAAAACTTCACAATTTCTTGAGCGTCATTTGATTAATAGCATCAACTGATGAGTAAAAATCTGCTGAGGTCGTATGTGTAATCGAAAATGTTTTAAGAATTTGTTTAATTGTGTTATTAGTCCACATTCAAGTTTCATTATTACGACATAAAGCTTAGGGACAATTATATCTGTATTGCACTCATGAAGAGCTTCATATTAGTTGTGACTGAAGTCGTAACGGCGCCATTATCACACGTTTTGAACATAATTCACTTCACGGAGCAGAAACCTTCTTAAGAGGCTAATATTTCCTCACCTAGCCAAGAAAATCTCCGCACTTTACGGAACTCGATACTTCATTACAGTTTTACATATCGCTCATGAAACAAAAATTTGTAGTAACTCACTGACACGCATTTTCACAAGAAAAGGAAAGTCTGACTGATCCTCAGTAAACCAGCATTTAAACGTGTTGTATTTTAACGAAAATATAAGGAAATTGAATTTTTTGTGCACAGAACATTTTGACAGAAGGTGTGATTGTAACCCGACTGTCTAGTAATGTTTAAATCTCAGTCCAATGCGTTGTGTGCGTTGCGACAAATTGCCGTTTCGTGAACGATATTTAAAATTCGCAAATAAAATTTGTACAAAATGACGTGCGTAATATTTTAAATTACCAGAAACTTCCCATTTTTACATCAGTAGGTCTACGTAGCACAAACGATAGCAATATTATTTAAAGGTTTCCCTCGTCTGGGATGTGACGCACTGCAGATCAGTAGATGTGCCAAAGTTTTGGGGAACTTACTGCCTGTACCTGCATTGTAATGTAAAAATTGCGAAAAGCACTGAAACAGGCACAGACGGTGGCAGCAATAAATGACAATGACAGGCACTTCCTTCTTATTCGGAATTTCAGTCTTGGCCTTAAGCGTGCGTATGTAGAGACATCGTGATTTCAAGTTGTCTTCCAGAGTGCATATTGTTCAAAAACTTTTGAACAGAAAAACGCGTTTCTGTAAAAACTGAAACCAGGAATTTTTAAATTCCCCTTTCTTTTCTTACGGATGTCTTCAGTAATTGCATGAAAATTGCTGAAATTTAAACAAGAATTGCTTTCGGCATAAAATATATTATCTATGAAACTTCTTACATTATCTTAATTGTTTATCTATGAAAACAGGCTTTGCAAAGTGCCTGCAATAAATGCAACAGTTCGTGAGCTATTCCATAACGAATTGTGATATAAGTAAATATGTAAACAAACACTGCACTGAAGATGTGCCAAGTGTACCTTACAGTGCCTTTCGTTTCTGCCATCTTCTGATCATATCATAACTACTACCAAATATGTGATTATCTGCTTTCAAATCATAACCATTGTGGACTCTGCATAACCGCCGAAAAGCCTTTGTTCCTGTATTATGCTTGTATTCGTAATTGCTGACAACCGTGGCTGCTGTTAAATACACTTGGCAACAGAAAATAATGTCTTTGCAGCTGAACTGAGAGTACCAAGATTGAGAGATTTTGTGTTCTTTGCAACAGTGCAAATGGTAAGGCCTATATGAATATGTGGCGTACAATGTACTTACTATTTTAATTTTGAAAACATTTGCACACCCCTAGAATTAAAGCGAACCATACCCCACGGATTTCGAACCGGAAGATATCCGGATTCGAATCACATCGGTCAGGAAAGTAGGGTCTGTTCAACATATGTGGAAAAGTTCCATTATTCCATTGCCATCAAGTCGTTTTATCCTTTAATAACAATAATAAAGCGAAGAATGTGCAACTGAGAAGAAAGTGATCCGTAAATCTGCAAAACCCAAAACCTCTCCGAATAGTAATTTTAGGAATGATCAAGAGTTGTGTTAGCGAAAAGCTGATTATTTGGACTACGCAGTTGTTCTCAGTTCACATACTTCAATACGGCAGTAACAAATCAAAATTACGCCATAAAAACGTTAAAAGCAGATTAAATTCGCGGTACGCTTCATACCATTCCATTCTGGCCACGTCCTGTTCCCACCAATATGGCCAGTAATAATATATCAATGATGGTCGCGGTTGTGCTCGTACATTAGGCTAACGATAATGTTACTACAGTATTTATGACGTATTACCTTCTATCAGAGCAAACACTGTAATCAGCAAAACGTCGAGAATTAAAGATGTGTCTTTGCGCATGCGTCTGACGTAACACGCCCTTGCTTAAGCGGAAGAATGTAGCGCCGTTGTCAGATCTTCATTTCCACACTAATATCTATATGTGCGCTCACAAGCTTGCAGTTATCTGAGAAGGTAACTTACCACCACGCGTAATAGCGGAAAAATGGTCAGCGATTCACTCACATTTGACAATGTACATAGCAAATGTGTGACTTGGCCGTTGCTGTTTCGAATTAGACGGAGCTGTGCCTAATAATGGCGGCGTTAATTAGGCCCTTAGGTATGTACATCATACATTCTGTGTAGAATTTACCTACAACAGATAGGCCTTACTTCTCCTTACTAGCGACTACTAAAGCTTCTGTGTTTTTCTTTATAGTATGCACACTTCCTCCCAGTATATTAACATCATCAGCATAAGCCAGAAGCTGATGTGTACCATTTAATTTGAAGCCCACCAAGGTTTACTTGAACCCTTCTAATGGCATATTCTAAAGCAAAGTTTAAAAGCAATGGCGATAAATCATCCCCCTCTTTGAAAACATTCTTAATAGGTAATATGCCATACCTACCCGGCCTCTGCTATAGGTTTCTTACACACAACTCATTACTGTTACAGCATTCTTATGTTGGTGACCTAATCACCGACATAATAATGCTTTAACAGGAAAGAGATGAGTCAATAAAGTGGCTGACGGACAGCGGACAGGACGTCGCACAGGCTGTGTGGTTCCTGGCTAGGATCAAATAATTGTCTCTTATCGGTGGTTTTTCCTGTTGTTTTGCATTGCCGTGAAACGTACTCTTTTTATCTTCGTCACAAAAAGCAAATTACTCACGAGAAATACCAAAGATGAAATTAGACGAAATACATAATGCACAAGGAAGAGATACACCAGGAATTATGTTGGTTTCGCAGGCTGGCGGGGAAGAAGAGCAGGGCGTATAAAAGTTTTTTGGTGGAGAAATCCCATGGAAAGTGACAGCTCAGAATATCTGTAAGCGAAGGCAACATTAAAAGGATTTTAAACAGTGTCTGAAAATAAAACGCCCAGGAAAATATTCCGATCTGAATGACAGGAAACGAGTGGGCATTTTGCGATATTTTTAAAGATTCACTTTTTCTTTTGTACACATCATGTAGATTCGTTCGCAGATAAACATTGCAGCTGATGCTTTTCTAGTCACAATTGTATAGTAGATAGTATTAGGGCAGTAAAAAGGAAAGTGCACCCTTGTACAGGCACTGAGACTCTGTACAGGCCGTACGGCCCATAAGGGAAGTAGCGGTATAGCTCTACTCTTTCTTGACCACGGCACTAGAAGAGAGTCAGGGGTCATCGTCACGCCCCGGCCGCTCTTTACCCCGGAAAAGACCCGGTACCCTTGGTACAGGAGGCTGGGTGGGCCCCAGGGTCGGTCTGGACAGGTGCGGAAAATTTCACCCCCACCGGGATTCGATCCCCGGACCGTCCAGCCCGTAGCCAGTCGCTATACCGCCTACGCTGCCCGGCCCACATTAGGGTAGTGACACCTGAGAAATTACAAAGTGCCTTACACATGACAAAATGCGGCAAGGCCAATATATAAATAAATTACCGGGAGGTAATAAACAGGTAAATGTGGAAAGTAGTTCTGGATCGTGTCGAGTGGCAGACTTTAGAGTCACAAGTGCTGAACCGCGTTGTGCATGGGCTATGTGCCGCTCTTGCTCGGTGTGTTTTATTCTGACCGTGTGACAGATAACCCGAGCAAGTCTCGAGACAATCGGGCACTGTAGATCTTCGAAAAGTAAAGGAAATTACGGTAAAGTAAAGTTGTCCGTATGCACACCATGAAGGTATAGGGATATCGAAGGCATAGCTCCACTCCTTCTTGATCTCGGCACTGGATGGAGGTGAAGGCAACCCTTATAGCCCGGCTGCTTTATTCCACGGGGAAGCGCCAGAGTCCCAGATTCGGTCTGCTCAGCCTGGAAAATAAAAAGTGTCCTCACCCAGCAAGCAAACGAAACAAGATCCCTCGGTCTCTCACCACGTACCTCGTCACTACAACTAGAGCCCTCAACCGCTCTGCATCCGCACGTTTATAATCAGCAACGGCATCCGCATCCTAAAAGTCTTATCCGCATCCGCGGGTAGAAATTAATTTACGTTATAAGAGTAAAAAATGCTGCAATTCTTTCACAATGTGATAGTTTCAATGTAAATTTAATCTACCAACTTAATCGCCATGTAAGTGCTTACGTTTTACAACATTGGGGGAACATGTTAGAAATAAAAAAAACTTTACTTAATAAAAGCAAGTAAAATCTATCGGCAATAGTTCTATGAAGTATGATTTCAGTGTAATTTTAATATATCGATTTCATCACCCCATAAACGTGTTTGTTTTAGAGGGTGGGAAAGCTGTACTATTAATATCAAACTTAAATTAAGAAAAAGGCGTAAATGTTTATTTTGCGTAAGCTGTTTCTTAACCCTCCAAACAATATTGTTTATTTCGTAAATTGTTTCTGCCCAATTTCAACTGATTTCAGTCTTACTTGCAGGTTAAAAAGTAAAAAGTAGAAAGTGAAGAAGAGAAATTACTGTAGTTGGTATATGTTAGGCCGATCCCGGTGGCCACGCCGTTAAAGTCATGGATCTCCGGCCGCTCGCTTGCTGGGATTCCGGGTTCGAATTCAGTCTGCTCAGAGCTTCTGACCGGTAAGGTTGTGCGCGGAGTGAAAAATCTTCGAGTCGAAATTGAAAGGCAGTGTAGTGAATAAGGTCGAGTGGCCTACGTAAGTTAAGTAGTGATAACAGAAGAGTAGTGCTAGTACACAATGGCTGAACGTCACAATACAATAGTGTGTACATTCGACCCAACCAGTCCATGTATCACCGAGTATGACATCCACGAGTGGATTCATCAAGTCCTACGGATTCCAGAACACACTGTCAGCATGATTCAAATTGACGGGACAAAAAGGCAAATTTACATAAAATTGATAGATAACGTATATGTGCAAGCCCTACTTAGGGAAGCAAATGGACAAGCCGAATACAAGCATCACAACGGCGTACTATCGATAGCCAACATAGCAATGGCTGGGATGGGCACTAAACGCGTCCGTATCGCCAACCTACCGCCTGAAGTAAAATAACTGGTCACACGAACCGCGCTCACTCCCTTTGGAACAGTACTGGCTGTAATAGAGGAAATGTGGCCGAAGACATGTAGATATAAAGTTCCAAATAGAGTAGGTCAAGTCACGATAACATTGACTCAACACATTCCCTCACAACTAACGGTGGATGGGCACAGGGCACTACTGTGGAACCCTGTGGATCATACGCCACCCAACATGGACGTGCCACGTCATGAGGACGACAATTGCATAGAAGACACGGAACCTCCACCAACCGTAGAACCAGAATCGCACCGGATACACAGTGAAGCACACAGTGAGACGGCACATCAACAACAACAGCAACAAAATCAAATGTAGCAAGACACCGTTGCCATAATGGAGGACGCAGTACACAATGCAACAACTACACGAGAGAATAGAGAGCTTCGACACCAGAGCAAGGTACATAAACATGAACACAGAGAACAACAGACAGACAGCATGGGCAAATGCAGCGACAAGGGAGACAAGACTATAGAAGGAA
>Ga0123357_10004759_pt1 | contig 16061 bp, 14 predicted proteins | sample TergutEmb28metaG_FD_89873 | JGI IMG/M metagenome (GOLD analysis project Ga0123357, IMG submission 89873) | Embiratermes neotenicus P4 segment gut microbial communities from Petit-Saut dam, French Guiana - Emb289 P4 | ecosystem: Host-associated > Arthropoda: Insects > Digestive system > Gut ... | reverse complement strand
CTATCACTTTGCAAGAGTTCCAGAACTGTTTTGAACAATGGAAAAAGTGGTGGGATAAGTGTATTGATTCTCAAGGAGAGTATTTTGAGGGTGATTAAATTTTGAAAATGTTCAGAGAAATACACGATTTAAAAAAAAAAATTCTCGTTATTTTTGGGTCCCCCCTCGTATACACCCATATTTGGACTACTCACAATGCTGCAGGAAATCGAAAGTACAATTAAAGTGTGCCAGTTTCACATAAAAATAATTCTGAGGGCCCAACAAAGAATGATTAAAGAAACAGAAAAAACTGCTTGAAAAACATGCAGATGAACTCACTGTTTTATAAGACTACACATATCAATGCCTTGGATATTCTGTCATAATGCAAGATAACGTAACAAGTCTTCAAGATAAGTGTTGGACAGACCATCAGGTTTGTGTGAAGAGAGCTTTGTCTTCAGATGGGCAAACTATTATCTTAGAAGCTTCCCACAGACTATGCTAGAAGATACATGCATGCAACAGCAAGTGATTAGACTGTGCCACAAACATGACTACCATCATGGTCCAACTATAAATGCAGATTAGACATACACACACTCTGTGATATGCCTGTCACTCCAGGACTGAGTTTAAACACACAAACTTTATAGTACAATTTTCTAACTATAAGAAAACCTCAGTACATACCATTGGTAGTAAGGTGACACACTTAGTTATCCCTAAAAGGAAAAATCTATTCAACCAAAAACTAAAAAGGGGCATTTTATTAAACAGCAATGACAATGGTTAGGTGATCAAGAATTTATGTTCAATGACCAAAGGAAGTCTGGGGCAGAGGAACAGATGCTCCTTTTGGGAATATGGATATATTGTTCTAGACACTATTCAGGAGACTGAAGATACAGTAATGTGAAATCCCAAACATCTCAGCTGAATACAGAACTAGTCCTCATATCTGGAGGTACCTCCTCGCAGGTCTAGGTTTTTAACGTGTAACTTAATAAACCACTACCCTGCAGCTGCCCACTAATGCAAGAAGGGAAAATAAAAATAAAAAATACTACCCACAGTACTTAGGAAACAGCTGAAAAATGCATAGGAATGTATCTCATCTGCATCACTGTCTGTGTGTTTATGAAGTGCCACATGTAAAAGAGCATGCATGGAAAAGAAGATGACACCCAGCATGACAGTAATAATCCAGCTGCTGGTGGTGAAAGAAAAGTGACAAAAAAGAATATAGTGAAGATAATAATGTTAGACAGGGACTGATATGAGCTATATGACTCTTAATGAAGTGTGTTCATGGTAATATTCACACATATTTCAACACTCTTTTATGTGACTCAAGACTCAAGACTTGGTGAAACAGAAACCTGTCCAGCTCTAGCAAAGGATAAAGGAATGCATACACCATGAATGCATAAGGGAAAAAAGGGGTACAGCCACACACACTATTAACTGTGACACCAGATGAAGGCATGTGATCAGCTTCGCCCCCCACCCACTTCAACCCCAGTACCCACTGAATATAAGGCTGGGACAGGAACTTTTTTAGAACAGAAGTATTACTTGTCCATGTTGGAAATCTTTGATATGAAAATGATTTTCTAAAAATCATTGCAGCTGGGTCACCTTGTATTCAAAGTTGCCGTACACTTGGGACAAATATACTGACCTGCAGGAAATTTAATTACTGCAATGTGATTGGGTTACTTTATAAGATTTCAATCCGAACTGTTTGGCAGCAGCTGTGAATAAGCAGTGTAGATGATTGACTTAATACAATTAATGAAATTAATTATTCAAGATTCAAAACACTGCTGGTCAGTTCATTAAAGGAGTTCATAGTCAGGTCAGACACACTGACTTCTAAGCAAACAATAATGCAAAAAAATAAAAAAATAAAATTGCAATTTAAAAAAGAAACACAAGAATTAACTTTGATTTCAGTGGTAAAATTTCTTTCACAGACTCAGTAACAATTATACTGTAACTCAGTTGCTACAGACTGAGAGGGTGTGCAAGGTTCATACTATGGCAGAAGAGGCATTATATTGTGCATTCTAACCTCTCTAACCCTGATGATAACCATGGTTTACATCAATTATGTGTCTCAAGGCATAACATACACAGGAAAGCACTACTGCCAAAGGCGCAAAACTGATTCTGAGCCTTAAAATGTAAAATATACATGACCTAATAATAAAGAAAATGCTAACCTTTGTACAATCAGCAGAAATGAATTCTGCTGTAAAGACAGGAGCAAAACCCCTTTCATTCCTACTCCGATTTTGCAGGTCATTGTAACGGGCCTGACACTGTTCCACTGACACTTCTGCAATATCAGCACACACCAGGTGGGTGATGTTCCCCCGCCGCCACTTGAGTAAATCACCTCCTTTCCCACAGCACATATCAAGAACTCGCAGAGGGGCACCATGAGATTTTCCGTGCTTTATTTTGCTCAGGTATTCATCTGTAATATTTCATTTTCCCCCAATGATTTGGACACAGTATTTTTATTTTACAACATTTTAAACAATTCCTATTACTGTACTACTTAACTCTTGCATAATAAAGTTTGAAATTACAATTTTGATCTCCTGCAAGCACTGAATGCGCTAAGAACACTTCAATTCTCTATTAGCATTGTCAACTGGAAAGTTCAGAGGCAATCATAATATTGTGTCTTGTAATGTAGGAAACTGAAATCCATATGGTTCCAGTCCTTCATAGCATATATGAGCATTTTTAATACAACTCTTTTTACACTATAAGATAACACAGAAGGCATGTGAACTCTATACTTAACTTTGTGATATCAGGCTTCCACTGCGAAGTAGATGAGGACTGAGCTCGTCTGGGCTATTATGCACTGTGTACAGGTAAATCCTTACCAAAGTTTTGGGACAACCTCTCGGTCCTATCTTCAAGAGTGAAGAATCGAAGAAGAGATTCTTGGATTCTTGACCCTTGCAGATGGGTCCGATACACTGTCCCGAAACTTTGGTGAGAAATTACCACTATGTGCTGCACAACAACCCAGAAGAGCACAGTTCTCATATACTTAACCTGCCACTTACTCAATTAATGTTAAGTAAAGCAAAGCAGGCAAAATTTGGTGTACAGATAGAACAGACATGTCTACAAATTTTGTAAAAAACATCATCTCTTCATATTACCCCTTCCCACATTATACATGACACATACTGCACTGAGATTCTCCCTTGCACCTCATTTCTGTCACATTTTGCACACCCACTTTTGCTTCACTATTGAATATGACATATTACATAACATGCCATTCCAGTCATCTGGGTAATACTACAGTACTGCACTGACACAAAAAAAAAAATACAATAAAATTTTAAATTCTGGCCAGAAAAGTTAATAAAACCTAAGACTTTTGGTCAATTTTTGTAGCACTGTAAAGCTAATAAATACAAGTATGATAATGACAATATGGACACTGATGATGATGACGCAAAACATTAGGGTCACATATAAAAACTATCAAATCATGATCGTATATTCTAATGGCAGTTAAACACAGAAAAGCTACTACACTTGCATAATCAGTAATTTACAATCTATGACATTCTAAGTACAGAGACAGAAGTACCAAAAAAAAATTATACTAATATGCTCCTATAAAACAACCATTAAAATAGAAGAGTTCAACCAAATTAGAAATTTATTGCATTCGTGATATATGTAATGTGAAAATACATCTGCTACACTAACTAATCATCATGCTTTTGATCCAGTTGTTGAAATTTCTCAGATAAAAGATACGACTCTTGCAGCGTTCAGCAAGTCCCCTCTCTTCCAAAGTATTATAATGCGTAGCCACCACAGAACCATGGCTCTGAACTTCACTGCATCTTGTTCTTGTGGAGAGGTCCGATGGCACAGAACTATTATTTGACCCTTCTCCTGTTTTGGCAACTACATCCTGAAAAAACACATTTCAGGCTTACTCCAATCAAGAAACAGTCCTGTCAAAGGAAGGAAATATGGTAGTATGTGTTACAGCACTTGACACTGTTATGCCTTACAATAATTTTGTCCTTACTGGCACCTGTGATTCCCTGCAACTTTGTGTGTTTGACCCGCACAGCATTTTGCTATAATCTGCAACTGCATTGAGTGATACAGTGCACTAGCCAGGAGTTACCACATGACTGTGCACCAAATTCCCTTATCATCACTTGCTCTTGAAATATTTTCAGACTTGTGTCTTCACTGTCAGTTCTTATGTTTACATTCAATGGGAAAATACAGTAAACAGTGTATCACATAACACTTCAGGCATGGCTCTTCAGTAGGACAAATGTGTTACGACCAGCTCTGTGTACATTTACTTCATACAGTGCACTGTCTGTACAGACCACTTGTACTCCGTGAAATTATAAATGGATACATTAGATCCAACTGAACCAGTACCTTTTAGTCCAAGGACAAAGTTACATACAGGATGTAATTACAATGGTAGTCCATGGTTGGCATAGTACTATAATCACTTAGCCACTAAATAATGTGACACTACAATTATCCCCATGCACTGCACACCATGAATGCATAAGGCAGAATGTGGGCACAGTGTCACACATTCTTAACCTCAGCACCAAATGGGGGTGAAGAGTCAGCTTCACGCTCCAGCTGCTTTAATCCTGTGAAAAGACACCCACTATTCACTGAACAGCAGGCTGAGTGGACTCCAGAACCAGTCTGGGCATTCTGGAGAAGAACAAATCTCTTATCCTCTGCCAGGAATCAAACCATGACTTCTCAGAGGTCCAGCCCACAGCCTACTCAGTATACCAACTATGTAATCCCTGTTCCCTATGTGATAATGTAAAAGAACATAAAGAAACAGAAAAGAAATGCATTTTGTAAAACATTAAGAAGAGGACATTATGATAGCTGCATATTATACCATATACTTAAGGTTCCTGTGGTATAGAATTAACACTTATGTTACACAATGCACCAAAAATAACACAACCAGTTTCAAGTTATACCTACACTCTACTTACTGACACAAAACTCAGCTATGTTTGTCACTAGTACCAAAAGACACATTTCTAGGTCTCATAAAATAAAATACAACAAGCACGTGGATGTGTGATTTCAGATTTCCAATATCATGCAGCTGAGAACCTCGTTCTTCTGGGTTATTATGTAGCGAGTAGTGGTAATTTCTTACCGACATTTTGGGACAACCTATCGGTCACGTCCTCAGGGTTCTAGAATCCCCATTTCTTTGGTTCCTTCTCTGCCCTTCCTATACTACTCAGACACTTCTCCTCCTGTCCCTCTTTACCTCGGATAAGCACCAAGCAATTACAACCCACCTCTGAATTACAGTGTTACTGAATTGTTCATTGTTCTCACCTCCTTCGCCCCTTAGACTTTTCCTTGGTCCTTTGGTCCGCATCATTATTTTGCTTAGTCTCCCGATCCTACATGTGGTAATTTACCATGGAGTAGCACTGGACTACAACATTTACCCCTCCTATTTTTTCTTCTCTATTTATTACCAGTTGTTGTAATGATTTTTAATCGTTTGTTCTTTGTTCTAGTCTTATATCTACTTCCTGTCTCTCTTGTCCCTGCCCTTCACTAAACTATTCAGTTCAGTGTACCCTGGCTCTGCATTGGGCAGTTTTACCATGCTATAGCGCTGGGTTATGACTTGCCCCCTTCCTATTGTTTTGTTCTAGATGATAATCTATTAATTTAATACTTTCTTTCCTTTCTCCCACTTCCCTCATGAGAGTTCTCCTGTGTCTTGCTATCACATAGGTTAGAATTCCTTTGATCAAGGGGCATCTCAGTCCAGCTACACCAACTACCGTGGTCCCCTCCATCCAACCACTTGCAACAACCCTACTGGCTGACACCATACTAATGAGACATTTTCACCGCCCACACTCTTCCCTACATATACTCCATTTTGGGGCTAGCTTTCTTTTCGACTCTCGAAGCCTCAGATTGGGACCGACAGGTTGCCCGAAACGTCGGTACGAAATTACCACTACTTGCAGCAATGTAATAACCCAGAACAGTGGGGTTCTCAAGCATGTGGACAGCATCCACATCAATAACCAAAATATCATCTTCCATGAAAAACGCGGGGTGCACATTAACCACACAAAGCAATACGTCCAACTTTTAAAGAAAATTAATTTTATCAGATTTTACTAGTTAATAACCTGATATTCTATGACTGGGTAAGAAGCTTGCGACATGTTTGTAACAGTGAGTGGTTCACTTATGCATTTTAACAGTTTGCTTGGACTCATTGTAATGTTGTACATAACCCTGATGATGACCGTGGCAGCGGTTGAAGCAAGTTGGTAATGAATAACATGTGATGATACAATTCAAATACGCGCATTTGTTGGTTTTATTGTGTATAATTGATCCACTGTCGTTAACCGTCCTGTCATGTTCCGTTACATAAGCCTGAAACAACTTACAAAACATCAGAGTAGGGCACAAAACATGTTTCGCCTCTGCGAACACAGCTTACCTCACGCACTCCTGCGTCGGTCGGTACAGTTCCACTATTTTCTGCAGTGGGTGCATCGCTTACAGCACTAAATGACTTACAATCACCTTTTAAGCCAGACATGATAGTCTGTGCAAAGACGAAGTGTTTAATTTTTCAAACCATAACTTAACATAAACAAAGTGCATACATTTAAGCACTTCAAGCACACACGTTGCAGCTTGTAATAATACAGAAGTCATTTACTGCAAATCTCTCAAATTTATCACATGCTTCGTAGAATAACGACACAAATTAATTTCCCCTTTTTACGAAAACTATAAACTATAACCTAAATTCAAACAGAAACAGTACTCAAATAAACGAACTACACAATCGCTCAACATGCCAGCACTCGCTAACTTCAACACGGCCATTGATTTCCACCAAACAAAACACGTATCAACCATGACCGCGTTAAAACTTTTATTCACTTATCCGTGGAAGCTTGATACAAAAAATGCAACAGAGGAAAGAACACTATTTTCAGCTAGATTCTCATATCTGCGAGAATACACTGCATCTCACAGGACACCATCCATAGAGTACTTGGCATACATATTTTCTGTGCTACGAAAAGTGAAAGTAATCACCCACATATAATGATTCATTTGTTGTTTCGTAGCGTGTGAAATACTGTAGGCTAGTAGACGGGGGCTAGTAGTTAACCACTCAGTGAAGCATGCAAACAGTTGTATCGAATGTCCAAACTTACGCGCACTCGTTTTTTGTTATTCAAGTTTTTACCACCGCAACAATGTACTTGGACTGCTCGACGAATGAGAAAGAGGTACTACGTATCTTAGAAACGTCGAGAACCGCTCACCCAAAGAGTGGCACATTCCACAACACCTGAGTTCTCACCTATAAAAAAATTAAACACCTGCCCCAGTGTAGCAGTCTTTTCTGAGATGGTAATAATTTATTCAGCCCAACAATACACATAAAGTAGACACGGATGAGATTGGTAACTGCTCGAAGGGAATAAATCCAGTCCACATCCCATTCACATTCTTCTTTAGGCGCTACAACTTCAATCTTTGAATGTTTTGGCCTTCTCAACATATGATTCCCACTTATTACGATTCTGGATGCAGCCAATCCAGTTCTATATTTTCAATTTCTTCATATCATTTTTATGCCATTTTCCATCTGTTCTTTGGTCTCCCTTGTGGTCGTAGTGACATCGGTTTCCACTTATATAATTTTTTTTTTATCATTCTCTCTTCCGGCATTCGATGTAAACGGCCAAACCAGCTTAATCGTTGTGCTTTTATGTGATTTATTATATTCTTATGTCTTATTAATACATCATTTGTTTTGATTCTCCATGTACCATCTCTTTCTTTTGTAGGACCAAATATCTTTCTAAATACCCTCGTTTCAAATACCATCAACTTGGTTTTCATGGTTTCTTTCAAGACCCATACTTTACAGGTATATGTTACTATTGGTTTTATAATACTCCAGTACGGTTTCAATTTTGATGTCTTGGAGACCAATCCACTTTTAAAGAGAAATTGGCTTGCATAATATACTTTATTGCCAAGTGTTATCCTACATTGGATCCCTTCTTCTATTGAGTTATCACTATTTCCAGTTGATCCCAGATATCTGTAGGACTGGACTTGTTCTAGGTGCATCGAGCCAATTTTTAATTCTTCTAGTTTATAATTTTTCCTCGTGCATCTTACGTATTTTGTTTTCTCACCATTTACAATTAGCCCATATTGTGCCTCAAAGAACGTCCCCACGGTGCTAGAATGGACGCGCACGGATTAACTGAAAGTATATCTATGTAAAGCTTGGTGATAGCAATTGCCAACATCGCCGGTTAAAATTATAACAGGAATTTTAATATAACGGAAAAATAAACATATCAGCAGGCTTTGCACTGGTAATTATAACCTTGCTGTCAGATTTGCCTTCTAATTGTTTATGCCGAATGCACAGAATTTATTCCTAAGAGGATATGTTATGCGGGGAAATGCAATTTAGAAGGCGGCCATGGGAAATACAACATATGAAAATTGAAAATCGCCAATGTTTGTATAAGTAATCCATGAAATTGTGTATAGTTTAGAAAATTTGATTTACGGAATGAGCAATACCTATTGGCAGTATGGTTGTATTTTAAGATTGTCACACAACGTGTATTGGGTGGAACAGTTATTTCTTTAATTTGTCGGGTCAATGATGCAGGGATGTAGGCATATTTGGTATTCAGCATAACTAAGTAATTGCATTTAAGATGTTGAGCTTTACAGTTCAGTATAAATCTCTTGGAACAAGGTGCATTTCGTTGATGACACGTATCAAACAACCAAGAACTCTGAGAGCTGTTTGTTGTGCATCACATGGAATAGGGGTGGACCGTTTTCGCTGTAACTATTCTACGCAAGGTAATTAACTAATGACCTTTTCCATTGCAGTTATTGCCACGTATTTCACATGTTTTTCGCAGTAACACGTTTTTATTTAATTGCAGGTGATATAACAGCGTACCAACAAAGACGAAAGCGTCTGTATTCAGAATGTGTAAAGTCATTCATGAACTCCAGTTATATTACAGTGAGGGCGTATCGTAGTTATCAATCTGTATCTTGGTTGGTTACTAGGCATGTTGCTACAAATGGGAACAAACAAACTGAAGAGAGTAAAATTGAGGAACCTAACACCGCAAAATTAGAGAAGTTATCTTTATTGCAAAGGTTTAAACAGATGTATCGAGATTACTGGTATGTGTTAGTGCCTGTACATCTGATTACTTCCCTTGGATGGTTTGCAGGATTCTACTATCTTGCCAAGAGGTACGAGACTGAGGAAGTAAAGTAGAATATGAAAGAGAAAAAGGTAGAGATTACGTGGAATATTTGCACAGTAACATACGTGTGGGCACAGAGTGTTTGAAGCAGAAAAATTACATGCAACCATGTTGAGGAGCTAAGGCAGATAATTCAATGGGGAAACCTGTGTATGGTATGTGAATGATTGGAAAATATCATTAGCTGTTTTGGTCATCAAGTAGCCACTAGCATTAGGTTCCATGTTACTTCAAGTTACTGTGCACATTGATGTTCAAGAATGCCATTTATTGTGAAATGTGGTATATTACTACTTCTGTTGCATATACAAGTGTGCTTGTGGGAGTTTGTGTGTAAATGGTTTCTGAGAGTCGGTAACATGAGAGAAATATTATACTACACTATTATATATTGGTTGACCATATTATACTAAAGTGAGGAGCATGCACTGATGCCAGAAACCTACAAAAGAAGCTAGGGCAGATTACGGAGGCCGGTTTTAGGTTTGATTTGAGTTAGTGGGTTGGTTCAATTTCTTGTGGTCTTTTTTTGTTTGTTCCATTACATATTTCCGTAGTTACAGACCTATAATTTTGCCTATTGTTTTATGTGGATGTGAAACTTGGCCTTATATTGAGGAATATCAGGGAATGAGGGTCTTCAAGAATGATGTTGAGGATGTTTGCACCTACAAGAGAGAAGGTAACAGGGACTGGAGGAAATTGCATGAGGCATTTCATAATTTATACTCCTTACTGAATATTATGTTGGTTGTCAAATCAAGAAGAATGAGACGGATGGGGCATGTGACACACTTGTAGGAAAAGGAAAGGTATATACAGGTTTTGGATGGGAGGCCTGATGGAATGAGACCACTTGGAAAATCTGCATGTAGGTAGAATGTTAAAGTGGATCTTCAGGAAATAGGATGGGAAGGCATGGACTGGATTGATGTGACTCAGGTTTTTGGCAATTGGTGAGCACTCATGAACATGAGTATGCACTTTTTTAACTTCTATAAAATGTAGGTTAATTTCTAGACTAGGTGAAACTTTAGGACTTTGCTTCATGGAGGTAGTTGTTTGGTTAAATTGAAGTATTTCCTTGTGATAATGCCAATATATCATTAGACTCATAGCATTAACCTTTTGACGCCTAACGACCACTATAGTGGTCGTACCGCACTGCTAGCCTCTAAACGTTGCAGTTTATATATTTTATCAACAAATACAGGTACTGAATATATTAAATATGGTATATACTCTCCGTTTCTTTCTCTTCAAAATGCAGTTTGTTTCATAATTGTAACATATTTGGTTCCTGTTTTATTCACATTTTATATTTAGGGTGTGCTGAAATTTAAAAAAATAATTCCGGCGCCAAAAGGTTGAATAAGGTGACATGCACTTCTGGCCCCTATACCTACGTTGCATTTGCTACTGTGAGTGCATTTCATGTTATGCTTGTTTTTTGTATAGTTCATCAATTGCAGCTTATGATTAACCACTGCACATGCAATTTGTTTGTTAAGCTATACAATTCCTTCTTCGACATGAGCTTCTAAAACACCACTGTGGAATGTGTAGTGAGTTTTCTTCTCTAGAAAAGCGGATGGAAAAACAAGGGCATAATATGGCATATATGGTTATGAGCCAATGTCCTCGAATTGCTTGGATATGAAATTCATTTAGGGGGCAAACAAGAAACACCTATTAAACAGGTTTCCTTAAAATTTAATATACATATTATTGGACTATTTAGATCATACCTTTCAAGTCATGGTTCCCGTTATATATCATTTTTTTACTTGCAGTGGAGTTGACATTCCTGCTCTGCTCGAGAGGATCAACATCAGTGAGAGACTTATCAATCCTCTCCGTGACTCAAGTGCAGGTTACATAGCCCTGGCTTATGCTCTTTACAAGATTGCCACTCCAATCCGTTATACCGTCACTCTAGGTATATTACACCTGTTCGTTATTATTCAAGAATTTATGTATAATATGGTGCCCAGCCAATTGTGCCTCCTGTCACAACATTTATGACAGTAATGTACACAGGGCCTAATTTACATATAAGCCAGATAAGCTACAGCATAGGGTGTCACATTACAAGGGTCCTCTGTGTGGCTGCCTCACTTAAAAAATTAAATTAATTGTAAATAATGGAAAACACAATACAAAATAATGTTAATTACCATCATTAATGCCTATTGTTGGTTTTATATTTTTATTTATTGTAAATAATAATAATAATACTACTACTACTACTATACATTATAAACCAGGTATAGGAACCAAAAATATTTACTAGAGGTGGGGAGGGGCTGCAGCATGCTTGAATCCAGCCTTTATTATACCTGAGTATGGTTGTCTGTACAGGTGGCACCACAATATCAATCAACTACCTAAAGAAGTGGGGCTACATCAAACCAATTCCTCCTCGTGAGAAGCTGAAGGAAATGTACCAGGAAAAGAAGGCTACGCTGATGCGTGAGACAGCAGAAGAACTCAAATTGCAGCAGGAGAAGCTTAAAAAAACAAGTGAAAACATGATTAGAGGATACAGAAAACATGCTGGGAAGCCTGATAAATGAGAATGTCAGTGCAGTCAGAGCTAGTGGACAAAATAGTATGTGGAAGTAAAATAAAACTGCTCTTCTTTGTTACTAATACTGTTGGACATGAACGATTTACCATGGGGATTGTCTGCAGTGAAATGATGCAAAACATGATTGTTATATCCCATAGCTGCACACTTAAATCCTAATTGAAATGTGCTTTATTTACTAAACATGTTTTCAGCATTTCTTCTGTGATCACTAAAGTTTTGACATTTTCACATTGTATGCACTGTTTTTCATTGTTATGAATCAGTGGAAAGAGGGCAAGTATGAAATTCCCTCTTTTACAGAGATTTTGCTATGTGACATATGAAAGCTTAACCATGTTGTACATGAATTCTGCAACATGGACAAAATCTGTGGTTTGGAATGTTCAGCCCAGAAAATAAAAACTTCTGTTCCTGTATTACTAACATTCACAGTGAATGTGTGGAGGGGAAGCTGTCTCTGTTATATGTGTTGGGGGGAAGGGGCCAGGGGACACTAGTTGGAACAAATGGGAAAATTACATTTCATCATATATCTTGTTGGCAATGCCATCGCTCAGGCAATTGGTCACAGGCCTGTCATCACAGAGGTCTGGATATGACCCATTGCCACTCCATGTGGCATTCAGGGTGGATGAAGTGGTTTTCTGTAGAGTTGTTGAGTTCATCCCCCATCAGCCAGTGCTCCATGCTCTTTTACGAACTTGCTTAAAACAGTTGGTTATCCACTACCAGTATTTTATATTTTCCTTCTTTTCTGCAACCCGTAATTACCTTGGTACTGGTTTTATAAGAATTCACAAGTTCTAGTAATATGAGAATAATATGTGTCATGATATTTATGTGCCACCCCCAATGAAGTGTAGTGAACGGAGGTTTATGCACATCTAGACTTAAACAGTTGTAACTGTAATAAATGAGTTAGTCTTAAAGTAGGTACTACTACTCTGTGCAAGAGAATGTTAAATGTTACCGTGCCAGGTTTTCAATCCGCACTTTGACCTCAGTACCTAGAAATTGAACTGCTAGGTGGGCTCTGCTGCAAGACCATTACTCAGGTTCGCAACTGAATCTGTTAATACCATCAATTGGAAGTGGCCATTTACTCAGCTAATATGTAATTTCTAGTGCGGACTGTAAAAGGAGAAGCCACATGGAGTCATATTAGGTATAATTTTTAATGTTTGATCGGGGTGTGCAGATTTCCATTTTTTAAGGGGGGGGGGGTTTCAGGGATGAGAAGTTCCAGTTCACTGTGTCACACAGTTTTGAGTGTAGACTTCACTGAAATCCCCCCCCTTTTTAAGTGGGGCAGAACAAACTCTAGATTTTGGTTTTGAGACATTATTGCTTAATGCGAAAGCAGTTTTTTTTTTTTTTTAATTTACAACAATGTGTGTTAGTGAGGTCAAGATGATGTACAAAGCATTGGAGATATTCCCACATTTTCCTACATATAATTTGCACTCTGTAAACTGGATATCCATACTTCATGCTAACTCTGAAATAGTTCTAAAGTTATTTATCCTGGTAACAGTCTGGTGCCATAACCAGGTTAAGTTCAGTTTCAGTGATCAATAAATGTGTCATTTTAACCCACCTGCTGTATCAGAAGTATAATTCTTTAAAATAAATTGCTGGATAGTTTATACATACAAGCCAGTCAATGCCGTAATTCACCACTAAAAGATATGACCTCCACATCATGTTTAACACTTGAGACATGTTTTTACTGTCACGTTTAGCCCTCATGGTATACAGGAATGAGGACTGTACTTGTCCTGAATTAATATCTCAGTCAATCATGGCTCCATGCCAAAGTAATGTGTAGCAATTTCATCACTCATAAAAACAGCTAAACTTATTCCTGTTCTAAAGTTTACTTGCTACAGGATCATTTTGAATAAAAACTAACAGAACCTTGCACACTATAAATCTTATTGTAGCACCGTGCATTTTCGTAGAATCACTTCAATTTATCAACCAACGAATGCACATATAATTTCATATAAAACACTCCAACATGTTTCGATATTGTCAGATCATCATCAGGGAGCTTTGTTCCTTGCTAAACTTATAATTGTGAATACTGTATTATAACTTTAGCAAGGAACAAAGCTCCCTGATGATGATCTGACAAGATCGAAACATGTCGAAGTGTTTTATGTGAAATTATATGTGCATTCGTTGGTTGATAAATTGAAGCGAACCTTGCACACGTTCGGGTTGGTTCATCAAATTTCCAGCTATTCATTGCGCTTTACAACACCTAAATTGTTACACTACTTTCCTATTGAGTAAATGCATGTGACATTTTAATTTAGATTCTTTGTGTTCATAATCTCTCAAATATACTAAATGAACAAAAAATCCGAGCTTACTAATTCCTGGTAACTTTTGTCTGGAACATTTTTCAAAATGTAAGACACACATAGGTTATTCTGCCCTCTAGGTAATGGGCAACTTGAGTGGGCAATAATACATGGTTTTCTGTTCTAATAATTTCACAATCTGTATATCATTAAGAAATGGGCAACTTATAGTACCAGGTTCCACATATATTGACCCTTAAGCACTATGTACCTGAGATTCCTGTCATAAATAAAATAAACAATATGTAAAATGTGAGAAGAAACAGGATATCAGTGGGGTCCAAGAGAAAGGAGCTATTTTATGTACCTGTGAATGTGTTTCTATTGTCCTACAGTATCTATCATAGATAAGGTACTTCCATATTTCTGTTTCTCAGTACAAGTGTTTGTGAGAGTACTGGGCTAGTGTACTGACCACAACTTACGGTTCACCTCTGCTGTTATAGTCACTGTCTTTTAAGTGCAGGAGAACAATAACGAAAATTATTCTTTATTCAACTGGTACTTTTATTCAGTCTAGGAACATTATCTGTATTTTAAGCCTTTAAACCTAGTGGTAACTAAGGGTGATTGTTAAGTAAATACATAATGTTAAATTGCAATGTCTCCTAAATTAAATGCTATATTTCTACAATTCTTTTAAAGCCCATACACTACCATTTAGTGTCATATTTAAATGTTGGTCGCAGAATTTTGTACACACTTAAGCAACTTGGAATACACAGACTCAATCATTTTCCATAAGAAATCTTGAGGAACAGCACTACAAGTGTCTCAAATTTGTTGTTCCAGTTCATAAAATATTCTTGGTTTTGATCTGCAGACTTCCTCTTTGGTCAAACCCCACAAAAGGAAATCACATGGAGATCAGGACTTTGCAGAGGTCATGTTGGTCCTTAACATCCCAATCCATGGACAGGGATACAGTCATAACCATGACTGGAAAGTAAATATATTGTTAAATGGCTGTTTCTCCTAAGTAAAATGCTATATTGCCTAGATTCTTGCACCATTTAAAGTTACATGTTATAATTTTATGACGAATGTGACCACTATATTTACTGTCCAATCATCTTGTATATGAATCACTTGTTGTAACATTAAAAACAGTGCAGTGTGTCATATAGTGTATTTATGCATTTTGTATGATTCTGACAATAAACAACAATTACATCCATAAGATTCTTTTACTGACTGGCCTTTCTAATGGACATGGACTGTGTTCTTTGAGAGGTAGGAACTGAAGTTTTATATGAGTATACAACTTAGATAAATATCAGTCATCAAAGGGTTAAGAAACAGAGAAAAAATATAGTTACCCTAAACTTAATGCAGCTTGCAGGCACAGTCAGAAGGGTGGTCTCGTATTCGGGAGGCCCAGGCTGTTTTCCTTGTATTGTGATAAACTCACCATGAAACAGCTGGAATTGTAACTTAAAATGGGGCTACATACACGTATTTTCTTGCTTATCCCTTTGATGATATGAACATATGTGACATGTGATTGGGTTCCAAAATAGGGTATCCCTTGAACAGTTATCTTAAAGACTGTTACTGGAAAAATCTAAAAAAGGTAAGGGTAAAGTCCCTGTTCATGCCATGAAAGCATACGGGGGGGGGGGGGCAGATATATAGGAAAATACAACTGTCACCGGGTAAGGAGATCAATTAACATGGGGGGGTTGCATTTCCCAAACAGAAAAAATAAAATGTTTTGTGTGGGGAACT
>Ga0123357_10004758_pt1 | contig 16061 bp, 13 predicted proteins | sample TergutEmb28metaG_FD_89873 | JGI IMG/M metagenome (GOLD analysis project Ga0123357, IMG submission 89873) | Embiratermes neotenicus P4 segment gut microbial communities from Petit-Saut dam, French Guiana - Emb289 P4 | ecosystem: Host-associated > Arthropoda: Insects > Digestive system > Gut ... | reverse complement strand
CAGGCCTATTGAGGGTTTACACTTCCCTATTTCCAGGGGGTAAGAGTAAAGTTTAATTAAAATGAGATTTTTTTAGAAGTTTGGTTGTGCAAAATGTCACACACACATACACACACAGTCATGATGTAACTAACTGTGGGAGACTATGCACTACGGCCTCAAATGGGCCTACAATACCAGTCCCAAATGAGAGATCGGCAAAGAGTAGTGCCATAGTAATAACTGGCAATAAAGATCTTAGGTGCTTGGAGACATACACTTCCGAATGCCACGCCACCTACCACAAACCACACATGGAGTATCCTGGGACTAAACTGATGCCTTTGCATTAAGAAGCCACTGACCAGCTGGGAGCTATGGCATAGTATTTTATACAACTGCACACATAATCTTCCTGTCTATACCATCCATATAAATACTACTTCAATTCATACAAATTATTATAAACAACATCAATCAATGAACATATCTGTAATAATGCAAACAAATTACCTCACATTTTGAATATGAAGGCAATTCTGTAAACTCACCTCAAGTTCACTAGCTTGCACAGGGAACCAACTGCATCTTGCAGCCGTTTAACGTTGTACAGAATTAGAAACACAAGATTTCTCAGCTCACACAAATATGACAGATCTCCTAAATCAAAACATCCCGACAGATCAAGGTACGTTAAATTGTGCAAGGAATGCAATAGCAATGAGAAATACATCTTCTCTCCATGCACAACTAAGTTCCTCACAGTAAGGCGTCGCAAATTTGGAGTCCGTAATATGTAACCTTGTCTGTGGTAAACACTGTGAAGATGAACATACGGAAACAAGCGAACTGATGACCCAACAATGAGTGACAGCAAACAGTCGCCACTCTTATTTATGTGCACCAATGAACCTTCTGTTATGTTGCAACAGTTATCAATATTCAGTTCTATTAACTTCTGCTTTAAAAGGACACGAAGTCCATCATCCGTAATGCTAGAATTTCTTAAACTGATTCTTTGAAGCCTTGTTGTGTGTGGATTTTTAAAAATATTTACAAATCTGTCATCTAAAATGTTGCCACACTGCTGGTAGACATGCAGAATTTTTTCCCATATTTCACTAGGAAGAGCAAGGCCATCTTTCAATCTATAATCCTTTGTATATGGATCAATGCAACATATTGTATCGAGGTTATCAACCACATACTTCAAACACAATTCTAACAATGTCTCTGGTGCACTATCCTTACACACAGTCAGGAAAGGCAGCATAATCATATGGACTTCTTTACTCCAACTGCAAACACAAGACACAGAATTTGGTTAGTGTTCTACAAAATATTCCCACACATTCCTCACATAATTATATGTAATGTAAATATGTGATACTGCAGCCAGATAACACTGTGCTCTGTATAGTACTGTTACACTCACCCATTTGTCATTCCCTTAACATAAATCACACACTGTAGAACCTAACACCTACAACATTTATTGTCTGAACCTACATTATTTTAATCCTGATAATGATAAAATAAGATAGTGCAAATCATTCACATTATGGAATATCCAGATGACCTTGAGTTACTGGCTAAGGAAGCAGAGGTGCTACAGGACATGACTGATAAAGTAACTGAAATTGGAAGATGCTGTGGAATGGAAATGAATGTGGAAAAATCAAAAGTAATGAGAATTTCAAGGTAAACATTCCCAGTAAAAATCATGATAGACCAAAAACAACTAGAGAATGTGGAATCTTTTAAATATTTGGGTAGCATGTTAAATTATGCAAGTTGTACTTGTGAAATTAAATCTAGGCTTGCTATGGCAAAAGCTGCATTCAACAAGAAGAGGGCTCTTTTTACTAGCACACTGGACTTAAAGTTGAGGAAGAAACTAATAAAATGCTGCATTTGGAGTATAGCTTTATATGGTGTCGAAACTTGGATGCTTCAGGCAGTAGATCAGAAACACCTGGAAAGTTTTGAAATGTGGTGCTGGAGAAGGATGGAAAAGATCAGTTGGACCAATCATGTGCAAAATGAAGAAGTATTATTTAGAGTCAAGGAGCAGAGGAATATCCTGCATGAAATAAGTAAATGGAAGGCTAACTGGATTCGTCACATTTTGCGTAGAAACTGCCTTCTACAACGGGTTATGGAAAGAAAGATACAAGGGGGCATACAAGTGACAGGAAGACGATGAAGAAGACGTAGGAAGCTACTGGATGATCTTAAGCAAAGGAGAGGATACTCTCATTTGAAGGAAGAAGCTCTAGATCACACTATGAGGAGAGCTCGCTTTGGAAGAGGCGTTGGACCTGTCGTAAGACAGACTGCTAAATGAATGAATGAATAATAAAAGTTACAGAATATACTTTTGCCATGCAATGAAGAAATGTACACACATAAGAGAAATGTGGACCACCATCAATTGCACCAACAGTGCAAATGATTTCATAAATGATCATTTATCTATAATGCCAGTTAGACATGGACAAAATGTACAGCAGTCACCCAAATCACCCAACATCACTTGATGTTTATTCATGGGATATTCTAACCAACGGCCAAAGAGCTGAGTCATTACTGTAGCTGCGCTGTGGGCTAGCAACCTAGAAAATCAGGAATCCATATGTCTAGAATGATGTTCAGAATATGGTGTAAGTACCAAACACATGTTCTTAATGATATCTTATGGTAAAAATTCAGCCCACAGTAAATGCCACCATATATTTCCTGGTGCTGATGTACCAGGCAAGTTAATGCCAGAGAGGATGCCAAAAATGTCATAGTACAGGAGCAGTGTTGGACACGAAGAGGAGCAAAAGACAGAGTATAATTAACTATTCATTTACTTACTTATTTACTCCATGGAGCAGAGTCCTTCTTGAGAAGCTAACCGGTTTTCAGTTAGTCAAGAAATTCCCCGCATTTTGTGGAACCCGAAGGTTCATTAACGCATTCACAAGTTCCTGCCACCTGTCTCTATTCTGAGCCAGCTTGATTCAGTCCATACCCCACATCCCACTTCCTGAAGATCCATCTTAATATTATCCTCCCATCTACTCCTGGGTCTCACAAGTGGTCTCTTACCCTCAGGTCTCCCCCCCAAAACCCTGTATACACCTCCCCTCTCCGCCATACATGCTACATGCCCTGCCCATCCCATTCTTCTCGATTTTATCACCCAAACAATATTGGATGAGGGATACAGATCATTAAGCTCCTCATTATGTTGTTTTCTCCACTCTCTTGTTACCTTGTCCCTCTTAGGCCCAAATATTCTCAACATCCTATTCTCAAACACCCTAAGCCTACGTTCCTCCCTCAGTGTGAGCGAACAAGTTTCACACCCATACATAACACCAGGCAAAATTATAGTTCTGTATATCTTAATCTTTAAGTCTGGATAGCAAACCGGAAGACAAAAGATTCTGCACCGAATGATAGCAAGCATTCCCTAACTTCAATCTGCTCTTAATTTCTTCCTAAATAGAATTTTGATTAACTATTCATATATGGCCTTTCAAAGGCCAGTTTGATGCTGTGGCCAGAGATCTGTTCAATTTAAATGTCCACTGCAGGACAATGTTTTCCCTTTCAGATGAAAAGGATGTACATTTAATGTATCAATTTTGTCCCATTCATCAGTCAGGGTTTAAAAGACAAAAATCTGGGGTATCTCTTGGATCTGTTCACACAGCAATGACACACCAGAAATTGTAACCACGTAAGTTAACTGTTCTTCAGAAAAACTCACTAATCCTGTCACACTTGCATTTATTTCTGCAGTTGGTTGCTGTGATCCATGCACGATGGAACTGCTCACCCAGAAGTGTTACTTTTCAGCGGTGAAACACAGCTGCATTTAAAAGGTCAGTGCTTCACTGACTATTATTAAATGTGTTGACAAGATGTGAAGCTTGCCTGCAAGCAGAGACATCATTTGGAACATTATTTGTAACTCACGGTAAGAATAAGTAAAGTAATATAGAGCAGTAATAAGCAGTGCCAGTAGTTTGCGGTTACCAGCAGGAAGAAAGGCTCATAAATTTCTCGGCTACTGGGCTAAGATGGGGGGGGGGCTTCTGTCAGGCTTATGCAGTATCATATAACTTTATAAAATCGTTGTGTAACTTCATTTCAACCCTGCTATTCCTATTACACATAAAGAAAATTATATCAAAAGAACACATCCAACAATGACGTCACGACTGCCAAACGACACATTGAAACCCAAAAACTAACTTCGGTTTACAAATAAGCAAACCTCTAATCCTAACCTTGGTTCACATACAGTACTCAAAGCCTGAAACCTAAACCTAACCTTAGTGAATTACATTTTCTGTTTCCTTTACGCATTTTCGAACTGTGACTCGAGCTTCTGTAACCGTGACATAATATGGCGAGACGTAAGATTCTGGATGAAAGACGGACATAAAGGAGTCTGTGTACTGGGAATGCTTCGAATCATCGCTTACATTATGTACGTTACAATTAAAAAAACGGCATTCCGAACGGCCAACGACTAAAGAAGAGCAAACTCTTTAGTGTCATTAACTGTGCCGCTATTTTGCATCAATGCGAAAAGTTACAATGAACGAGCATAATCATGCAGTCCTGTTAAATGAGTGAACAAGAGTGGACACGTTCGGGACACTATGTACATATCAACCGTTCTGACGAAATTTGAAGGTATTTTACTCAAAAATACCAACACGTCGCTCCAACTTATCTTTCAAGTTCATACAACATGAAAAATCTGTTACTGTAAACACAGAGTTAGGAACCCATGACAATTCAACATTGTCAACTACGATACCCATCAGACCAAATGTAATGTATCGTGGCATAAACTGAAACGCCATTAAAATACCATGCCAATAAATTGATATATACCCTTTATCACATAAATTATACTAGCGAAAGGAAGATTTACACATAAACCAACATTACACACTTGTTTCGACGTACACACATTTGCGCATGCGTACCGTCTATCACGAACTTTCCGTGATCCATTATTACGAGGACATACCAGTAGCTCTTATCCGTGATCCGAATGACAGCCACTGGCCTTAAACGACGCGTACAGCCGTCACTATCAACGTGTATCGTAACAGTACAGCGCGTTGACAGTAGTCTGAGGACAAACAGGGACGTATGAGGTTCTCTGCAGAGTGCTACTGTTTTAACCTCTGCTGCCACAATACGTACTCTTGTTGTTGACCTGCGTACGGCAGTCAACAATGGAAACTCACTGCTGCGTGTTGTACATTGTTACGCTGCAGGTCGATGTCAGCGGTACCTTTATGGTGATTTGTGTCGGCAACAGTACAACGTACTAGGACTTTATGTAAAGTACCCGATAGTTTGGACGATTTTTTTTTTCCAAATTTGGATTTGTACGACACTTTTCACAAGTCTCCAATCAAATGTTCGAAAATCCATCCTGTGGAGCAGAGCTGATACATGCTGAAAGACAGGCATGACGAAGCTAATGGCGCTGCTTGCAGAACATTCAAAAACACAACGGGATATACTCCACTAAATTAGCTTCTTGCAGAGTTCAACATCATTTAACAGAGTGCTTTAAAATGTCATGTGTGTATCTGCCATGCACAAACATAGCAATGATAAACAATAAAACATCGACTCCCTATGCTGTACTCATTTTAAACAAGCAACCTTCCATTTCTTGTTTAAAATGTTAGTTCAGGCATATTTTGGCCTTTACTTGGCCATTAGGGAAACAATTCACACACATCAGGAATTACTGCCAGCTTTACATGTGTATCATACATGTGTTAGCTATGAAGCCCATAAACTTATGATTTAGAGCTACAATTTGTACATGGAAAAGCTTAATGTTAGAACTACGTTTTGATACAGTTTTATAAAGTTTAAAAGTACATAATTCCAGTGGGTTTTGTGAATGACATATATTTTTGCTGCACAACTATATAGATTTTATAGGGTGTGCAAGTTCAGTACTAAAATACATCTTCTTTTCTTTGTAGTATCATCAGATTATAAATCTGTTCTTAGGTTTAACTCCTGGTCTAGGCATCTACCCCCTTTTTTTCATTTTCCCTATTTCCAGGTTGTTGTTGTTGTTGTTGTTATTATTATTATTATTATTATTATTATCATCATCATCATCATCATTATATTATGTAATGCAGACCATCAGTACAAATGTATGTCCTGCTGGCATTCTTTTGTGCTGCTAGAGCAGTTGTGCTATAAGCTCAAGGATAAATGTTCGCGATGTGTGATGCTGACAAATTGTGTGCACTTATGTTAGTAGAATCTGTAAGTTGACAGGTGTCAGAATCAAGTGACTCTGGGGTCCACACAGTTTCTTGCCCAGTAGGAACTGGGGTTCTTATTCCAGGGGTAAAGCATGCTGAACATGAAGCTAATCATTCACCTCCAGTTTGTGTCAAGGTTAAGAATATGTGGAGCTTTATTTACACTCCTCTTATGCTGTGTGGTGGCTTTGGTATATGTGATGGCATGTTTCCCCTTCTCCCTCTTCCTTCCCTTTGGCCAGTGCAGGTCATTGCTTGTGTAACTGAATTCGCTCTGATCCCTACCTTGTTAAGTCCACAGGTTTCTTTTTGTTTATATTGAGAGCCTCAGTCATCATGTCAAAATATGTATGTTTGGGTGAAAGGTTGAGATTATCCCTCTGTGATAATACCAGGTAAATATTTTAAGTTTTAGTTAATATGGTAATAATAAGCCAATCTTTTTTATGAGGGAGCCTTTGTTGGTTATCAATGGGTGCATTGTGGGTTGTCACTGCTTGAAACATATTATGCCCATGTTTGATTTTCAGATGGTTTAAGCTTACCAGTGGTTTGGTTTCTGGGGTATCATGATTATGAATTTATATCTCTTCTTACTGATTGTGTTATGTAGGCTAGTGTGCACTTGCACCCTGTATGCTTCTATGTGCCTGTTAGCACACTGTTAGTCAGTTGGAAACCTTCTGTAGTATGACAGTTACAGGAAACAACTTTAACCATTTACACTTCAGGGTGCATTAGTTTACCATTAATTTTTCCTTAGCTTCTACCAGACATTAAAGGTAAAATGTCAGTGGCAGAAAACCTCAAAGTGTCAGAAAACATTTGGTTTCAGTAGGTGGCAGCACCACATTAACATCCCAACCAAAAGGTGTTAATAATACTCAAAACATTTTATCCTTCAACTACTTAGAGCGAAGAATATTAATAACAATCATCTGAAAATAACATTCTGAAGTATATATTTGGACCTCAGAAGGATCAAGTAAGGGATTTAACTATTAAATGTTACATGTTTCATATGTGAATGCTCATATATGAGATACCCCCAGAAATTCATTTTATATATTTAGGCAACAAGAAAATTTGCTGCATTTTTAAGGCACGATGCATAATCTCTGCTTTATTTTCTGTGAAGTGTCATTTAATTTCATAATTTTATCCTTTTCTGTTCAAATAATGTTTTTCATAAACCATTCACTAAAATTTAATTACAAACCCTGTTGTTTAAAGGTTATGATATTATATAATGAGGACTTTTTTTATTTATACAGGTCACCTAGTGTTGTTAGGACAATGATGTTACAGAACTTTGGTTGGAAACATCATTGTCTGGAAGCTGACGAAGGAAATGGAAGAGCAACATTAAAATGTATCTTGAAAGATAGGTCATAAGGCTGAAGATGACTGGAACTGGCTTGGGATCATATCCAGTGGTATGCTTTGGTATTAGAGATGTTAAACATGTGGATTCTGCTACTTGAGTCAGTCTTTAAACCAACATAGGAACCTGCATGGGAAAGTAAACACAGGTTTGTACCTCAGAAAACTTTAAATATCCATAACTTTAATGACCTGTGTTTGAAGAAATGAAATGCCTTAAGAATGTTGGAAGTCCCTTCAGTTTATGGCAAATGCTTGGATAGGAACTTCACTATTCAAGAAACTTACATTTCTTAAAGTTAGAACTTCAGTGAGACATTTTCAGGTTACATGTTCCAGGCAAAACTTCCTCTTGCCATCTGGATAGTACAAAACCATGTTATAATGTAAACTGTATCTTCTGTCATGTGTAGCAAATCATGCCATCAATTTGCAAATTGCTATGTTCACACTACTGTTTCTTCAATGTTCTCATATTCTGGGTCCCTTGTAGTTGATCGACAGAATGGGCAATGTCCTTTCTGAAGAACTTGCAGCTCAAAGTCGTCTACATGGAAAACCTGTGATAAAACATAACAGGACTACACTTGAGCAAGCTAAATATGCATCCAGATTCTGTTGAAGTAACCACATCAAGCACAGCACAACTCGTTGAACAAAAAGGCACAAATAAGTTGATTTATAAAACAAGCAACAGACATATAAGGTTAACACAAAGTGTCTAAAACAAATTTTGTATCAGTTGGGCAGAATCTTATTAAAATTTACACTCAGATCGTGTCATTACATATCAACAAAATAACATAATTTTTAACCCTGAAACAGCAAAATTAACATAACAAAAATACTTGTAAAACTTTTGGGGAGAAAACTACATTATTACCAGCTGAGAGTTTCATATATGGTTGCAGAAGTGGCAAGAGACAGAGTCCTTCAGTAAAACAGCCACAAGCATGCACACATTAAAGAATGATTTGAGAAAAACTTGTCCCAATGCCGCTGTAACCACCACAAATCCCACACGGAGTATCTTGGGACTAAACCGTGAACACAAGCCAACCTTACTTCATAAGAACTACACAGTCAGCATTTACAAACTGCATGCAAGTTTCTGTGAACCTGTATTCATTCAATGGACCACTGTGGTCTCCCTTTTCATGCAGGTCTATGATCTAATCCTTTCCCACTGACACTTGCATATTAGTTGCAGAAATCCTGACTTTGATCTGCGTAGTGGCTGTGGTCTCTGTTTTGAAGCAAATATATGACCTACTACATGCCCATGAACATAGGTATTCCGCTGTCAGTGATCCTCAGGCCTATGTGTTGGATCGCTGTGATCTCCTGTTCCATGTAAGTGTGCAGTCCTTCTGGACAAAGGCTTCAATAATACTTTAAAATAGGCCATGACCATTTCCTTGTCACATTGTATTCATTAAATAATTTGTTAATACTCCTACTGATATGCTACATTACCCAGACAGCTATTACAGCATTGATATATAAGCAAATCACTGACCAATTGATATTATTTTGGCAAAATCAAACTACTGCTATCAGCAACATGTTCAAAGAGAACAGAAAAATCTTGGCATAATTAGCATCCATATTATGTCAATCAGTAATAATGAATTCATTTCACATCTCTGATGATTCTGATGAGTCACACAGACAAACACATTATTTATTTATTTGTTTGTTTGTTTGCTTAATTTATCTTACTTCACTTAATGGGACGTCCAGTTTTTCACACTGTTGGCCGTCCTGATTAATGCATAACAAATGGAAACAAATGTGGAAGAAAATGGCTGATGTTCAATGCAATTTCCTGTTGGGACTGAGGAAAAGCACATAAAATATCAAAGAGGACAGCTAGTCTCCAGGCCAAGAGTCTACCCAAGGATCTCCTGAATATGAAGCAGGTGTTCCAACCATTCCACCACATTTTATCAATTACCAGTCAAATATTCAAATATAAAGGTTAAAACTTCACAGTAAGCAGTTAGAAATACTACTATGTGTATATGTACCTGTGTAACAAAAGTACCGTCAGGAACTAAAATACAATCTGCAGTATTTACATATCCATACATATTGTCAGCCATTTTCAAATCCTTGATACTAATTGCAACTGTTTCTAACAGTGTTTCAAATATGCCTTATTCAATTAAATATCCTAAGTTACCATACTTTCCTAATTTTCTTGTTTTGCACATTTATCTCTGTATTTTAAGAACTTCTAAACTAGTAAATTCCTTTGCTCTTTGCATGTACTAATTATTTTGAATTGTACATTAGATTTTTGTGTTTTTAATTCAGTCATAAGGTGAGTTAAAACTCAATTTAATAATGGCTTTGTTGGTTATTTGGTTTTGTTGTCCTTTGAAACAAACACTTTGTTTTCAATAACAGTTATTTACCTACTGCATTAGACATTTAATTTCCCAATTTTTGCATAATTTCCTACAACACATGCTTCCTTTCTTCAGTATGTGTATGTTATATCCTTCCTGATTTGACTCACTGATTAATTCGTATTTTTACTCTATCTGGTAACATCTGTGAGGCCTGATTAACGTCCATTGATCTAGGTCTCTCTATGCACTATACTGTGACTGAACTTCAAAAATACCTTAGTCATATTTGCCACACTTCGCCACCCTACATAATGCTTGGTCTCTAGTGATGTAATTGTGAAATACAAAGGATATGTGTTGCTTTACCAATATGCCTCCCCAAAAAATGATTAGGCCTTGCTTTGTGGTGGGTGAAATATGACATGTCAGGCTATCTATGGGAGGATCACGTGAATGCAGCTGCTATCTTCAACACTGAACATTCTTGCAATTAATATTTCATTGCCACAGCTCTTGTCAGGTCAAATACTTTTGGCAAAAGCCTTTCAAACTGAAAATGGATACCGTACATGTAACGTGGAGTTATAACAAAAGCTGTGACTGAAAGACAGTTGACATCGGACTCTGACCAAGAATAAAAATCCCTGCAGTAGCTAAGTATGTGAATGACGTGCATAATGCACTGAAAGTTATAATAAGAACATGCTAAGCTGACACACAGCTACCCCCAGCCCAGTGACCAGCTGTCATGACTCACACTCTTTTTGGTTTCCTTCGGTCCTTCAAAACAAACAAAGTGGCAGTCTACTAGTTCATATTTCTGATCAGTCTACCATTCAATGATATGTTCTCAGCTACTGACAGCATCAGCCACTAAACCATAAATAAAATTAAGAGCAAATGTACTTCCCAGAAAATGTAATGAAAAATCTCTTTTTCCCAGCAGTACAAGTATCCTTAATGCCTTTATAATTCACAAATAATGAGGTGAAAAACTAAAAAAAATCATGGAAATTAATACGACATTAAGTGTCGGGTTAGGTATAAAATCTCTTTCTTTGCAGCTAGTGCACATTCTGAAAATGAAGTACTTCACATACAGAGTTTGAGAAAAAATTGTAGTATATTTGATTTACACCACAAGATAATAAGCTATTTGTTTACTGTTTAGAACCTACATAAGGATAATAAGCAACATGGCAGAGATATGAACCAGGCACCTCCCAAATACAAGTCAGAAAAATTACTGCTGTTGTTTCTGCCATGATAAATGTATGAGTATTTAAACTTTAAAAATTTCCATATAAATAACATGGTAATGAAAATGAGGGAAATAGGAAGCGACTTGGTGATCATTTACATTTATTTTAATGTTCATTGAAAAAGCATTGTGACAAATAAAAATATTATAAGGGCAGAAGTAATTCTTACCTTGTTGCAAGAATTACAAATTATAATCTGTAAATCCGGCAATAAGTTGCGGTAAAATTGGTACTGTAGAGGTGGTGGCCACCGGCATATCAATACCCCACTAGGTTCCATGGCTTGTAATGTTGCCCGATTTACAACAACTGGTTCAAATTTATCACCCGTATTCTGAAAGAATATAAGTTTTCCATTACTTCAGACTTCCAAAGTTCTGAGATTAAACAAACTCACAATAATAACAAACTTAAATGATACAAAGGGTGCTGGTCTTGGGACAGATTTTTTGAAGTGACATAAGAACTGGCAAACTGATACAAGATACAGAACTTAGAATGTGGGAATTCAGGTCAGCTTCACTGAAAGCAGCTCCAGCATAAGTGATATTTAACGGGAGTACAGGAGGTGCGATGGGACAAAATTGGCAGTGAACTAGCAGACAGTTACATTTTTCTGTAGGCTGCTAATAATAATTACTGATGAAGAGGACTTCTTATACATTATGAAATCAGGTCAACAGGTACTAACTAACTAACTAAATAAATAAATAACTATGTCCACAGGGCAGAGTCCTTCTTGAGAAGCCAACCAGTTCTCAGCAAGCCAAGAAATTCCCTGCATTTTATGGAACCCGAAGGTTCATTACTGCATTCACAAGTGCCTGCCACCTGTCCCTATCATCAGCCAGATGAATCGAGTCCACGCCCCCCATCCCACTTCTTGAGGATCCATTTTAATATTATCCTCCAATTTATGCCTGGGTTTTCCAAGTTGTCTCTTTCCCTCAGGTTTCCCCACTAAAACCCTGTATGCACCTCTCTTCTCCCCACATGTGCCATAAGGCCCACCCATCCCATTCTTCTCGATTTGATCACCCAAAAAATATTTGGTGAGGACTGCAGATCATTAAGCTCCTCGTTATGTAGTCTTCTCCACCCCCTGTTACCTCATCCCACTTAGCCCAAATATCATCTCAAACACCCTCAGCCTCTGTTCCTCCCTCAATGTGAGGTCCAAGTTTCACACCCATGCAAAACAAAAAGCAAAATTAAAGTTCTGTATATCTTAATCTTTATACAAAATACTGTGGGAGTTTGTAACCAGATGACCTCTCTCATCATTTATTATGTTCTAGCCTGGTAACCCTTCTTAAAGTCACTGATGCCCCTATACAAGTCTCTGACATTTTTGGTCTTACTGTTAGTTTCAAGTTCATCAATTTTAGTTTTCTGACATTCCTTCTTTTTGTTCTTGAAATGTCTGCTAGCTTCATGTCTTATATTGTTTACATTCTCTACATTGCTTTGGTTTGTATTCTGTTACCACTGCATTTTAGCGTGCTTCTTCTGATCTAAAAGTAGTGAACACCAATGATCTCTCAGCACTATATATGACATCTATCACTAACAAACTCTACTCTCTTAACTGCTGATACTATTTTTTGTTCTACAAAAAATCCTGTTCCTAATTGATGAGTTCCATTTCCTTTCACATAAAACAAAGTACAATCCCCCAGTCATACAATTTCGCCTTTGTCCCACCTAACTTCCTGTAATCTCACTAAATCTAATTTATACCTCACTACTTCCCTGGCCACTGTCATAAGTGACCCTGGCGGTCACCAGGTACAGGATTAGAATTTATGAATGGCCAGATGTCACATAAATGAAGAAGTCACTGGTGTGATATTACTCTTCAGAATATGCATGGTATAACTGACAATAAAATATACTTACACATTTCCTGATAAGAAAACAGAGTCAAATATTGTGTCTTAATAAATCAGAAATGGCACTGTGTTGTATATGATGCACAATCTTTCACAGAAATTTATTACGATACTGAGTGCTGAAAAGTTTGGATGAGCCAACCAGAATACAAATTAGCAATAGTTTTATATAGGAAGATTTAATTTCAAGAAACTGAATTATTTGGAAGTTCAAGGGCAGTATGTGGTTAAAATCTAAAATAAGTATGTAGCCTTAAAAAACATGGGTGACAATGTACGCATCAACAGGGCTTAGCAAAGCATTAAAGCATTACAGAGAATATAATGATTTCACACTGACTTACAGCAGCAAGTACGGTTTCATAAAGACAGCTGAGAACTGTTAGGGTTCCATATTGAAGTAAATACTCAAGTACAAGAGAGGGCAGGCTGTTTTGTAAAAATCTAATAACACAAGAGGGACTTCTGTGCCCAAGATAGGAAACAGAGAGTGAAAAAACAAGTATGTGTACATGGTTTTCCACTTCATAACATATAAAAATAAATATATATATTTATTTATAAATTATACAACAGACAGTTTCAAAGCATCATCTACATTGAATAATGGTAATTTTGAAGGAAATTACCTCAATGGATCACTCACTTCAGTGACAGGGAACAAAAGTTAAATCTTGTCCAGATTTACAGTAAGTTTTACTCTTGGACATACAAGACTTAAGGGACATATAACGCAATAATCAGTAATCTCACATTAAATAATGTACCTCAAAATTCATAAGACGAGCAGTGAAAAGATCTGTTATGCTTCCAGGTGACTCATCAAACTGCATGGTCTGATAGGTGTCACCTGCACTTTGCAGCCAACCCCTACCATGGTTGGGTTCCTCAGGAACAGGAGCAGGAGCCTCAATGAGACGAACCGCTTCTTCATCCGAGATGCCTGGCTCTAGTTGAAACTCCACTAATGGTAGCACCTCTACAGTAACACAAGATCCTCCTTGACATTGGATAATTACTCCACTGGCCAACAACATCTTTGCTTTTATGAAACCTGAAGGTTCATTTATATGCTCACAAAAATGTGCCACAGAAACCTAGCCTCCAATACCGTAATTTTATAGGATTCCTTTTATTATTATCCTCATTTCCATGCCTGGGTCTCTGCAGTCCAATCTTCCCTTGAATTTTTCTCACCCAATTATATATGCATTTCCTCTATTTATGCTACATGTCCAATATATCCCTACATTCATGATTTAAGCACCTTAATACAGGAGAATTCCTGTAATCTGGATAGATACTCTGGAAATTCTCATACTTCAGCAGTCGGACAATGAATACGTAAGTGGTTTACAGCAATGAATTCTCATGGAAAAGCTGTGAATGGACCTAAGATAATTGAAAAATTAATTCTTTTTATGATAAAATGAAAATAACTGATGAGAGCACATTCCCTGATGGCTTGTTGTGGGGTAACAAAAAAATTACCTGTAAAAACTTAGGTCAGTATGGATACTGTCTGATCACGCAGAATAATTGATAATCTGGCATCTGTCCAGTCCCATAGGTGCTCAATTTTGAGTTCTACTTTACCGAAGAGCATAAATCATTGCAAAGTGCCTACTATCTCATTTTCTCAACTATGCCATTTCTCCTCAGCACCTTCTTATTCCCAAATGCCCTCTACCTATATTCCTTTCTCTGAGAAGAAACCAGTTTTAATACCCATAACAAATAACATGATTATACCAGTTGTTTTGTTCACTTTAATTCTTAGGTGTTTAGACAGAAGTTCGGGCTCAAAGTGGGTTATCATCCAATACTAATTCTTTTAAATTAAAACTGGGCAATGGCAACAACACAAAACAGTAACAAGGTTGATTTCAGGCTCCCACTGTAGTGTAAATGATGTCTTCGCTCTTCTTGGATGATATGCAGCACTGATTGGTTGTCAGCTACCGACATTTCATGACAGGCTATTGGTTCTCTTGAAGACAGGAGCAATAGGCTGTCCTAAAACATCAGTAACTAACTACTAAACAAGACTGCATACCATCCCAGAAGAGCAAAGACCCCACTAACAAGGCTATTAAAGAACTATTCTCCGAAGGAAGGAAATGCAATAACATACCAAATGATACAAATGAATGTACAAAAGGCTGTCCACAGTTAGTGCAACAGTTGACAGTGCTGGTCATCAGAGGGTTGTATGTAGAGCACCGGTAACACATTGACAGCATTTCTTCACTGTCATGGTATGGCTTAGAGCGCACCGTAAGAGCAGACAGCCCCAAATAGCCCTGCAGCGTATAAAACAATCATCAGATTACAACCTACATGATCAGTTCAACTTCTGTGAATGTACAAAGAAGTAGGTAGACAGATGGACAGAAAAGTCATTATAAGACCCATAAAACTTCATGCTATGTGCACACAGTAACCAAAAGTCTGTTCATTGTTCATGGTTTTGAATATTTGATTCAAATTTCCAAAAATCTCTTTAACTTTTCTAAATCACAATGTAATATAAATTCATGTTATACTAGGGATGGCTGATAAGTAATGCACACAGTGAAATATTTTGCCAACAGAGCAAAGTAGCAATGCGCGGGCAGTGTGTTCTTGTAGCCACAACCCTCCTGCACAGCGGTGCAAAGTTTCATTCCTTTCTCTACACCAGTACTAAAATAGTGCTTGTTAGCATGGAGTCGTGTTATGGTGGTATGTCAACAAGATTGAAGCAATGCGCGGTGACTGAATTTTTAAGTGCTGAAAACGTAACGCCAGCTGAAATTCATCGCCGTTTACAGGCTGTGTATGGTGAAAACACTGTTAACAGAACTACAGTAAATCGTTGGGCCATTAAAT
>Ga0123357_10004756_pt1 | contig 16065 bp, 16 predicted proteins | sample TergutEmb28metaG_FD_89873 | JGI IMG/M metagenome (GOLD analysis project Ga0123357, IMG submission 89873) | Embiratermes neotenicus P4 segment gut microbial communities from Petit-Saut dam, French Guiana - Emb289 P4 | ecosystem: Host-associated > Arthropoda: Insects > Digestive system > Gut ... | reverse complement strand
TATAACTGTTCTGCCACGAGCAGAACACGCCGCTGTTTTCAAGAACAATGTCGTTATTCGCGTAAATATTCTCAAACTTGTATTTTGAGTTTACGTCGAAAATAAACAATCCGCCCGGATTGAGGTAATTGCGGACCAAACCGAAACATTTGTCTATTTTTTCCTCGTCTAAAATATAATTCAGACTGTCGAAACAGCAGACGACCGCGTCGACTGTTCCGTAAAGTTCAAAGCCGCACATATCCTGATTTATCCACAGAATATTTGGCTTTTGCGCATATGCGACAGAGAGCATTTCGGGGGATGAATCAAGCCCAATCATGTCGTAGCCTCTTTTATCCAATTCGACTGTGAGACTTCCCGTTCCGCAAGCTAAATCTAAGACAAGCTCAGGAGATTTCCCGTATATTATAAACACGTCTTCTATATAATCCGCGACTTTCTTATAATCCGCGTTATAGTTCAATATATCATAATACTGTGCAAGAACACTGAATTGTTTATTATCGCTTTTCATCTGTTTTATCACCGTTTTCAGATTTTTCAAGCATGTCAAGTCTGTTGAGGACAAGAGTATAACCGTCGCTTCCGTATTTCAGACAACGGCTTACCCTGCTTATCGTTGCCGTGCTCAACCCCGTTTTTTCCGAAACCTCACTGTAAACGGTACCGGCTCTCAGCATTTTTGCCGCCTGAAGCCTCTTTGACATTTCCGCGACTTCGGCGACAGTACATATATCGTCAAAAAACTTGTAGAACTCGTCCGTATTTTCAAGAGACATCATCGCTTTAAATAGATAATCCACATGGTCGCCTTTTATTTTTTCAATCATATATTAACCCCAACTTATCGTAATTGTAACATTTGTTTGTAGGGACACATAAATTCGCCGTAGGCGAATTTAATTGCCGTGCCCGTTAAAATATCGTTATATTTTGGCAGTTCATCTCCGTTCTTTTATAGTGCTCCTACCGACAAGATAGTCAAGCGATACATTGTAGAAGTCGGCGATTTTGATAAGAGCATTAACATTAGGTTCAAGTTTTCCTGCTTCATAAAATCTTATTGTTCTCGGCAAAACGCCTATACATTTGGCAAGGGCAATTTGTTTTGCTCCTGTTTTAAATCTCAATTCTTTTAAATTAGTTGCTAAAGAAGACATTAATCATACCACCTAAAAATAATTTTAAAATTTTTTAGAAAACACTTGACAGGAAGAAAATATTCTTGTATAATATATAACAGGAAGGAAATAAACCTAATAAATGTGAATCAAAGGAGAAGTAAACATGGAAATTAACATAAAAGAAATATTTGAACGCGCAAATATGCACCAGATCAGAAGCTTTGCCCTCGACGGCGTTGACGACGACATAGACATATGCGACATTACATACGACCAACGGTTGAAAGAAGGCAAAAGGCTTACAATGAGCAGGCTGAAAAGGCTCCACAAAGACAATCCGATCGAACTCTCCAACGCCACAGACGAATTCTATCATGCGCTGACAGTGCACGACGATGTTTTCACCGAAATAGGTATGAAAATCGGAGCGCGGTTGTTATTCCAGCTTCTCTGTCAGGGTGATTGCACATATAATTTACAACCCAAATAGCTTTTCTCCGTTTGTATATAATATTTTCTCTCTTAAATCGTCGTTACGCAAACAGTCCCGAAAAATTTTCAATATCGCAGCCTTTGATAAATCTGCTTATATTTTTCTCGGATTTATCAAAATTATTATATAGTCTTTCTTTTATAACTTTAATATCGTGGGGAAGTCCGTTTAGAAATGATTCTAATTCTTTTATATCTGATTCTCCGAAAAAATCCCCGTATATTTTCACGTCTTTTAGTTTAAAATCCTGAACGTTGAAACAAATCTCAACCGTTCCGAAGTCAAAATACTTTTTATTTCTGAAAGAATATATTAAATTTGTGCCGTATATAAATTTGGAAGTACAATAATAATTATCGGCGAGATACTGTATGTTTTTTATATCTTCATCGCAGAAATTATAAATTTTACAATTATTTTCAGATACAATATAATTTTCTAAATAATCCTTAAACTGTGCGGAGGTCATTTTTTTATTTCCGGGCAGATAGTCTATAACATTTGTCACTCTGCTCCGCACTGATTTTACACCCTTGCTCTTTATTTTTTCTTCGTCCGCGTTTAAAACCTGCGAAAGTTTCGATATATTCGCGTCAAATAAAATCGTTCCGTGATGAAGTATTCTTTTCTTCCCCGGCTGTGTTTTTTTCGCGGTATAAACGCACTGCGCGTTGCCGGAGAACTTCATGCCGTCTATGAGCAGATCGTTGCGCCCTTTCAATCCGGCGTCAACGCCGAGATCTTTTAACGCGTTTATTACAGGTTTTGTGTAACGTTCAAAATTTAATATATTTTCTTCGGACGCGTTTGAAAAAAACGAAAAGTTTATATTCCCCATATCTTGGTAAACGCAGCCGCCGCCGCTCAATCTCCGCACTACTTTTATATTGTTTTTCATCGCGTAATCCAGATTTATTTCTGCGTATGCGTTTTGATTTACGCCGAGATATACGCAGGGCACATTCTGCCACAGCATAAATATATCCTCCGTATTATTTCCGGCGGCGCTTTTAAATTTATCAAAATTTTCGAGAATATATTCTTCCGACGCAGTATTAAAATACGGATTATTTGACGCGCTTTTTATATAAATCATACTATCCCCATGATTATTCCATATTGTATATAATTTTACATCATTTCATTTTATTTTACAATAGAAATTAAAGAAATTTATGTAAATTTAAAATGTTTTATCAAAAAATAATTGCGCGAGGTTAATCACGCAATTATTCTATAACCGGTTAATTTCTAATTATTAATTTATCCCGTAAGATTCGGGATTCTGCAGCACGCCGTTTTTTTCAACCTCGAAGTGCAGATGAGGTCCGGTGCTGTTTCCCGTCGAGCCGACTTTCCCTATCGTCTGACCCTGAGATACGACGTCGCCTTTGTTTACGAGAATGGAGCTCATGTGCGCATATAAAGTCGTGAGTCCGTTTTTGTGTTGTATTATTACGTGATTTCCGTATGAGCCGTCATATCCCGTATATATAATAGTCCCGCCGTCGGCGGCGTGTATAGGCGAGCCGTACGGGACAACCAAGTCTATTCCCCTGTGTCCTCCCTGACCGAAACGCGTTGTTACATATCCGCCTGTTACCGGTCGTATCAACTGTCCGCTGATAACTGGCACGGATTTTGAAGTCGACAAAGATTTTGCCGCAGGTTTAGGCTGATTCCCGACTAAAACGACTTTATTGACCGGATTTGATATTGTTTCAACGTTTGTCACTTCTCTTGAGACTTCGGAATTACCTATATACGTAATTTCTTCAGTCGTTTTCTTCTGACCGTTCGAACCCTGTGTCTGAACTGTCTGCGTTCCGACATAATATTTATTTGACTGCACATATTCTACGCTGAACGGTATTGACGTCGTATATGTTTCTGTTTTTATTTTTTTAAGTTGAATCAGATCGGGAGAAACACTCGCGGAGGATTTCGCTAATCTTGCCAAAATGCCGCTGTCGTTTGTGTCGGCAAGAGAACCTACCATTCCGCGCGGAATAGTGTCAACCGCATCGTCGTCGGTCAGATTCAGAGCCGAAGCTGCTGCAGCGGCAATATCTTCGTTTGTTCCAATCCCTTGCCCTGCCGTGTCGTTTGAATTAATATCCGTGTTGTTTGAGCTGTCTGCGTTGTTCGAAAGAACAGAAAGATTTCCTGAAGCGTCTGCGGCTGAACTGCTCAAACTCGAAAGGGCTGTATCTGTTGTATCGGTAGTATCCGCAATATTTATCGACAGCGCAACCGAAGTGTTTATTATATTTTTAAGCTCGTCTTCTGTGACAACGTCGAGTTTTGAATACTCTTTTGGGACAATTTTTATATCGTTGGCAAATTCGACTGTCTCATCTGTATTTTTGTCTGTATTTGTATCCAATACGCCGTTCAGAACGTCGTTTATATCGGTGTCTTTCAACGCCGCCCCGACAAACTTCCCGTCAATATATAATCCGTACGCCGACGTTATGGAATTCTGAGCGTCACTGTATACGATGTTATACAGTTCGCTTTCCGAAACAAAAGACGGGTCTTTTGTAAGAACGACTTTATATTTTACGATTTCTGAAAACTCATACGGTTCGTTTATAAGCGCGGACACGTTTGTCTCAACAAGAGACGAAGCGGACGTTAAATCTTCTCTCGATTGTACAAGTCCGATTCTGCTGTCGTTTATCCACAATTCAGTTTCGGGTTTATATGCGCTTATATTAATAATAGTCAATACTGTAAAAACCATTGAAGCGGCTGGGAGAATAACTCCCGCTGTCCTTTTTGCAAGTTCTGAAATATTTTTGTTCTTTTCAGCGTCCGCATTAGTTTCAGAGCGCGGGAACAATCTGCCTATCAATGCGAAGAAATTATGGACAGGCGCAAAAACCCGCGAAATAAACCCAACGAATTTTGACAGCGATGTCATATATGAAATATATTTGTCATAGATATTTTTTTCATAAACAGAGTCGTTGCTTGTGTCAGCGCTCCATCCGATTGGGTGATTTGCTATAGTATTCAGGGACTCTTTTACTTTTCTGCCCTTTTTTTGGCTTTTCCATATATAATAGAAAAAATAAGCGTTGAAATAAGAATCTATTATATTCAAGCCGTTTTTCCGGAATTTATTCTTCAGACGTTTAACCGGGCGAATTTTCTTCTGCGCCTTTTGCGGTGTTTCAGAAATTACAGCCTTTTCAATATTTTCAGTTTTTTCAGCCGTTTGCAGTTTTTTGACTGTCTGCGGCATTTGCGGCTTTTGAATCGTTTTAGTCGTTTGAATTGGCTGAACTAACTGCATTTTTTGAACTGTCTGCGTATGCGTAGTCAAGTGGGTCGGCTGAAATATTTTCGCTGCCGTTTGCGGCATTGTATGCGTCTGATGAATACTTTGCGGATTTAGTATGCTTTGTACATTTTGAATATTTAAACTCTTTTGATTTACCCGCTTATCCTGGCTTTTTTTATTATCTTCAACTTTTTGAATATTCTGCGTATGGTCGTTCTTTTTAAAATTTTTAGAACTTTGAGCGCGTATTTCCGCCTGTTCTTCGGGAGTTAGAAATAAATTGGCTATATCGGATTTGTCGGGCTGAATCAGTTTATTTTGAGCCTCCGGCAAAGCCAGCAGCCGAGGTTTTGATTGCAGCTGAGCGGCGGGTTTCGGCGAGCATCGTTCAACGGTTCTGCTGTTTGAGTTTAGAGTATTATCTAAAATGCTTGTTTTCTTTTTTTTCTTTACAGTTTGCTGATCGGCGTTTTGCTGATTATTATTGCTGTTACTTCTTTCAATTTGGCGAACAGTGTTCGGACGAACGCTGTTCGGCATATGTACATCATTTTTTATTAAAGTTTCCGAACTGTTTTGTCTGTTTTGCGGTCTTTGCGCCTGTAATGGCTGTAACGACTGTATTTTTGGTATATATAATATACTGTTTGCTTCGCTGTTTATCATTTTAATTTGATCAGGGCTGTTTTTCGGCATAACTGCATTAGTACTATTACCGCTGATATTACCGGCAATGGGTCGGGCTGTATCACCCCTGTTATCAAATCTACTTTCCGGCTGACGCATCAATCAAACTCCTTCCGTTTAACTTTTGCAATTATTAAAAATAAAACTGTTAAAATTAAGGTAAGTTATTTTCATTTATCGATGACCGAAAGAAAAAAAGAATTTATAAAATTTTATCTAAGTATAATACACAAAATAAAAAAAAGCAAGTGAAAAAGTAAAAATTCATTAAATATCAACAATATATCGCAATATAATTAACAAACGGAAGTCATATTTGCCAAAATATACCCATTTATTCAGCATTTTTTAAGCATTCAAATTTCTCGCTTAAAATTATATTAATTAAAAAAACTTCAGTTTTTTGTTAAAATATATTGACATTTAGTAATTACAGATGTATAATATATATATGATTTCTTGATAAAATATATTATAAAAAATGGAAAATGGAAATGGGAAGGAAGTCGGGTAAGGTAATGATGACGGGCAGCAGAATAGAAAAAAACGGCAAAATCAGCAAAAACATCAGGATCACTAAAAATACTCCAAAAATCAAAAGCAGCGCTAACAATATCCAGGAAGATTTGCTCCAGACTGTATACATAAACCTACAGATTAACAGTAAACTTGAGGAGATTTCTTACTGGAGGGAAATGGCGTCAAAAGCCGGAAGCGTTTTTTATTCCGAAACAGGAACCGGAATCGGTTCCGGAAATAAAAAGCGAAGCAAAGTCGAGGACTGCGTGTGTAAAATCGCCGATATAGAAAATTCTGTTAAAGACGATATGACCAGACTTTACGAGTTGAAAGAAAAAATCTCGCACACAATAGACAAAATAAAAGAACCGGAATGTAAAAGTCTTCTTATCCACAGATATTTATGCGGTAAAAAATGGGAACAAGTCGCGGAAGATATGGGGTACAGCTACGTTCATGTTGTTCACAGACTTCACCCGAAGGCATTGAAAAAGATAAACGAAATAGGCACGGGCGAAAATCACAGAAAGGAGAAAAATTATAAAGACAAAAACGGACAATAAAAAATTAACGGATTTCACCGCAATATTAAATAAAATGATGGATGCGGGAATACCGGATTCCGAAGATAACAACAACACTATAAAAACGCTTAAAGATTTTGGGATACCCGAAAGCGACATGAATATCAAAAACGCAATGATTGCCAATACTGTTAAAACGGCAGTCGAAGATGGCGATATAAAAACAGTTAAATTGATTGCCGATTTTCTCAGAGAGAACAGGGAGGATAAAAATGAGGGAAGCCCATGTTATAACGGTATCCCGGCGCATTTAATCGGCAGCGCGTATACGGATATATACAGGGATATACGCGTACGGCGGCACCGGTTTTACGATTTCAAAGGCGGCAGGGGTTCTTTAAAATCTTCGTTCTGCGCGCTGGTTTTAGTAGACGAGATAATGCGCAATAAAAATTTCTGCGCAATAGCCCTGCGTCAGGTTAAAGACACCCTTAGAAGCAGCGTTTACGCCCAGATAACCGGAGCCATAGATATGCTCGGGCTTTCCGAATATTTCACCTGCACGACGGTGTCGCCTATGCAGATTACAAAAAACGATACCGGGCAGATTATATATTTCCGAGGCTGCGACGACCCTGTTAAAATCAAGTCAATCAAACCACCCAACGGAACATATATCGGCGCGGTATGGTTTGAGGAAAAAGATCAGCTTAAAGGCAGCGAGGCGGTGCGCAATATACAGCAGTCGGTAATGCGGGGCGGAGACGATATAATCGTTCTGTCAAGCTACAATACCCCAGTAAGCCGCAGGCATTTTCTAAATAGGGAAGAAACCGAAATAAGTCAAACAAAATCAGACAGGATAATACATAAAAGCAGTTATCTTGACGCGCCGCCGGAATGGTTGGGACAGCCTTTCTTAGACGAAGCTGAATATCTGAAAAATACCAACGAAAAAGCGTACAATCACGAATATCTCGGCGAAGCGATCGGAGAAAGCGGCAGTGTGTTTGAGAATGTGACGGCAAAACAGTTCGGCATCGAGGAGCACAAAACCGTCAGGGAATTTGAGAGGAGTTATTACGGCGTAGACTGGGGGTTTTATCCCGATCCTTGGGCGTTTGTGAAATGCTGTTATGATTCTAAAAACCGCGCGCTATACATAATAGACGAGACGTCGGCAGTCAAGAAAAGCAACCGCGAAACTGCGGATATTCTCATAAATGAAAAAGGTCTGCAAAAAGACGATTTAATAATATGCGACAGTTCCGAGCCGAAATCAATCGCGGACTACTTAAATTACGGTCTCTATGCTAGAGGTGCGGAGAAAGGTTCGATTTCGTCGAAAGCGTCTAACGGAGGCGGCGGAAGCGTCGCGTATTCCATGCGGTGGCTTCAAGGGCTGAACAGGATTGTTATAGACGCAAATAAGTGTCCGCAGACGGCGAAAGAGTTTTTGGAGTACGAATACGAGCGCGGCGCGGACGGCGAAGTATTGTCGGGATACCCCGACAGAAATAATCACTTTATCGACGCAGTACGCTATGCTACAAATCTGCTGTGGAGGAGAAAGTGTGAATAAAAATAAAAAATGTTGAAATAAAAGAAAGGATATGATATAATTTTATTAGCGTTAAAAAGTAAAAACTGGAAAAACTGGCTTACTATGGACGATGCAAAGGTGTGCCGCGCCGAGTCCAAAGCAGATGCCGAATCAGGTACAACCTGCTATGAAAAGCACGGACAAATATATCCGATAACCGAGACAGTAGATCCTGCGCCGCCGCTTCACCCGCATTGCAGATGTCGGATTGAAACAATGGACGCAAAGAAAGCCGGAACCGCCACGGCTTTGGGAATAAACGGAGCGGATTATTATCTGGCTCACACAGGGCAGCTACCCGATTATTACGTTACATCTTCTGAAGCGGAAAGCAATTACGGGTGGAATCCCGGAGCGAATACTCTCGGCGAGACGGCACAGGGGAAAATGATTGGCGGAGATGTCTACGAAAACAGAAACGGTCACTTGCCCGACGCGCCGGGACGGATATGGTACGAAGCGGGTATTAACTATGTGGGCGGTTCACGAGGCGACGAGAGGACAGTATATTCAAACGACGGGCTGATATTCGTTACATATGACGATTACAGGACATTTATTGAAATAACGGGGACAGACGCTCAAGTTCCAAAAAATAAAATCCCGAAAAGTAAATCTGTTATAGGACATATTTTTAGAAATAAAATGGTCATTTGCCAGATACAACTGAAAACAGACAATTATTAGAAGATATCGCAAATGATGAAAATAACTATTTGGGAAAAGATCAAAACGGGAACGAATGGTATGCTAAAATACAATCAGATGGAAGCCAAGTTTGGGTTCAAGCACAAAATGGTAAAATATTTGAGGGCGGTATAAATTCAATCCCTCATTTGTGGAATCCGGAAACTGGATTAAAATCATCTGAGCGTCCATGGTAGGAAAAAAGTAATATAATTAACGGAGGAATATTTGTATATGAATAATTTAGATTTAAAGCAAGGTTACTTAGCGATGTTTTATTTGCTTGATGAACATTATTGGAAAACGACAAAAAATGATTCATTGGCGATGGTTCTTGGCTTTTTAAGTCCATTCACTTTTATTGATTCTATGTCCGCTGATCCGGCATGTTGGATAGAATGGCAAGAAACTGTAAAGAAAATCACTAATGAAGATTCTATGACTTCAGAGGAAGTATTAAAAGCAAGCATAAAGTTTTTGGAAATTTATAGTAATGATTTTTTTCAAATCGGGTGGGTTATAGATGCGTTAAAAAAACTATCACCTGAAAGCGATATATGGATAAACTATATAAAAAAAGCATTGGGAGAGAGTATTGATGAAAAAATTACAGTCCCGGAAAAAATAATAATAGACTTTGCGCCTTGCAAAAGTATAGACGACGTTCGCAGTCTGCTTAAAGAAAATTTGAATCTATCTGACTGGAATGACATAAACCCGGACGGATTGTTGAAACAGCTTAAAGAATTAAACCAATGTAAAATATATTTTCGCGGAATAAATCTCGTATCAGATGATATAGCAGAATATATGAAACAAGTCATTGAGATATTTCGCAGAGTTGAAGAAATGTACAAAAATATAAGGGTTTATGTTATGAACGTAGTAACAATAGATTTCACCGAAGTAAAAAGCGTTTATGAAGCTCATAAATTAATAAGCGAAAAGCTGGCTTTTCCCGATTGGTACGGCGGCAACTTAGACGCTCTGTGGGATTTGCTGACAAGGTATATCCCACCGTATGAGATACGCATAAATGGGATAAATGCCGTGCACGAATATGTCCGCCCCGCTCTGCAGAAAATTGTCGATACATTTCAGGAAGCGGAAGCAAAATATAATTATCACAAAATAATAAATGAATAAATTAAATTTCAAAAGGTTATAATATTATCATGGCAATTTGTAAAATATAAAAACATAAAATAAATATTTGCCGAATTAATTGTCAGTCAGGGCAAGGGTTCTGGTCTTGCCGGAATCTGATAATTTAAAAAGAGAGGATAAAAAATGTTAGATAGATTATCGCTTATTTTGGTTATAATAGGCGCGCTTAACTGGGGTTCCATAGGAATCTTCAGATTTGACTTTATATCCTGGCTTTTCGGAGGTCAGGGGGCAACCGTCAGCAGGATAATTTATACGTTGGTAGGGCTTGCCGGAATATGGTGCATTTCGCTTTTATTCAGAAGCAGAAACACTGTTTTGGACGACGAAATATAAAAAATCCGAATAATGAAATTCGTTGAATTTATACAGCTTTTATAATTTGAAAGAACAAAAATGAAAAAATTTTTGTTCTTTATTTTGATTATCAGTAAAGCTTATACTTTAAGTATTATCCATAGAAATTTCAAATGCCGGATTGGCTGATATTCGGGCATTTTGGATGTATTAAAAATTATTTGTCGACTGTAGTCTGAGTTTGGAATTTTAGTTCCGTAATCTCTTACAATGCCGCTATTATCAGGGTTTATTACATATGATAACAGGAAAAAATATATTGATTTATTTGTCTGCCTGTAGTATAATCTGTTATATGACAGAAAATTATATTAAATTATATAATTCTGTTCAAAAGCAAAAAAATATATTATAAATTAAATGAAAATCAAAAAAGGAGTACAATCTATGGGGATTAAGGTACTAATTGCCGATGAAAATTCCGAGTTCAGAACCATATGCGCGGAACACCTGAAAAAACAGGGGTTTGAGCTTCTTCCCGACGCTGTAAACGGGGAAGAAGCTATTTCAAAAATAGGGAAATTTAAACCGGACGTCGTATTAATCGATTTGTGGCTGACTAAATACGACGCCGCGGCTGTTGTCGGACATTTCAATAAATCCGCCAACTCTTCGGAGTACAGGGACTACAAACCCGTTTTTATAGTTATGAGCGCAATAAACAATCCGTATATGTTCACTCAGGTACTAAAAAACGGTCCTGCTTACTGTATGACAAAGGCGTTCGATTATAATATACTGTACGATCTGATCCGAAATCTCGCAAACGACAAATCGTCTTACGCAAAAGGCGAGTCGAGTTGGTTTAAAGACCCGGGTACACAGAATACGCCGGATATAGAAACTCAAGTGACAAAAATGATTCATCAGATAGGCGTTCCCGCCCACATAAAGGGTTATCAGTATTTGCGTACGGCGATAATACTTGTTATGCAGGACACAAATATAATAAACTCCGTCACAAAGCAGCTTTATCCGACGATAGGCAAACTGTTTTCAACAACATCGTCCAGGGTTGAGAGGGCGATAAGGCACGCGATAGAAGTCGCGTGGGACAGGGGGGATTACGATACGATAACCGAGATTTTCGGCTATACTATACAGAGCACGAGGGGCAAACCCACAAATTCCGAATTTATAGCAATGGTCGCCGACAATCTGAGATTGAAGAACAAAGCTACATAGAAGCTATAAGCGTAATTTATTATAAGCATATTTTAAGCTATAAAAAATGCAAAAAAGATAAAATTTTGTCGAACGATAAAATTTTATCTTTTATTTTTTTATTTTTTGTTTTATTCTGTTTTCAGGAGCGATAAGCATAAATCATAAAAATATTTATATAATTTAATGATTGTATTATTATATTCAGATATAAATCAGAAAGGCAGAATATATTTGCATGTTGGGGAAAATTTTCGGTATAATAGCGGTTCTGTCAGCATTAACCGCAATTTTTACAGGCAGAATAGAAGCGGTCGGGACAGCGGTTACAAGCGGGGCAAACGACGCGGTAAAATTAACGATATCTCTCGCGGGCATGATGTGCCTCTGGAGCGGTATTGTCAGGGTTCTGAAAGCCGTCGGACTTATGGAAGTTCTTTCAAAAGCGATATCACCGGTTTTAAAAATACTTCTGCCGCATACATATAATTTAAAAAAACAGGGTAATACGGACGCGGCTTCAGCATTGCAGTCTGTGTCGGCGAATATCGGCGCAAATATGCTCGGCATAGGAAACGCCGCTACTCCCATTGGTATTGACGCCATAAAAAAATTGAACGACGTAAAAAGGCTGACCGAAAGTCAGTATAAATCAAAAACAAAAATTGTTGACAATTTGTCAGTAAATACCGCCAGCAGCGACATGATTATGTTTGTAGTGCTAAACTGCGCATCTGTGCAGTTAATCCCCACGACTTTGATTGCCCTGCGTTCGGCGGCTGGGAGCGAAAACGTCTTTGGTATAATTCCGGCTGTCTGGATATGCTCTGCTGCGACTGCCGTATTTGCCGTTGTTGTTACTAAATTATTTAAATTAGTATGGGAAAAGGTGATTTATCGCAAATGACAAGCATAGCGACATATACTGTGCCTATGATTTTAGCGGCGGTGGGATTTCTATTTCTCATATCAAAAAAAGATTTGTTCAACGAATTTATTCAGGGGGCAAAAGACGGGTTAGAAACTCTTGTGCATCTTTTGCCGATGCTTATAATTTTAGTGGTGGGAATATCAATGTTCCGGGCAAGCGGGGGACTTGACATTTTATCGAATTTCTTTGCGCCGTTTTTTAATTTTTTGAATATCCCGAAAGAAATAATCGGATTTATAATAATGCGTCCGTTTTCGGGCAGCAGTTCCACAGCCATGCTCAACGATATATTTAATCAGTATGGGGCGGATTCGTTTGCAGGGCGCGCCGCCTCGCTTATATTCGGCTCGTCGGATACGGTGTTTTATATATTCGCCGTATATTTCGGCGCGGCTAAGATAAAAAAAACAGGGTATGCTTTGCCCGCCGCACTTTTGACGCAGTTGTTCTGCGCGTTCTGCGCGTGTATGATTGCGGGGATGTTGTGAAAGAAAAATAATCAGGGCATATAAATATTTATGCGCGATTTTGAATAAACATACAATTTATGCATTAATATGCAAAAGAGATAGAAAGAGGCGGTTTTATGCGATTCGGGGTGCGAAAATATAAACAGACCGAGTCTTGATTTGTTAAACGCGGTGTGGTATAATAGAGATAATAAGATTTACAGGAGAACAAATATTATGATAATCTCAACACAGACAGACAGATTCGCCGCACGGTTCGGCGACCACGACGCGATTAAACTGCTCGCACAAGTCGGTTTTGACGCTTTGGATTATTCTATGTTCAGCGTAAATAAAAACGATAAAAATAACCCCGTAATCAAAGACGATTACAGGGAATACGCGCAATCCCTCAGAAAAACAGCCGACGAAAACAATATTGTCTTCAATCAGTCGCACGCGCCGTTTCCGTCGTATAAGCAGAATATTCCGAGAAAAGACAATAAAGGCAACGATGAATACAATGAGAATATTGTCTATTATATTGTGCGCGCAATGGAAATCACGTCTATTCTGGGCGGCAAAATAACAATCGTACATCCGATAACTTTAGAGGGTTGCGGTTATCAGGCGCAAAAAGAATTCAACATAAATTTTTACAGAAATCTTCTGCCTTACTGCAAAAAGTTCAACGTCAAAATCGCGCTTGAAAATATGTGGGGCTGGGACGATATAAATAAAAAAGTCACGCCTGCGGCATGCTCTACTGTATCTGAATTCACGGACTATCTCGATTCTCTTGACAAAGACTGGTTTTGCGCGTGTCTTGACACGGGTCACGCCGAAATGCAGGGAACGGGCGGGTTTTCGGCTGCGGAGTTTATAAACGCTCTCGGTCACGACCGCCTCAAAGCTCTTCATGTTCACGACAACGATAAAATCGGGGATTTGCATACGCTGCCGTTCACTGAAAAATTAAAATGGGACGATATTATCACGGCGTTGAAAAATATAAACTACAGCGGCGATTTTACATTTGAAGCTGATAATTTTATTGCGAAATTCCCGACGGAATTATCTTTGAGCGCGTCAAGACTGATGCTTGATGTCGGACGGTATTTCACAGCCATTTTATAAAGCCTGTCTTATCGTTTCTGTTAAAACCGCAGTTTTCATAAAATTTTAATGTGCTTTCTTTTTTCGAGCCGGTCATGAGCATTATTTTAAAACAGCCGTAGCTTTGCGCAATTTCACCCGCTCTGTCCATCAACAATGAAGCATAACCTTTGTTTCTGAAATCCCCGTGAGTGACGACATTTTCAATCAGCGCATACGGACGCAGATTATGGGTCAGATTTCGTATGATTATCAAAGTCACGGAAGATACGGCTTTGCCGTCCATTTCTCCGATCAGAATATGATAATCGGGGTCGTTGATTAATCCCTGCAACATTTCAGACCATTTATTTATATCCCATTGCTCTTTTTCTTTATGCGGCGAACTTGCAGGATTTGTCAGGTGATTTGCGTATAATTCGTACAAATCGTTTATGTCGGATAGTATGGCTTCGCGTATGATTATATCTGGCATTTTGTATTTCCTCCCGGATTTTTGTGTTTGTGGCGACCACCCCGTCGTCGTGCTCCTCACTTCGTTCGGCGACGCCACCCCTCCCCGGAGGGGAATTTGGCAAAATCTCCGAATGTTAGATAAAATTCCCCTCTGCGGAGGGGTGGCAAACGCCGCAGCATAGCTGCGAATATACTGACCGTAGGTCAGTATATTGACGGGGTGGTCTGAATATATTACAACAATATTATCGTCCAATCACATTAAAAAATCAAGGGATTTTTTGTTAATATTCCTGCGTCCCAATCTGTTCAATAAAGATACAGGCACAGCCCAGCCGCACTTTTGCTGTAATCTTCAGGGATTTGCAGATATTTGTTTTCGTAGAATATATACGGTATTGTATCGAACGCAGCTGACATAATCCAGTGCGCGTATTCTTCGAGCATATCCTCGCGTATTAATGGAAGTAATAATTTATCGTAAACCGCCGCTGCTTTTTCCATGTATTCAGCCGCTATATCTTCCAATTCCGGACGGATTATATCAAATATTTTTTGTCTTTGCTTATATGTCATAACGGGCAGTTTCAGATATAATTTCCCGTCTCTGTTTTCGACAAGCCCGACAGATATAAAATGCGCGGCTTGTTCTTTTTCGTTTTCCGTGACTTCATATTCGGAATTGTCGTATATTTTCATAAGCAAAGTTATATTTTTATCGTTTACCCACGTGTCTCTGCCTTTTGTATTATCGTATTCCTCAAACGGGTACATTTCGTATAAATTTGCGTATTCGACTTTATATTTCGGGGTTATAAACTGCTGGTGGAGATTGCTCCACGAAATGCCTTTCCATTTGCCTTTATAATTAATTTTTTCGTCGGAATATGTTACGCTTCCGGCTATTCTGTAATCTTTGCCGTTGTTTTCCGGGATTTTGCCCAACCATTTTTCATTATATTTTTGTTTCATCAAATCGTTTAAAGTATGACTCGCATAAACATATAATACCCACAAAAGATAGCCGAAATCAAAGTCATTGCCGTAAAAATCGACGGCGCATATTTTATCTTTTATGTTATTTAATTTATCAGTCAATTTGTCTTTGATATTTTCAAAACAGTCCGCCATTTCATATGATAAATCAGCGTGAATCTGCTGGGGATATATAATAAAGTCCACGATATATCTGTTTTTGCCGGTTTCTTTGATAAATTTATTGTCGAGAAGATATTTTATCTTATCTTCAAAATATACGGGAGCCACTCCTATATCCGCCGATATTTCCGAAACGCTTTTAGGCTCTATACAAGAGACAAGAATTTGCTTTGTCATTGTGTCGTTGATGATGCTCCAATGTTTTGGGACTTGATATCCGCCCCACATATTCAACTGCGCCGGGGCAAACGATTGAAAATTATTATTACTCATACTATTACTAAATCCTTTCTGAATTTCATTTTTTGCATCGTGCAGACGGCGTTTTACCGTACCTT
>Ga0123357_10004755_pt1 | contig 16065 bp, 11 predicted proteins | sample TergutEmb28metaG_FD_89873 | JGI IMG/M metagenome (GOLD analysis project Ga0123357, IMG submission 89873) | Embiratermes neotenicus P4 segment gut microbial communities from Petit-Saut dam, French Guiana - Emb289 P4 | ecosystem: Host-associated > Arthropoda: Insects > Digestive system > Gut ... | reverse complement strand
GCGTGAAAACGACCAGAATCCGGTTATTGAGAATGCCGATGCAAGTATGACCGGATGGTACACCGTATCGGTTAAGCCGGAATATTGCGGTACACCGGTAGAGGATAAAGTTTATATTACTGTAAAGAATTGTTCTGCATCAACGTATGTCCCTGTAAATCCACAGTTGATGAATAGAGCGATAAAATGAAGATAATATAACAGAAATTTTAGCTGTAAATGAGGCTGTCTTCAAAAAGTAAGACAGCCCCTCATTTATATTTCAGCCACTTAGCGCCTACCACGCAAATTGAACCTTGAAATCATACTTACCGTAATAAGGCAGAACTTGTGCATGATCGCTGGATTTTACGATAAATGTAATATAACCGGGTAAAAATTCGCAAGTGATTTGTTCTGTGTACATATAACCGGTATCGTCAATCCAATAATCATTAAATGGCAGAGGGCTGATGTTATACCCGTTATCCGTCGTATATAAAAAAGCTTGCATGAGGCCTTTATTGTAAACGCTTTGTGTGAGTTTAGGCTCTCTTATCTGACAAAAATAATACATGCCGGATGCGTCATTTGACACCTGCCAATCATTTTGAGTCACAGTGTAATCTTGCGTAAAAAAATTTGTAGGATCATTTTGGCAAGCTGTAAACAATGCAACCATTACGACTGCAACAGCTAATGTCCATTTTTTAAAAATTGTCATAGTTTTATTTTTATAATTCATAATTCATAATTCTTCCAACGTTTCAACCAGATAATCCCAAAACTTCTGAACGGAAGCAATCTCCAATTTTTCATCCGGCGAATGTGGAAATTGAATGGTTGGTCCAAACGAAACCGTATCCAATCCGGGTACGTTCGATAAGATGATGCCGCATTCCAGTCCGGCGTGCATCACTTCTACTTTAGGCGCGAATCCGCGTTGCGTCTCAAATACTTTTTTCATGACTTGCAAGACCGCCGAATCGGGATTCGGATTCCAGCCCGGATAACCGTTTCCGCTGGCAACCTGATCAGCGCCTGCATTAATAAATATGCTCTCCACACTGCTGCAAATCGCGCGTTTTTTTGTTTCGGAAGAACTGCGGGCTAAGAACTTAATTTCAGTCGTCCGGTCGCCGGCTTGCACAATCGCCATATTAACGGAAGTTTCAACCGTATCCGGAATTTTTGCAAACATATTGACCACTCCATTCGGACAAGCAACAATCGCATGCGTCAATTTGCGCTGTATTTCAGCCGGAATCAGTTGAAGATTTGCAGAAGATGCCAGCCGTTCGGCTTTCAATTCAATGGCGTCTTCAATTCCGTCGAACTCTTCAATAAAAACATGGCGGTAATTATCAACCAAATTCAATATCTCTTTGCAGTCTGCTTCACCATCAACTACAATTGTAGCAAAGGCTTCGCGGGGAATCGCATTGCGGAGCGTACCTCCCTGAACGGAAACCAAACGGGCGCTTTGATTCAGCATCGCATCTTTCAGCAAACGGAAAATCAGTTTATTGGCATTGGCGCGTCCCAAGTGGATATCCACCCCGCTATGTCCGCCTTTAAGTCCTTTCAATGAAATCTTAATAGCAATCGCTTCTTTCAATGCAACCGGCTCGCTTTCATATTGGAAAGAAACGCTCACGTCTTCGCCTCCAGCACAGCCGATGTACAATTCTCCATCCAATTCCGAATCAAGATTCAACATGATTCGACCATCTATAAAACCCGGACGGACAGCTATGGCGCCATACATACCGGTTTCTTCGTCGGTAGTAAACAAACCCTCCAGCGGACCATGCCGTAAATCGGTTGCCTCCAGAATCGCCATTGTCGTAGCCACTCCGATTCCATTGTCTGCTCCTAAGGTTGTACCTTTGGCTTTTACCCAATCTCCATCGATATACGCCTGAATAGCATCTTTCGTAAAATCAAATTTCAAATCGGAATTAGCTTGAGGAACCATATCGAGATGCGACTGCAAAATAATTGTTTGCCGGTTTTCATATCCCGGAGTCGCCGGCTTGCGGATGCAAATATTATTGGCTGCATCGAGTGTAGTCTCCAAACCTATACTTTTCCCGAAATCTTCAATGAATCCGGTAATTTTCTCACTCTGTCCCGAAGGACGCGGAATTTGCGTCAAAGCATAAAAATGCTTCCAGACATTACTTGGTTTTAAATCTAAAATTGTATTTGCCATATCAATATTTTTCAACAGATTTTTTGAATAAAAAACAAAGATATTATCTTTTTATTATACATGCAAATATTTTACTTCCCTTTATTGGCAACCGGCAACGCCAATACGCCAAACACGCCAAACAGAGCAGTAAAAACAATTGCTTGAATAGTGTGTACACAAAGAGCAAAAGCTGCGGCATCAATCTTACTCAGTCCGAAACCCACCAATACGGTAATCACTACAATATGCCAAGCTCCAATACCTGCCTGAACGGGAACAGTCATCGCTATGCTGCTGATCCCAAAAACAATCAATCCGCGATTCCACCCCAAATCTTTGGTAAAAGGAAAGGCATAAAAACAAATGTAAAAATACAAAAAATATCCAAGCCAAATCAAGATTGTATAAAAAATAAACATCCATTTGTCTTTCATCCGGCTGATGCTCCATATTCCTTCCCAAATGTTCAGTAAAGTCTTTTTTATTTTTTGGATAAAAGTAAAGGTTTGTTCTTTGAAAAAAGTAAAGAAAAACCATACGACAATTCCCATAAGGATGATTGCGAGTAGCACGTATATCCAAATTGAAGGCGACTTATGCAATAAAAGATCAAATTTGTCGAAAATTTTTGCAAAGTGTATAGTAACTTTAGGAACAAAAATTTTAAAAAAAGGCATATTCAAAAAGAAAGATACGACAACAACCAAACTTACCGGTACCAGATCAAATATGCGGTCGGTAATCATAGTCCCAATCAGCGCAGTAAAAGATATTTTTTCGTAACGGCTTACCATCGTGCATCGCCAAACTTCTCCCAGTCGGGGAAAAGCTAAATTCACGCCATAATTTCCCAGAAAAGCATAAATCAAATTGGACGCTTTCGGGCGATAACCCAAAGGATATATTAACAATCTCCAGCGATAAGCCCGTATAACATTGGCGAACAATCCGAAAGGAAGCGATAAGGCGATAATCCAGTAATTGACGTCCATTCGGGCAATAGACATAATTTGTTTAAAATCCAAACTTCTGAATATTAGCCAAAAAACCAATAATCCAAAAAATAGAGGAACCACCGTTTTTAAGAATTGTTTGAAAATATGCTTATTCTTTTCGCGCATTCTATCTGTTGTGTTACTTTTTTAACTACTTTTGTTTGTTTGCAAAGTTAGTTAAATTTTTTAAAGTATAAAGTAAACGGCTAAATAAGTGAAAAATAAACCGCCATACCACCGGAATGTACGACCTAAAAAGTCTTTAGGACAGCATTTCCTCAAAGATTTTTCCATTGCGGAACGGATTGCAGGCGTCTTATCGCCTTTTCCCGATTTACCGGTATTGGAAGTAGGTCCCGGAACAGGCGTTCTAACGCAATTTCTTTTGAAAAACGAATGTGATTTGACGGTTGTTGAATTAGATAAAGACTCAGTAACTTATCTGAATGAACATTATCCGGCATTGAAAGGACGAATCATTGAAGCCGATTTCCTAAAATTGGATTTAAACGGTTTGTTTCCGGGTAGTTTTTGCGTTATCGGTAATTATCCGTATAATATTTCCAGTCAGATTTTCTTCAAGGTCTTGGATTATAAAGATAACATCCCTTGTTGTGCCGGGATGTTGCAGAGAGAAATGGCGGAACGAATAGCATCCCGCCCGGGAAAAAAAGCCTACGGAATCATCTCGGTATTATTGCAGGCATGGTATGATATCGAATACCTTTTTACGGTCGAACCGGAAGTCTTTGACCCGCCGCCCAAAGTAAAATCGGCGGTTATCCGCATTACACGGAACGCGCGAACCGGTTTGGATTGCGATGAAGCGCTATTTAAAACGGTAGTGAAAACGGCTTTCAATCAGCGGCGGAAGACTTTACGAAATTCTCTGAAAACCCTGTTGGAAAAAGATAATCCGATTTCCGCCCTGCCGGTTTTCAACCGGCGTCCGGAACAGTTGTCGGTAGAGGAATTTGTTGAATTAACGAAATTAATTACAAATTATGAATGATAAATTATGAATTATTACGATTTAGCAATCATCGGCGGAGGACCTGCCGGCTATACTGCAGCAGAAATAGCAGGGAAAAATGGTCTGAAAACGGTTCTCTTTGAAAAAAACAATCTCGGCGGCGTTTGCCTGAACGAAGGATGCATACCTACCAAGACGCTCCTTTATTCGGCAAAAGTGTATCAGTCGGCAAAAGATTCAGCCAAATACGGCGTTTCTTGTGAAAATATCGCCTTCGATTTATCCAAAATCATCGCCCGGAAAAACAAAACTGTCCGTAAATTGGTTGCCGGTGTTCGGGCAAAAATGACTGAAGCCGGAGTGGAAGTTATAAACGGGAGCGCGGTTTTTCAAACGCAAAGCGAAAAAGATAAGGCAAATGGCGAAAGAGTAGGGATCGAATGTAACGGACAAATCTACACAGCCGGAAAATTATTGCTGTGTACCGGATCGGAAACCGTCATCCCGCCGATTCCCGGTCTGAAAGAAACCGGTTTTTGGACCCATCGTGAAGCCTTAGACAACAAAGAAATTCCCGAATCGCTATTGATTATCGGCGGCGGCGTAATTGGCATCGAGTTTGCATCATTCTTTAATACGCTGGGTAGCAAAGTAATCGTAGTCGAAATGTTAGATGAAATCTTACCCGGAATGGATAAGGCTTTGTCAGGATTTTTGCGCAATGAGTTAATGAAAAAAGGGATTGAATTTTATACAAGCGCGAAAGTAGTTGCAGTAGAAGATGATAAAGTAGATATTGAAAATAACGGAGAAAAACGGCAAATGGAAGTTTCTAAAATCCTGCTGAGCGTTGGTCGTAAACCGGTACTACGCGGATTCGGTCTGGAAAACCTCAACTTGGAAATCCACCACAACGGATTGAAAGTAAATGAATACATGCAAACTTCCAATCCCGATGTTTACGCTTGCGGCGACAGCACCGGCTTTTCTTTGTTAGCTCATACGGCTGTGCGTGAAGCAGAAATAGCTGTAGCGCATCTGTTGGGAAAAAATGAGAAAATGTCGTACAAAGCCATTCCCGGCGTAGTTTATACCAATCCTGAAATTGCCGGAGTTGGAGAAACGGAAGAAAGTTTGCAGGCAAAAAACATTCCTTATGCAGTCAAACAACTTCCACTGACTTATTCCGGCCGCTTTGTCGCTGAAAACGAACAGGGGAACGGCATCTGTAAAATCCTTGAAGGAACGGACGGAATCCTGCTGGGCGTTCATATCGTAGGAAATCCTGCATCGGAACTGATTGTCATTGCAGGAATTGCTTTAGAAAAGGGAATGAAAGCGGAGGAATTGAAAGCAATGATTTTTCCGCATCCAACCGTCGGCGAAATAATCAAAGAAACATTATAATAAGAAACGATTCCAACCGCCGTATTCACATAAACCGGATGTCGCTGCAATCCCATTCGTAATCACGTTTGGGCGTCAACGTCAGATTATCGGAACTACCGGTCACAAGCGTGTTCGACGGTATATCCTGCCGGATCGCGCAGCCGGCGCCGATAGTAACATTATCTCCGATCGTTACTCCTGCCATAATGGAACAATTAGCGCCTATCCAAACATGGCTGCCGATGACAATTCCATTTTTGAACCCTGTCTTTCGATAATCATACTTATAATGATTAACCGTCGTGATAACGGTATTCGGTCCTATTTCAACATCATCGCCGAAAACAAGTCCCCCGCTTGCATTAATATAAATTCCCGGATTGTCTGCCGGATCGCAGCAAATACCCTTCTTAATCCTCTGCCAGTCATAAATGGTAGCGGTGAAATGAACCGGCCACGGCGCTTTGCGATTGAAACCCAATATTTTCTGAAAAATGAAATAACGCCGGAAAACCTGAATATACGACATATATCCTTCCGGTCTCTTAAACTGGGGATATGCCTTGTGAATAAGCGGTTTTAATATTGAATTAAGCAATTGTTTCATACAAAATAAAAATACCGGATTTTTTTCAATTTTACAAAAATACAATTTTTTTTTGTACATTTGCACGTTACTCGTAACAAAATAAAAAATTAGGTATTAATTGTATAAAAAATTGATTTATGAAAAGGTATGTTTGTGTAGTATGCGGATACGTTTATGATCCTGTAGAAGGTGATCCCGATAGCGGAATTGAACCCGGAACAGCATTTGAAGATATTCCCAATGATTGGCTTTGCCCGATTTGCGGAGTTGAAAAAGAAGATTTTGAGCCGGAAGAAGAATAATTTATATGTATAATAAAAGACCTGTTGCCGATAATATTTTTTATATCGGAGTCAACGACCGTCAAAAAAATTTCTTTGAAAATTATTTACCTCTACCGGAAGGCATCTCTTATAATTCGTATCTGATCATCGATGAAAAAGTTGCATTGATTGATGCGGTTGATATCGGTTTCGCTGACGTCTATTTTGCAAAAATAGACGCCATTCTTAATGATCGACCGGTTGATTATCTGATCATCAATCACATGGAACCCGACCACGCCGGAGCTATCGGCTTGCTGAAGCAAAAATATCCGGCGATTCAAATGGTTGGAAATACACGGACATTTGATATGCTGAACGGCTATTTCGGCATTCGCACCCATTTGCACGAAGTAAAAGAAGGAAGCTCTTTGTCGCTGGGCAAACGAACCTTAACATTTTATGCGGCGCCGATGGTACATTGGCCTGAAGTAATGGCGACATTCGAATCCACTGACCATATTTTGTTTTCCGCCGATGCTTTCGGTTCATTCGGAACATTAGACGGCGATTACTTGGATACTCGTATTTCTGTGGAAAGATACAGGAATGAATTGCGGCGTTATTACGCTTGTATCGTAGGAAAATTCGGCGCTCCAACCCAGGCGCTGTTGAAAAAACTCAGTTCCTTAGAGATTCAAACGATTTGTCCTACGCATGGTCCCGCTTGGCGGCAAGAAATAAAAAACGTGATTCGCCTGTACGACCAATGGAGCCGGTATGAAGCGGAAGAAGAAGGAGTTGTTATTGCCTTCGGCTCAATGTACGGCAACACGCAACAGTTAGCCGAAGCCATTGCGGAAGGAATCGTCTCGCGAGGGATAAAAAACGTCGTCATTTACAATGTCTCTAAAACGGACACATCACTTATCCTCTCGGATATTTTCAAATACAAAGGATTGATTATCGGCAGTCCAACTTATATGAACGACATTTATCCAATGATTGAGAAATTGCTTTCCGCCATTAAACACAGGGGTATCAAGAATCGCCTCTATTCATGTTTCGGATCTTTTACATGGGCGGGTGCAGCGGTGAAACAGTTAACGGCATTCGCCGCTACAATGGGTTGGGAACTGGCAGGAACGCCTGTCGAAAACAAACAAGCGGTTTTTCCCGATAAATATCAAGAGGCTTTCGATTTAGGACAAACTTTTGCTAACCGGTTGATTTCATTGCGGTTTTCAATAAGTCGTTAATTTGCTCATCGGTTATAGAGTCTGCTTTTCATTAATTGGAATAAAGTACAAAAGTAGCGAAAAAATATAGATTGATAAAATGTTCATCCATAAACTTACCTATTCCGCGGATGATGCTCCAGTATCTCGCTTCGCAAAAAGTCGCGGTCTAAATGGGTATAAATCTCCGTAGTAGCGATTTTCTCGTGCCCGAGCATTTGTTGAATCGCCCGCAGGTTAGCCCCGCCTTCCAGCAAATGCGTTGCGAACGAATGACGAAACGTATGGGGACTGACCGTCTTCCTGACGCCGGCTAATTCCGCCTGCACCTTAATGATGTGAAAAATCATGATCCGCGAAAGAGAAGTCCCTCTCCTGCTTAAAAATAATACGTCTTCATAACCCTTTTTTACAGGAATCAAATTCCGGTCAGGCAGATACAAATTGATTTCTTTGACGGCAACAGGAGATATAGGCACCAGACGTTGTTTGCGCCCCTTCCCTTCCACTTTGATAAATCCTTCATCCAAATACATATCCGAAAAACGCAGCCCGATCAATTCGGAAACCCGCAGACCGCAACTGTATAATGTCTCTAAAATAGCGCGATTGCGCTGTCCTTCGGGTTGCGAACGGTCAATACTGTCGATAATGGCGTTAATTTCCTCCACCGTCAGAAAATCGGGCAATTTCAATCCGGTTTTGGGCGATTCGAGCAATTCCGTAGGGTCTTTATCGACATATTTTTCCAGACTCAAAAACCGGTAAAACGATTTGATGCCCGAAACGATCCGGGCTTGCGATCGCGGACTGATGCCGGTTTCATGCAATCCTGCAATCATCGCCTGCAAATCGTCTAATGCAACTTCTTCCGGCTTTTTTCCAACATCGTGAAGATATGCAAACAATTTATTCAGATCGTCCGTATAAGCTTCCACCGAATGTCGCGACAGCGACTTTTCGAGTTGCAAATACGTATGGTAAGCGGTAAATAACGCTCTCTCTCCCGAATTTTTCTTCATACAATGCGGCTGTTATGAATAAAAAAACTAATTTTGTACTCGCAAAGATACATAAAATATACCGAAAATGAAGATACAAATCATCAACGGACCCAATCTGAATCTCTTGGGGGTTCGAGAACCGGATATTTACGGTTCAATTTCTTTTGAAGACTATTTCCAGCGATTGATTTCGCTTTATCCTGCCGTTGAAATCGACTATTTTCAATCGAACGCCGAAGGCGAGATAATCGATAAACTCCACGAAACCGGTTTTTCCTGCGATGGCATCATCTTGAATGCCGGCGCTTACACGCATACTTCGCTTGCGATTCACGACGCCATTAAAAGCATTGCAACCCCCGTCATAGAAGTGCATTTATCCAACATCCATTCAAGAGAATCTTTCCGGCATCAGTCAATGATTGCCGCTGCCTGCAAAGGAGTCGTCGCCGGTTTCGGCATGGATTCCTATCGATTAGCGGTTGAAGCGTTAAAGAGCGCATAGCGCTTCGGGGTTTATAGCTGTGTGCGACAGCCGCACGGTTCATGTGCGCGGCAACGCACGGTGTTATAAAAAAAGGGCGCTTAAAGCGCCCTTTTTTATTATCAGCAGAAATTTCGTCTATTGAATAACTACTTTAACCACCTTAGAACCAACCTTCACAATTGCAATACCACGCGGAGCGGGAACTACTTGATCACTGCCGGTAAGAACCGCAGACTTAATCAAACGTCCATCGATCGAATAGATATCTGCTGTTCCCGTTGTGTTCAAGAATTTTACTCCACCTTGTACGCCAAAGATTCCGCCTTGACCTACAACCTGAATATCGGTATAGCCGCCGTCTGATCCTAATTTACCCCATTGGAATGCCAATGCATCTGCCTGGTCGGTAACGAATATCAAGCGGTTATTTACCTGAGCCAAGTAACGGTATCCATTTTCTACAGTTGCATGCGGTTGCGTGTAATCTGCATTGGAAACTACGTAGAAGATCTGATCCGCATCCGTTTCATCGGAAGTATATCTGAATCCAAAGGTTTGATTAAAGCCTTTGTCGGCAAAGATACCTTCGTCTTTATACTGTGCGTAAGGATAAGTGCTGCTCAGATTGTCGAACTCAGCAACGGCATAGTTCTTATTCTGGAAGTTATAAACCGTTCCGGTAGTAGTAGCATCCGTCAAATACAGATCATTGTACTTGATTTGATAGTACCAGATAGGAAGTACCTGATAATTACCAATGGTCGTGTCGCCCTTGAAGATAAGCGTGAAATTATCCGCTTTGCCGGTCAATATACCATAAGTTGCAGGATCCGGAGCTTTGGTAACAAAATTGAACCCGCCGATCATATTATCCTGATCAAATACGGTCAATGTACCTTCTTTCGCACTGTCGACCTTATCAATGATTTCAGCAATCGGAACCCAGAGATTACCCTTCGTTACTTTTCCGCCAAATGCCCATGAAGTAACCGCTTTCGGATTGATGTTGCGATAGTCCACCGTATAGATATTCCATCCGCCCGTCGTCGTCTTCGGTTGTAAGCTGGCATCACTTGCTAACATAGCTTCTTTCAGATTGACTGAAGATACCCACTTCGTAGCGGCGCCTGCAATTACCAACCATGGATAATCGGTTACCGCCGTATCCAATGTTTGCAGATAAACCGAATTATAATTATGGGTAATGCCATCGTTGTCGTTGAAAGCTACGGTTTCGAATTTCCAATTGCCTTGTTCATCCTGTATCTGTTTGTAAGGCAAGCAGAACTTGAAATTCTTCATATCATTCGGATAGGTAGCCGGAGCCGTCAGTGTATCTCTTTGAAGATCGGAGATTGACATCCAGCTAACAGCGGTAGTTTGCAAATCTACATTCAAGAAATACTCTACATCATTGCCTTTCGCATCTTTCTTCGTAATAGAGAATGAATAGTAAGGAATAATGTGGTTCGCCGTTAAATCTCTAACGTTTTCTTTGTAAACATTGAAGTATTCAGCGCCATTGATGTCTTTTCCTACAACCTGATTCATGAATGTTTGATATCCGATGATATTATTATTAGAATCGTAGATAGGAGTCGGAGTCGTAGCATCCGTACTTACTACCGAACCTAAGGTACGGTCAACGAACGGAGTTTCTACAACGCCCAACTGTTGCAACAAATTGAAGCCTCCATCTTTTTCAAGATCAAAGAACGGCAGATCGTGATTGGCGCAAGTCAATTTCAAGGTATCAATATATGGCGTAAAGTCGCCCGTATTGTAGCCCGAAACATCGATTGCCTGATAAGTATCTACGTCAAGTTGTTTAACGAAATAATACTGACCCTTCAGCGAATGTACAGGAATAGCTGTGCTACCTACGGAATCATTATATACCCATTGTACTTCAGGAGTGAATGTTGCCAATAAAGTATCGGTAGGATCTGCATAATTGATTGTCCAGTGTGCAAACAAACTGTAATCCGTATTTAAGCCCTTCAGACTGTCGCTCCCTTGAACGGTATAGTAGGTGCCTCTCAATGATCCGACCGTCTTATCATTCTTATTCTGTACAAGGTAAGATGCGCACCACGGTTTCTGATAGCCGGCTTTCGACAGCTTGAATTCAACCGGAACCAAACCTACTACATTGACATTATTGTTTTTAGAGTTGAATACAATCAGATCTTTGTATTTCAGTTGAGTAGCCGACCATTGAGATACGCGCCAGCAACTGGTGACATCGCTTGTATATACCGTTGAATCTGTTCCTTGTTGACTTCTTACAATGTCAACTACCGTACCTGTACCTAATGCGGTATTAAAGAAAGCCGCATTAACTTCCGGCGTTTTTCCGCTCGTTGTCTGTACAATTGAACCATCCTTATAATTTGCTTTATAGGAAGCCAATGGCAGATAGACGAATTTACCGTACCAGCCGTCTGAATCATCTTTACATCCATTGATTGCAAACAATTGCAGCGTTTGTGTCAGATAACCGTAATTGTCGAAGAATGCTTGAGTATCCGTTGCTTTCTTTTGCCATTCCAAACGAATACCGCTTACGTCCGATGCCGTAGCATCATCACTGCGCATTTCCGTACTCGGAACAACTGTTAAATACAAGCCTTCAGCATTTTGTATATAATACAGAGGAACCGGAACATTTGTCTGGAAGCCGGAAAGAGTCCACGTACCGGTTTTGAAACCCCAAGGAATATTTACTCTTCCGTTCATAACGTTATTGTCGTTGATTGTCGCTACATAAGTATGCTTCAAAGTGGTGGCTGGGAAAGCTACCGTATCGTTCGATACAATACCGTGCGTACTACTGCCGACTGCGTAACTGGCAAACCATGCGTCAACTGCGTCGTTTCCTACCCAAATATGGTTGAATAACGGCAAGTTCAACAAACGTTCTGCGCCCAACCATTGAGGATCAATAAAGTTAGGATTACAGGTTACAGGCTTAACTTGTGCCGACCAGTGGAAACGGGTGGCAGGAACTGTACCGGTATAAGCTTTCATACCAATAATATAGTTCGTTTGACCTGCAAGCGTTGCAAAACATACTTGAAGTCCGCCCGGTGTAGTAGCTGTAAGATCACTGCTTTCGATATCCGGGAATGTATTCTGGATCGCCTTGTTAGCATTAACAGTTGCACTCGGATTGTAGGTATACCGCGGCATATAGAATTGGATGAGGAAGTTATTTTGGCTCTTATCGCCAACCAACGGCTGATACAAACGAATCGGAGTCGCATTTGTCAACGATGGGGCAAATACAAAGCCTACTTTTTGACGGTTCGGTTTTGCCGTTACATTGATCGTATCAAAAGTTAAATAATTATCTCCTAATTTTACAATATACCATTTGTATTTTTCGCCGTACAACGTGTCAATACCATTATCAGTAACACCTGCAGAAGTAGCAAGAGCTTTGATAGAGTCGCTGCGTTGTGCGCCTATCAATCCTGACAATGGAATGAATTGCAACTGCGTAGTATCGGTTGTAGCCCACAAACGAGCAACATTCGCTTTCTTAGTTCCATCGTTGGTAGACATATTGACATAGGTTAATTTCAAACTGTTATCGACAGCTTGAGCTTCTGCCAAGTCGTAATATCCTTCCAAGAAAGAATAAGCGGTCAACGAGTCTTGTTTCTGGAAAAGACGATCGTTGGTGTTGTATTTCCCATTCGTGTTATCTGCAGTTTTATCCGACGGATAGAACGGTCCATAGGTCGGAACATAGCTGATCGGTTGCATTTTAATCATTAAACCGTGACAGTTCGGTAGAGGAGTACAATCATCAAGTATGAATTGAGAATTATCAACAACATTCAATTGAAGTCCCCGTTGCCAGTAATACGAGTTCGCTCCCGAACCAACAGCGCCGGTGCCGTTTCCATGTACAAAACCGTTCACATTTCCTGTCGGTAAGGTCCAATCCAAACCAACCGTAAAACCAGCCGGTCCTGCTAATTCCATAAAGAATGTACTATCTGGGAATTGCTGACTTTTAGCATCCAAACCGAATTTATACGGAGATTCCAATTGATAGAATTTCCATGTAAACCAGGTCTGATTATCTTGTATACCTGTCCACGAGAAAGGATTATTATTATAATCAAACCAATGGGCAGGTTGTGTGCCGGCGTTTGGATAACCCTGATCATTTACCCAAGTATCGCCAATATCGCTTGGACGACCGAAATATCTCAATCCTTGATACGTTGCCGGTGAATTAGCGCCCGGAATCAAACTGTTATACGTCAAATAACCGCCGGATATATTTGTTCTATTATTGGTTATATCGTTCGTTGCAACGCTTTGCGTGAAGTCGTAATTATATTGCAGTGTATCGCCCAACATATTGATGAGGATATAACCGTTTTTGTAGTCGCCGCCTTTAGCCTGAACTTCCCAATGAGCCGCCATATTAACCGAGTCGTAGGGGAACAGCCAGTATTCCTTTTCAGTTGACATCAGTTTTTCTTTAGGAACAGCTACCAAAGTTTTAGCGCCATTTGCATCTATCTGAGTAGAAAGCACATAGTCGCGTCCGTAGTTATAGCCGCCGATTCCCCATTCCGGTCTTGCCGTGCTAAACATGCCTGTTGTATCGGCATACACTTGCAAGAAATAGAAACGACCGGACAAATCTTTCTGAAGATCTGCGCATTCAGGAGAAAAAGTGCGGGTGTCGAAGTCGGTGTATGAAAAAGTAACATTAGATATCGTACCGATACATGGGAATGCAGTCGTTGTCGATGTCACTTTACCGTTCCAATATCCGATTTGCACGCCGTATGCTTTATCGCTCGGACTGGTGTCTTTTACATTGATATCATTATATATCAGCACAGAGTTTGGAATAAGCGCATCCGGTTGTTTACTTATCGGATCATTACCAATTTGCCATGAATAAGCGGCAACAGGATAAAGTGTCATATTTCCATCTTCATCAATCCAAATTGCAAATTTTTGCAAACTGGTATATGTAGCATAAGCAGCAGTTCCGCATGTTGTCGAATGGCTTACATAGCTATTATTAGCGCCGTCATACCGGTAATAATCGCCATATTTTCTTAATTCCAGTTTATTGCCTGCAACGCCGTTAATAGGTTGCTGATTTTGTTGAAACATGTCATCTTGACGACTGATGGATAATACTTTGCAACTGTCTTCCGGAGAAGCTAATCTAAACAAAGGAATAACATCATTTACACCGCTTCCCGTATAGGTACCATAATTCCAAGCATTGGTACTTCCCGAGTCATGATCTTTACCTTGAAAGGCAGCATTTCCGATAAGATTGGTAATATTCGTTGAATTTTGAATATAATCAACCTGTTGTATAGCAAAAGCCTGATAGGCTTTATTCTTGGTGCCGGCTGCAACTTCCGCTGCGCTATACACCGTCAGAAGACCGTCGCTGCTTCCGTCTGTTCCCTTTACCAATGGAATAGTGTAGAATTTGCATTTTGTAAAATCAGCCGGAGTTGCCCAACGACCTCCAAAATCCTGTGTTTTTACATACAAAGGATAATACTGATTGGTGGCTGTGGTTTTCGTAAGATCTGTACCCAAAGATGTAACATAATCGCTATAAGGTATTAAAGAAATTACACCGTCTCTATTATGCACTGCAATTACCAAAGATCCAGCATCTACATTTATATTTGTATTCGGGTTCTTTGCTATATTAACTGCTAAGAATCCTTCAAAGCTTCCATCGTTAAAATCCTGAAGGCTAAGCTGTTGATTTGGCGCAGTTGCAACATCTGTATGGTAGTAATCCGGAACGCACAAATTATTGCCGGCTGCCCCAATCGTTTGCCTGAATACACTGAACTGTTTATAATCCGTACCATTATACGTCAAAGTCATTGGATTTTTCCCGTCTGCATCGGCGAAAGTAATCAAAGTTCCCGTTTGATCAACGTCTACCGTAGCGCGCTGGGTCTTATCCGTACTCTGTGGAGCGCCTGACCTATAGAACGGAACACCGTTTTCAAAGACCAATTTATTAGGCGTATTAGCAATCAAGGCTGCATAACCGCCTCGTTCATTAGAATATCCATCGGCAGGACCCGGCCGGGTGCCTACAGAAGGAAGCGAATCCCCTGTTTGTATCACTACTAATTTGGCGGCAGCATTTGCTTGAAATCCTGCCAGCATCAGAAAGGATACAATTAAATAAAATAGTTTTCTTTTCATACAAAAAAAAATTTAAGTTAATAAAAAGTATATATAATTCTCAAATAATTTATTCATTTTCAATCTCTTGCCGCTCATTTTCCCCTCTTTAACCGGAAAAAACCGCACAACAAGCGTGCAAATTAACAACTTTTTTCACAAATAAACAAGAAAAAACCGATTTTTTTTTCTTCCTTCTCCCTCCTTCAGTCCTTCAGTCCTGCAATAGCTGAATCGCCAAAATCGGTATGCAAATGTAAAAAGTTTTATTTATTAAAAAATCATTCCTGTCTTTTATTTATCATGCTTTAGACCAACCCAGCCGGTTTATGTACAAAACAACGGGTTTTAAGGACGAAAGGGAATTAGGAATTAGAATTAGGAATTGGGGGCTTAATGAATATGGAAGGGATTTGATACGGGTAGCCCGGTGTGAAACGTGGGGTGAACTCAAGGGAGATTGACTGTCAAATATCTAACAAAAGAGAGATTTCGGCTTTTCGCCCTGCATTTTTAGGAATTTTTAAGGAATTTTAGTGTGAAAATTTAGCCGGTAACTACTCACCTCCTTCCAAATCAACCACCGGAGGCTGTCTCAAAAGAACGCGGATGACACGGATAACGAGCGCTTATCCGCGTTTTCTGAAGCATTCGTAGAAGTTTTTCAGATGCGCATATTGATGGCATCCTTATGCGCATATCAGCGCCGTCGATATGCTCATATCGACACTGCTCTTATGCGCATAT
>Ga0123357_10004754_pt1 | contig 16065 bp, 6 predicted proteins | sample TergutEmb28metaG_FD_89873 | JGI IMG/M metagenome (GOLD analysis project Ga0123357, IMG submission 89873) | Embiratermes neotenicus P4 segment gut microbial communities from Petit-Saut dam, French Guiana - Emb289 P4 | ecosystem: Host-associated > Arthropoda: Insects > Digestive system > Gut ... | reverse complement strand
TCACCTGCCTATGAAGATGGAACCGATAGTGAGTTCCGAAACGTCGGCAATTAGAACTCAGACGCCGGGGAATTACCCAAAAAGGAATAAATTACATTTAGAACACGGCGAAAGCTTAAGAACTTAAAAATATTCCTAGCATGTCCACTGCATAGCGTTGATATTCGCACCATGCAAACCTAGGGGTAGGAGTCAATGGCCACTGTAGTGGTACCTGTACGATAAGAAAACGGAGAGTGTTTCTCGTATGTTGGTGCACTGACCATTTTCAATGATAACAATCTTTGGGAGACAAGGGAGTCACGACTCATGATACAGTAGAAGGTATGTATGTGCAATAAGAGACACATGGCCCATTGTATGGCTTGAATGAGACAAGATTAATGACTGTAAGTTGTGTTACAGGAAAGAAATCAAACAAGCTATCGTTCAAATTATCATACACTACAAGTATATAAATAAATAAATAACGAACTGGACTAAGACCGGGAATGCAAAACACTGATCCACGAACACAAAAACACACACAGACGCACAGATGGACTATAAACTTAACCCTTTGAAGTCTCATGGTTACGTCATTTGCCATAGTAAATTTGACATTAAAAAATACGACGTCTTGTGCACAGCGCATTTTTGTGCAGGGTGTGATTCTCCGAACTAACAGTATTTCCCTCTACAACATAAAATTGTGGGATGTATAGTCAAGGTGGAATATGTTTACTGCGCGGTACAAATTGGATCTATGAATATGATTCAGGTTAATCTTAATCTTTGAAAAGGGAGTGGTAATGAGATTTTAGCCTTTCGCGTTCGATCAGTCGAGTTACTCCATCAGCGATGGGGCGCCGCGTCACTGGATGATTTTACCAGATGTTTCGAGACAGCGCATTTTTCTCATTTTCAATGGACATCCGTACATTTAAGATGACGGACGTCGTGCATCAGTCAAGCAGTGACGCGGCGCCTTACCCCAAAAGAACAAATACCCGGTTAGTAATTGTGCTGATTTAATCGATGGGATGGTCGAAAGGAGTTTAAATTAATATTTATATCCATAATTCCAATATATTAGGGATACGTTAAAATGAGAAATGTCTTGCACTGGTATATAATTAAAGTATCCTGTAATAGCACCGCAAGTGACTTTCAGTTCAAGAATATACCGAAATTATGACACACTTCCTGCTAGAGATCATAATTTTATCTTGAAGCCACTGACAATATCATAGAACCTCAAAACTCTACGAAAATTACTTCACCACCATTACACAACATTTAGTGCAATATGTTTCATAAAACCACAATGTGTTACAATATCCGCTCAAAAATTTTTTTTATTTATGACAGTACATAAAATTTAGAAATCATTTTTTAATATACGTCAATTGTTTTGATGTTTGGATTCGGTAAATAAAAAATATAAAACATAATAAAATAAGAATCAGAAAACTTCCTGGACAACAGACGCTTAATGCTCGAATGTAAGTGACGAGACAGGGAACCATTTATCTCGGGGTGTATTCATGCGTGTACAAAGTAGTTCGTTTAATCACTTCAACTATTAACCAACAAATGCACCTGTATAACTTTCACTTAAAACACTTTAAAACACTTAAAACCACTCCTACATGTTTCGATCTTTTGAGATCATCGTCAGGGAGGTTCGTGGTTCCTTGCTAAAGTTATCACATATTCACGATTTAGTTCGATTTTGTAAACAAGGTGTTGTGGCAGCATATCTGTAAATAAAATATACTTCTTGAGTATAATGTCAAAATAGCTATTTGAGTTTAAAGTGTTTTAAATGAAAGTTATATAGATGCATTTGTTGGTTAATAGTTAAAGTGATTTTACGAAATGCACGGTGCAACGATGAGATTCAAAGTTCGTTTAATGTTATAACAAGAAATCACGAAGGTAATTTACGCATAAAATAATGTAGAATACCGACTGGTTGTAAGTACAATGTATTTCTGTTACTTCATAGAATTACGCCTACAAATACGAAGCTACTGTCATGATGAGTTTCGCCTCTGGGAATTGTTAAGTTTCGGGCCTCGGAAACACGTACACAGACCTTTTATCTTCACAATGGATTATGCAAATCAATTTATCACGTGGTGCATGAAATGTAATTCCGCACTCCATTAAAAGTCTTATTTTCCTTTACCGTTGCAACGACTTCCTAGCAAAATTATGGGCCGCCTTCAACATGCTCTCCCCAATCTAGACGAAAAGACACAAGCACATACGCCTGCGCTCTCTCTTTGAAATGTCGAACAGATGGAACACGACGTAACACAAAACCAGACGTGAAACCCTATAGCTTAGTTGAAATGTACTAGCTCCCCAACAAATTCTGATATCTTTCGACACACTATTCCCTATTCCCTTTCTCGCACTGGAGGAGAAATATATGTTGGCGGTGCCAGTGAATAGGATGCTGAAAAACGTATTACCACCTGCGAGGGAAGAAATAACAGAGAAATGGAAGAGACTAAATAATGAGCTCCTCATCCAGCATTACTCTGCTGATCAAATCAAGAAGAACGAAAGGATTGGGGCAGGTGACACTATTGCGGGAGAGAAGGTGCATGTAGAGATTTGGTGCGGAAACCCAAACAAAAGAAAATACTTAAAAAGACCCTGCCGTAGACGGGAAGATAATATTAGAATAGAATTTCAGTCAATAGGTTGGGGGAGGTGTGTACTGAATGTATCTGGTTCAGGATTTAGGCAAGTGACGGGATGTTCAGATCACGGTGACGAAACTTCGGTTTCCATAAAAAGAAAGGAATTTCTTGACTAACTCCGAAATTGTGTGCCAACAAGGACTCTACTCCATTTAGTTATTTACGTACTTACTTATTTAGTTAGTTACAGATACATCTAAGAACGTCTAAAACCTGCCTTCCGATTAAAAGACTGAAATAAGATGCAGCCTCTAGCGCTTAAAATCTTTATTTTCGCTACGCTATTTACCTAGCAAATTATTCAGTTTTCTAGGGAACCGTCTTGCACAGTGGGCCTGGTTTTAATTCACTTACCAACACGAGAGCCGGCTAAAAGTACAACACAAAAAGTATCTGAGTATGAAACAAGTTAAAAAAACCGATTCATCCTTCAATCTTTGATTCAAAGCAATAGCTACACAAGCCTCCATGTCTACTGCACCCCGCTTAAAACACAAGGCGAAAATTTGAATGGGACATACTGGAAAATTTATTTACTTTCAGGCACTGTAACTGCAGAACCATGGACTAAAATAAGATGCGTACAGAGTAAGTGACTATTAAAGTCATGTCAAGATTTTTTATTAATTAACATCCAAATTTACTTGTTGCGAATGTTATGTTGAGCCTTCCAATGTTTGCAGTACGTACGATATAGAGAATGACCGATAATTCGCCGTACACCCAAACAATAAGTACTTAATATCAATTCAAGTGTACACAACACAATGCACACTAAAATGTACAAGGACAGTTTGGAAACAGTAAAAAAGGAATTTAGTTGTCTTGTAGGTAAGGTTGACAGAAACAGTTACTCGACTGCGGAGCGGTTGGTGGCCTTTCGCACCATTAATCCACAAATGCTCTGACGCATGTCACAGACAACACGGACGCGCATCCGCGGATCCACTGGACGTGTAACCAAGAAGTACGTCAGTGATTCAGATTAATTTTGATTGATTATGTTTTCACATTGCTTGATGTACGGCGACTTCTCGCCCATCCTATACATGACTTTCCGGGTGTCGACTGTAATGTCGTCTGCAGTTTACATTTCGTGCTGACAGATTGGGGAACATTTGGTTGGGAACCGAAACCAGGATTACTACACTAAATAACATACCATGCACAAATATGTCGGTATAATTGCAACGAAACGCCTGAGGATTAGATTAGAGATAACAGCCCAAACATCGTACGATATACACTGAACCTACATCAGCCATTGAAAGATGTCCGGTTTATATTAACTGGTTTATGACTAAAATATTAGGACAACCTTCACATAATTAATGACGGCTACTCGGCTGCGCTGCAGGGTGCAATTTTCTTTTTTCCAAAGGCAGAGCCTCCCTTCAGTCCCTGAAATTCAATAATTCAAGGGCACAGTTTTTAATCTCATTATGTGTTTCTTTCGTCTTTGTTTGAACAATACTGCCTTTGGCCCAAGGCAATCAATACAATGGCACATATTTTTTAAAAGCTACAGACTTCTTTACAGCAGATATACAAAAATACCGGGCATCCGGTCGTCAGGGCGACTACACTTATACTACAGAGGCGCTTAATTATTATTATTATTATTATTATTATTATTATTATTCTGGCTTTACAGTCCTCTGTCCTCCACTGTTCTCGGTCCGGTAACTTAGTTCTCCAGTTCCTCACGCCCATGGTCTTTAGGTCTTCCTCAACTGAACCAAACTACTTTTAAAACAACTTAGATTTTCCTACACATCGAGTGCTTTCTGGTTTAAGACGAATAGGTTTTCTGCGAGGACCCATTTTTTGCAATCTAAACAGGTGGCCCAGCCACCTCAACATTCCTATTTTTACCACTCTATGTCTAGTTCATCGTAGAACGCATAAAGCTCATTGTAAAATGTTCTCCATGTACTTGCACCATTATCGTTAACAGGACCTTACATTATTCTTAATATTCTTCTTTCAAAGATTCCGAGCACATTTCCATCTCTCGGTGCCTAATTATTCAGCATAATTATTGCAGTTTCTTTCATAAGAACAAAACATGTACTTTGACATGCACTGAACATAAAGCTCCAGATAATAGTGAAGTTCACAGGTAATTCCAAAACTATGGCCTTTCATCTTAGTTAAAGACCAAATTAGTGCAAAAATTCTTGTTTTATAGTAAGTTTATTATACTCCTGTACATTTTTCTACCACAATAGTTTTCGAAATATGTAGAGGAATATAATAAACTTATTATAAAACAAGAATGTGTGCACTAAGTTGGTCAGTTACTAAGATTATACTGAGACGCACGGTCAACAAAAAGCAAAAAAAAAATTCTCTTCACTCCAAAAATTTCCTTCATGTCACCCTTCTAAAGACTAAAATTTTAAGTTGGCTTCTTCACTTCCGGAAAATTTGTGGTCCCCTCCTTAGTTCATTTTAAGAGCTATATGAACTATCTGCTTCAATGAAGATTTTGATTTGTTTCCCACAATGCAATAGATATTAATTTCCTAAACATCTTAAATGGAATGTGTTTAAAAAATGGTGTGTTTTCTTGAAGAAAGCGCTGACATTTTTAATATTATTTAGCTGAAAGTCATTAAGGTAAGACGGGCTCGTATGGAAGAAGATTAGATGCAGGTCGCAAGTTTGTCTACCTACAGATGGAACTGATTTCAATCTACGCCTAAAATAGATTTGCATTATTTGTTTTTGATACTGAATTCAATAGTTATTTAAATTTTAAATAGTACACATGGATACTTTTTATGGAAATTCTGCACATAGTACTTCCGGTCCAATAGCTGTCTATTGTCTTAGCACTCTTGAGCCTTCGGTATCGCGTAGCACAAACTTAATTAATTTTAATGTGATTTTATACAACCGTATTTAATATTCTTTTAACATAAATTTGTCCCTCTGCACGCCATGAATTTGTGTATTGGGGAAAACCTACAGCTCCACTTATACGCAGCTTGGCTAACAAACAAAGACACTATTTTTTTTCGAAATAAAAGAATATTTTATTTAATTTTGTGAAATAACTTACGAATTATGTATTTTTATTATTATGTTTATGTATTCTTATTGTTATGTATGTTCTACTCTGTATATTCTGTTTTCATCGTGCCAACTGGCACTTTTCGGCTATCCTGTCTGAGGTTTTTCCGTGCTTTTTCCTCAGCTGTAAAACAAATGGCAGGGTATAACTCGCAAAGACGGGGCACGGCCCGCATCCTTTCCAATTAGGTAGTTAATTGTGTTGTTCTTGTTGTTAATTGTGTTGTTCTATTATTGTTTGCATGTAAATGTGTACTGCACTACTGCCACCGGATGTCAACCCAATTTCAGTTAACAAGTATATCATTATCATTAATGTTGACAAGAGGTAGCCGATGATCTGTGGCAGACCCAGGTACTAGCTGCTTTAAATAAAAAGTAAGACAATTTAGGCAAAACCAAGCGTAATAATTTTGAAATTTTCAGCCATTTTTGTTTAATTACCTCTAAAGCCTAAGACTTACTGAAAAAGAAGAGTGGGGCATAAATATGATCTCTATTTCTGCGCACAATTTTTTTTCCGCTCAGAAATCATGGAGGTCCATATTTAAAGCGTCCACCAATGTTGTCCGACTTTAATCATCATTTGAAAGGATCGCACATTTTCAGTTGAACTCCCAAACAATATAAAATCTCGTGAAAATCCGTCAAGCGGTTCTCGAGTTACTTGGTGAGTACAGACGGACAGACGGACGGGGTCATTTCTTCTGCCATCCATTTAATTTTAATAGGTAGTATATTTACCGCGGTAGCACAGTAGTTACGGGTGTTGTGCTGCAAATCGGAAGGTCGCTGGTTCGATCCCAGCTGGTGTCAGTGAATTTTTCATTGACATAAAATCCTTCCGATCGCACTACGGCCCTGGGGTCGACTCAGTCTCTAACAGAAATGAGTACCAGGAGTATTTCCTGGGGGTAAAGACGGCCGGTGCGTAAGGCTGACAACCTACCACCATCCTGTGCCGTTGTCACGAAATCTGGGAAACTTAACTTCCTGGAATCATCTGGGCCTGTCCAGGCCTGTAATGGGACTGCTTTACCTTTACTTAGTATATTTACCAGTTTAAAATATGTGATGACAAACACCGAAGGCCTAGGCCTCCTCTTGTATGGAGATGATAATGATAAATGATGAGGATAATGATAATGATGGTGACAGAAACATTTACTGGACTCGCAATGCTAATTTTTGTTCCGTGTTTAACGGCAAATAGTGATGTACCGAACTTAGTCATGTACAACACTCAGCAAGCTGCTCAATAATTGACCGGGTTGTCTTGTTTCCGGAACACTGCTTACCGTAACTGAAACTGCTTATTGTTTCGGGATCTGAGGTTCTCACGGAAGTGTTCATGAATATTAATATGCTCTGGGACAGAACGACGTGTGGAATAATAAACAGTCACGGAGATTTCGGAGGAGCGTCATACTACCATCTTCAGGGTAAACAAATTCCAAGGAGATGATTCTTCGACTATATACACCTGAAATACGGAGTCTGCAAGCCCTCAGAAACTGCGGCACCTCTTCACCAATCGACACGGCGTCATCCCAGAATACCTAAACCTTATTCTGTGTTTTTTTTCAGTCCCTCCAGGCAAACTGCGGACTAGTAACTGGAATACACCTTGGCTGCTTTGACTGTACACCAGTCAAACGTTTCCCAAACGTTTGACTGGTGAACAATCCGTGTTACATATGCAGTAAGTCTTCATACAACCCCGTGACAGTTAATCAATTACGTATATTTGCATGCAGAAGGGTGGCTAGCAGGTAGCAAGGTGTAATATACGAACCACACCGAGCTAAGGGCTGGCGCTTTCCGTTTCAGTGCGGTGACACCTCTTCCAGGGCACGATTCGCCATGTTTTTGTTCTGCATGTGGGACTCACTCGCCTATTATCGACGAGTGACGTCATTAGCGGAGGCAGCAAGTACCGATGAAACGTTTCTAATTACCAAACCGCACGGCAACATGTCTTAGAAGACTGTAACTTAACTTCAAAGAGTTCTGTCTTATAATACGAGGAATTTTTAATAAGTATTCTCCAACAGTTCATAAAAATTAAATGAGAAGTCATTAGAACTTTGAATGCAAGTAGTTTCATAAATCCTACTGAGGTATCATTACTTTACATGTTATGCGAGAAAAATTTCCTTGTCCCAACTTGGCACGGATTTAAGGATCCCGTCGCTGTAAATATCGGGCTCCCATTTTTTAATCTCCACAGACAAAAAATAAATTCCTCGTAACATAAGGAGCAATGTCAAAAATACACTGACCTTCCACCTAGGAGCCTGATTATCGCGGATGCTATGACAATTCCTTTAACGATACACGCGTGCAATAAAACATCCTGTTGTAGGAAAAATCGAGCCATTAATTATTCCCGAACATTCGTATCAGTGGAAAGAATTTTTTTTATACCTCTTGTCTCAATCAATTATAATAATAATAATAATACTTATTTACTGCAATTGGGTTGTTACCCGGTGGCAGCTTCCTTTATAGGAGAAGCAACTGCCTGCAAAACATAAACACGTCTTCCTCATCTTGGAAATGAATTAACAAGATTCCTGAAGAAGACAGGGTAGGAGAAACTACTTGGTTTATTGTAGTGCAAGGGGTCGCATCCATTATGCAATGTGAGTGGCACTGGACCGACTGGACCGTGATACTGGCCAGTGGCTTATGAATTATAAAGTAGTCAGCCATATTACCGGAGCTTCAATCCACAGATTCCGGAACTCACAGTCAGCATTTATTCAATGGGACACGACATATCTTATTTTCATTCGCAGATCCGACAATGGCAAAACCGGATATCAGACTAACAAACATAATGCAGATGCAATTATAAATTCAAATAATACGACAAGTTTGATGGTATAACCTGTACAACAGATCTCATCCCTTGTTTCATATGTAGCGCCCAGTACTCGTGATCCAGGTTTCAAATAACCTTCAGTGTACAAAAAATTTAGACTACACAACTAATTGCGAACATACTTCACAGATACCGGGTTTATGGCTTTCACGGCGAACGTTATTCAAATGATAGCCTTCTGAATTATTATAACCTTTAAGATTGTAAGTCTGTCCCGACGTTTCGGAGGAGAGTTTATGTATCTGAAAAGGGACGTTTGTTACCCTGATGTTCTCGCTTCGAATTCTCATTTCCTGCTATCGCAGTACAAGCCCCCTCTCCATTCTTCCATGACTGTAAAACTGATTGGCCACAATCCTTGCATCCTTCACACTCGAACTTCTCCTAGTCACTCCGGCCAACGCGACTGAGTCACTGTGATTTCAAATCCCAGACACCCAACTAACAAAATTTTCCCCGCTAAGATATATTGTCATTTGTAGCAGAAGTACTCAAAATGATACAATCGCGTCCGGGCCCTCAGCCGAGAACAGATATCAGTCAGCGCAAACAAAACCCCGTTATGCTCTAATTGTAAGATTCCACAGTCACAGGCCAGCGATATGTTTCGCACCCAGAAGAAGGGATCCCGATCAGCCCTTCGTGTAAAGGTGACTGCGTGGGTGGGTGGGTGGTTGGTTGGTTGGTCGGTTGGTTGGTTGGTTAGTTAGTTGCCCGGTAACTTCAGGCACAAAGAACATGAGGCTTAAATTTGGCGACAGTCAAGCGTAGTGTCTCAGCTGCTGTTGTAGCTGAAAGCTAGGTAAGGTACAGCATGTTCTGCTACCTGGACTGGCAGAGGCAATATCTGTGCTGCATATTTCACGAAATTGTAATTATACGTAGCATAGAGACTAGCACCGAATCTCAAAACACGGTACATGAGACAAATCTGTGGTTCTGACAAAGGGGTAGACTTGACCGTCAGCTGAAACGAGACTTTGATTTTGTTTTTGACAAACATTGCACCATCCACGTGAAACTAATTCAGTCGTCCTGAAGATGGAGACAGCAAGCTCCCCCAAAGTGTCGGCAAGAAATTGTCACCATGCGCTATATAATAACTAATAATATTATCATTTGAACAGTTCATAAATGTTAAACAGTATGTTTCGACATGTAAGGCACGTTCGTCGTTACTGCAAAAAATTATTTACAGTTACACAAGAGCCCTAGAATATGTACAATAGAAGCTGTTGTGTTGCTGAGAGGAAAATGGGGTGCGCAAGAAGGTGAGTGATGGCATAGAAAGAAATGACAAGATGCCACAAACGCGTATTAGTTAGTGGGCAAATTTATTAGGGTGGTTTTGATAAACCTGACTCAGGATCGAGCACAAATCTGGCCATATCATCAGCGAAAATTTACCTCTCTATTAATTAACCCGCGGGTCAAATCGGAAACTGAATTCCAATTACAACATGAGCAGCATACGTCACTACTTTAACAACATTCCAATCCATTCAGTACTCCATCAACATAAAAAAAACATTTTATGTTCCACTGAAAATTCCGTGGTTTACGAACACAATGATGACTGTAACTGAGATAATCTAAGCGATAAAAAGAGATATCACTCCTTATTTTCCATTTACTTATTCCCTTTACCTAACTATAGAACGAAGAAATTCTGTAAGCGAAAATCTTCATAGAATTCAACTCTAAAGTGCCAGTGCACTATTAAGAGGACTTTGCTTCACAGCCACCCAGATTCAAGGCTATCTGTCTTGTACGTTCGGACTCAGGTTAACACAACTATCTTTAAGGACCGACTGCGCTCAGCATCAATTGCTAACACGTGTGTCAGTGACGTAGCAGACTGCCTTATGCTGCCAGGTTTCAGTAACTCATTATTCAGGTATATAAATACTTGACCCTTACGAAATAAGAACAATGTTTCCTCTGGGTCACCAAATTAATTGTAACCAAGCGAAGGAATAGAGAGACTTCGGATCTGTAAATCCCTTGGAGTTCTTCGGATCTCAGGAATTGGAACTCTTCGTAAGAAAATAACTGGTAAAAGGTGGCACTACAGGGTTGTTGTCTAATAAGCTTAGAGGTATGAAGATAGTAATTCTGAAGATTAAGAAGCTGCCTATCTTTTTCGGAATCCCCTATCCATTTTACGAATGGCATGAAGACATCCTGGTGACAAGAGCCAAGAGAAGGCTAGGTATTACATTAAAGTCATGTAGGGAAGTACAAATAACCAAATTTATAAGCCATGTGAGAAAAGTAGCAGTTTTGTCGCGGTTTTAGAAAGAGAAAAGAGTAGCAAAAGGAAAAACTCTTACAGATTGCGGGAAGTGAGTGAAAAGACAGTCGTAGAGAAACAAATAACAGTATAAAGGCATGATGGAATGGTGCTATAAATTTGTATGTACATTGCATTCCTACTAAGTACTGCACATAACCCAGGTGCTAGATGCCCCCACTTTATCTCCCAACGGTGTGGGCTGTACCATTTTCCCTCTAGCCACTCTTCGCCAACATCCGCCTTGTGTACACCTACGCATTCAGATAACAGATAATTCAAGACTTGCGGATTTTTGCCGTCATGGCCTGTTCCCAACTAGGACTCCATGTCACGAACTTTTGCTAATTATATGGCACGAACAAAAGAATGGGGAAATAAGCAAGGGTGCCATTGGAGCATAGAGAGAAGATACATTGTTTGTTTATTAAACTGTGGAAACACCTGGCGCGGAGTTTGCGGTAACAATCACGTGGATGGTGGCAGCACACGTAAGAGTAGGTCCAAAATTTCAGAGGGTGAAAATAATTCTAAATGAAGTGGATTGCACACGATATCTTATAAGTATATGTCATAGAGCTGGTGGGCAGCTTCCTTTGCACATAAACATGGATACAATATCGAGTACGTGGACTTTGAGCTTATGAAAGTCTTAAGCCATTAATTCAATGGAAAAATGCACCTAAAACTCAAGGTACAAAATGGTAGAACTTACGTATTGCATAAATCAATACTTTTGTATTTTCTAAAACGTCATACAAAGTTTCGTTTCATACGTAGCATTCTTTGTACAGCTTGAGATTAAAAACAACAACAACAAAAATGTGATATCAACAGCAAGTTAAATTTTGAATAACTGGCACATGAGGCATGATCACTAAATGTAAGATGGCCGAAAATGGAATACATCATCATCTATTTTAAGGTAGAGTGGCGGTATTCATAAGAGATGCCGTGAACATTTTGGGTAATGCCGACCAGAAATAGAACTATGGAAACTACATGCCACCTAAACCTGGCTGCAATTTGGAAAGAGTAGTTTACACCTTGCAGGGCAGAAGAGTGAGCAGTATTACTGCTTAGAAGCTGAGAGTTCCGGATTTCGAGGTCTGTCTGGAGACCGGCGAGTTCGATTAATGTGTTTCACGGTCAATGCCAGCCTCACCAGCTGAAAGCTGAGACAGTACACGAACAACGGACAAGACCGCTTCCTTTCAGATCCTTTCCAATGAATCATTTTCAATTAGTGTGCTACTCGACACCATTAAGCCTTATGCAGTTGAAAAATCATTAGTACATAACTCAAGCATCAATCGTGAACCGGATGACTTCTGAACTCGAAGAAGGCAAACACAAGTACTGTTAATGAGTGGATGTTACTAGTTTTTCAAGAAATGAAGTGATGTTCCAGTAGAACCAGTAACAGTAATAGTTCGACCATTTTTAAGTAATATTACAACACCCCAGAATTCAGTTTTAAAAAGAAATGTGATCAGAAGACACTGTAAGAATGATGATGTCCTTAATAACTTCATATCCCTTTATAATCACTACTCGTAAATAAAGTGCACTAGCAAGAGAAAAATGTGAACTCAACAAGATTAACACAGCCCCCTTTTTCTTTTTTCGGAGTTTCAAAAGTAATTCGATATCGTAACAAAAATTAAACAAAGAGTAACGACCACTAAACAACGTATTACAAACAATAATGAAAGACGAGTGCATAAATACATACATCAAAAGCGGACTACAAGAAATTTTCAAGCAATTTAATTATCCAGCTTTTACAACTGAAATTGTACAATCATCAGGAAAGAATTCCATATTGTGAGAAGTTACATGTTGTGAAATAAGAAATTGACAGTGTTAACTTTTGTTTCAAGACGTCAAAATCTCTAAACTTAATCACCGTGTTCCATGACTTTAATGCTGGTACGGACCGAGGCAATGAGAACTTCCACGCCATACATTTATGGACTTTATTGTAAGTTTTGTTTACACACTGAACAATATAACAAGCTTCCTGGCTAATGTCAATGAGAATTTTACGTAATACTTGTTTCATAACTGATTTATCCGTATTTCTGAAGTATTGTCAGTATCTGCTATACTGTCTACTTCAATCCAGTGTTTTCACCTCTATTTACCGAATTCAGAATACCTAATAAAGTTCGCTTAAGCCGAAATTCATATTCATGTGCCCCAACAATTTTGTTGTACTTTTAATTTTCCCAGAGTAATTGTAAGTGTTGAGAATCTGCGAGGTGAGGGTTCATATTGTGGGCTTGTGGGCTACGAAACCTTGTGCCTAACGGAAGTATTTCGCAGAAGAATATTCTTTCCATCTTCAAGGCAGAATAAATTTCTAGCATGACAGTAAATAAAGTCAGTACGTTTTTCACGAAATTGCGTGTCATAATAAAAACACCATTTCAAAAAGTATTTGATAAAATTTTTCTGTTTTTATAAAAAGTAACCTTCTCTCATAACTGCTACTCAGTTACACTTGTGTGAGCTGGAATTATAATACAATGGATTGCTGTGGGAATTCTTCCTCATTTTAGACAGAATTAATGCATTTTTAATCGCAGAGAGTGAAACTTTACGTCCTGCTGTCGCCAAGTCGGTCCTAATTTGATAAAACCTGGTAATTTATAACTACGAAGATCTCAGTCACAGTCTAAAGTTCAACAATAATATAGGCTAATGACCGATAAACGTATGCGCTTTTACTCCGTTATGCCATGCAAATATAACAGCAATCGGACGATTTATTAGTGGTATACATCACGTTTATCACTACCAGACTTACTCCTCCGTGGTCTATGACGCCTGTCATTAACATTTCTGTTAGCGGAGAGCACTAGGTCTGAAAGAACGAAAAGACGAAAAAATAAAAAGTGTTTTAAAAACACTACGAAAAATAAAATAAACAGTGCAGTGTTTAATGTCCCAAGAAAATAAATGTGTTATGTGCTCTCTTAGAAAATCAAATATTGGGAAAATAGAGAAGATAAGTTAACCTCAAAGGACTACAGGCAGCAAATGACATTATTATGAATTGCCGCTTAATACGCTGACGAAACAGAACTGCTGTAAATAGGTACAAGGCGAAGAACAATTGTGAAGGTTTGGAAGAACAGTACGTGATAAGCCAGACGGAAATGAAAGTGCCCATTTTTGATGATACATCGCAGTACATCTGAAGTGAATGAGGAAAAGCCGGGGATGTTTCTAACCCTGAGTCGCTGGAATAATAACAACAAAGTTACCGACACTTAATGCGATTATACAAACTTCATTCCTATGACTTATTCTTAGATTCAATAAACTGCAGATAACGTTATAAAGCTATTCTGGAAGAAAGCCGGACTGCTAGAAAATAACAAAGAATTAGGTTCAGATAAAAGAGAGCGTAGGGGAGAATTTTCTTCAAGAGAGACATCTCGTCCATTCGCTGTGAATAGTCCTAGCTTCCCACGCCCCCATCCCCATTCTTGCTATATTTCTCAGAGATTCCCAGCTAAAATCCATTTCCCTTTCTCCCTAGTATCAAAGAATCCGATTCCTTTCTATTGGCCAATATCACTTTAGCTTTCTCCAGGGAACCTCTACGAACACTCAGAAACAACCTCACAGTTTTCTACACCAAACTCATGTCAGTGTATGATACAATATATGTTACAGCGGTTCGTTTTTCAGGACGTATTTTTCAGCCTGTCTTGTGCCCTCAATGGTTTGTATCTGCGCAAAAGCATGTTAATATTTTATCGTAAGTCACTGTCAAGCTCCATCCTTTTTCGAACTACTATTTGTTTCAGAAATATATTCGGCTACTAAAGTTTAATACTTGGCACTTCATTGTGCCCTCTCGTCTGTGTAATTAGACAATTTCTGTTTCTTGCAAGTGCAATTTAAATTAAGACTAACGGCCAAGTTCGGCCAATTCTCACGAAATTCTTGGCCACAAAGGAAGTTCTGAAACCCCCTCCCGAGAAGTAATTACAATTTTTTGGAATAAGAAACCATGGCTGATTTTAAGTTTCTTCCTTGAAAACATTGCTCATCCCAGGCAGATTAATTTAACAAGTGAAAATCATTTAAACATCCATAAGACCTTTTGTGATCTAGTTGGGGTTTTCTAAACCTTAAATTCCACTTCACTTCCAGCTACTTTTAATATACATCACTACAGTGCGATAATTGTATGACGTTATCTAGACAAGAACAAATCTAATGTAATTTTCGATCGTGACGTAGTCCAATAGACACAACCAACACAACGCTTCGAAAATTGTATCTTTTTTTTTAAGCCCACAGTTAAAGGAAAAGATAGGGACAATCTGTTCGATTGGGCCTTTAGAAAAAATCAGTTCTCAGTCCTGCACTAACTAGGTCACTTCGGATGACACACCATACATCAAATTTTATCAACAGGAAATAGCCTAATATAAAATTTGAAAATAAAATGATGTGTCTATCATCACTCGTTGACAAAAACCGATCCTAAGCTCATACATAGAGATAGTTTAACTGGCTGCAGTTGGCCAGAGAACGAGGAAAGTTCTTTCTAACAGAAGCGATTGACTAATTTCCCTCCCCAAACTTCTTCTGTGTTGAGGAAGGACAGAGGTTCAGCTTCAGTAACACTGGGCTGCTTTATCCTTACAGGGTCACAAGATTATGAACCATTTCCGGAAGTTAAATTGTTTTAAATAACTGCGTAACATGTCAGAAGCACGTTGAACTGAAAAATAAAGCTATTATATGATCTTTTTTACGTTTATGGTTCCGTGCATCGCTGATCTATATTAATAATTGTCCAACGAGATGCAACACAAAGCAGTCTATTTATTATTCTGCAAGTTTACTCTACATGTTTCGGGTGTCAACTACACCCATCATCAGGAATACACAAAACTGAAACTACAGCATCCGGTACTGGTCATACTGTGCAGCTGCCTCCCTCCAACGTGGCCAAGTTAGCCACGTTGGAGGGAGGTAGCTGCGCAAAAAATGTGACTAGCACCGGAGGCTGTAGTTACAGTTTTGTGTACTCCTGATGATGGGTGTGGTTGACACCCGAAACACGTAGAGTGAACTTGCAGAAT
>Ga0123357_10004753_pt1 | contig 16066 bp, 10 predicted proteins | sample TergutEmb28metaG_FD_89873 | JGI IMG/M metagenome (GOLD analysis project Ga0123357, IMG submission 89873) | Embiratermes neotenicus P4 segment gut microbial communities from Petit-Saut dam, French Guiana - Emb289 P4 | ecosystem: Host-associated > Arthropoda: Insects > Digestive system > Gut ... | reverse complement strand
TGCCCGAAACATGTTGAGCAGTTTATAAAGAGAAATAAAGTACTACACAAAGTGACATCTAGTTGGTTTTGTTATCCTCACTGAATTAAGATGCACAGTCAACCACATATCAAATTTGAAACACTCGGGGGTTTAAACGAGAAAAGGGTAAAATAGCAAATAAAACATTCGGTACTGGCACTCCAAGAATCATAGAAACCGAGAACAATTATGGAGCGAGCTGATGTCTAAAAGACGAGCACAACCACACTACTACTTGCTAGACAAAAGGCCGTTTCTCCATCACTGTGAGGACGCAAATCATCATGGTCCAATCGTTCAAAACGGTTACCCCATTGTTGCTGTTCAGGTACATTGTACAGTATTTATTATCCGACAATATAAGGCGATCAAAGTATAAATGTATATAAATAATTAGGCTACTGGTGGGGATAAAGTGCAATAACAAAACACATCAGTACCTACACGCAGCAGTTTATGTCTTTTTGATATGCTGGATGTTCTAAAGAAATCGACCTTCCGGTACTGGTGAAGTATGGCGAACACTCACAAACACAAAAATTACAGGCCCGTTTCTCTTAGCAGGAAAGCTATAATACTGTATTCTGTAAAGCTGAAATATAATGCCCTCCGCAGCTTAAAGGCACGTCTTAACCGCAAGTTCACTTATCCACACATTTCGATAAGGCTGTGCGGAAATCACCGAATTCCCGTCTTTCATACAGTTTGGATGGGAAAAGGAAGACTAATTTCTTGGCCTCTCCATTCAACCAAAATCATTATATTAATTTCATTTTGGGAATTGTCGTGTATAGTAAGAAGGGCGTCTCTAAAAACAGTTAAAGGAGGTACAGTGTGGGCACATTTGACGTGAAGGACGCTTTCTTGAAGGCCTCGTATAATTTACACACTGACTTCCCGTCGGTATAAATACGAAGTAGGGGGCATGTATTCTTGAAGTACGTAACTGTACAACAGTTGTATTATTTCCTCCAGAGACCATATCAAATCATTTGTGTTGAGCTTAAATAGGAGATGTATCACTGGATGTATCACTGGATGTATCACTGGATGTATCACTGGATGTATTTCCTACATGCGATTAATAGTGAATGTCAACATGATTGCTGAATGTTTTCGGACAGATTGGAACATTCTGGGAGATAAAATAAAAAAAGTTGTATTATATATTCACTTTTAAACATACTTTCAGCACAATATTAATAAATGAACACAAAAATTAATTGCATGATCCGAATTATTTAAAAATTTGAGTACAAATGGATAGTATTTTGATGTTTTGCTGACCGTGCATCTCAGTATAATCTTAATAATTAACCAACTTAATGAACAAATTCTTATTTTATAATAAGTTTATTATATGCCTCTACATGTTCCGAGCACTATTGTGCTCATCATCAGGAGGTCAAAATTGTATTATACAGCATCTGGTATCATCACACCTGTAGGTGACCGTCCGGTGCACAGGTTGAGAGAGGAGTCCTCTCGCAACCTCTGCTCGGGACGGCTACCTACAGGTATGATGATATCAGATGCTGTATAATACAATTTTGACCTCCTGATGATGAGCACATAATGCTCGAAACATATAGAGGCATAAAATAAACTTATTATAAAACAAGAATTTGTGCATTAAGTTGGTTAAGTACTAAAAAATGGATAGAATGTTACTATTTTATATAGCACAATTCAAAATTCGCATTAAATGTGACAGCGCTGTGTATCTGAAGTCACAGCTACAATCGCTGAAGACGTGTTGGCAGCCGCCAGGCTGCAGCTTGATTGTTAACCGAACTACTAACGTAGCTCATGTAAAACTTATACTAATTCCTTGAAATTGAGCTGTTGAGAAATGAAAATTGACTCATTTGGTTGAGAAATGATCCATTTTTTTTTTATCGAACCCGAAATTACACTGTTGTTTGCTGCAGCCATAGAAGCCCGTCGCTGGACCCATTCGGAGCCAAATTATTCCAGCCCACAAGCTCCCACCTTGTTTATGTAAGATAAGATTTAATATAAACTTTCTTTATACATCTGGGTCTTCTGAGTGATTTCTGCCCCTCAGGTTTTCCGGCGAAAACTTAGCTAGCATTCCTCATTTCTCTCTTTCGTGCCACATGGCCCAACTAACTTATTCTTCTTTACTTCATAGCCCTAATAACATTTTCAGCGGGGTACAAATTATGAATTATTTACAATTATCTCTATGAAACTTCAAATATAATACACCAGGAATTAAGTACAAACACTGCTTGTGATCTGAGGTGGGCCTGTTCACTTCTATGTGTGAGATTTACTTTACTTCGTTGTTTTTTCCATCACAGTCACTAAATATTTCAATCTGAAATACCGACATTATTACATCCACATTTTGTGGGGTTTGTGTTGTGGTGAAATGTAATGGATTTAACGTTCATAGGGCCGTGCATCATAATATATTTCTATAGTAAATTCAACTAGATGTACCAATGTTTCAAATTATTTTATTTTGGAATGACACTCTACATGTTCCGGACGGTCTTTCCGTCCATCATCAGGAGTTCAATACTGTACATACAGCAACAGACATATGTCAAGCAGACAGCAGTATCTGTTAGACATATGTCTGTTGCTGTATGTACAGTCTTGAGCTCCTGATGATGGACAGAAAGACCGTCCGAAACATGTAGAGTGTCATTCCAAAATAAAATAATTTGATACATTGGTGCATCTAGTTGATTTTATTGTAACAAGAAATTCAATGGATTTCGTATACACATTCCCCACCCCATACTATTAAAAACAGGCCTATCTGTGTAGCTTGATAACGCATCTGTCACATGATGGTGGACTCGACAAGGTCAATCAGAGTTTATGTAAGCGCCAACCCTTGAAAATTTGTTTCCTTTCCGGATTCGAGCAGTTTCCATGGACACAAACCGTCAGTCTACTCCGACAAAACCTTCAGTGTACCCTGCACGCCAAGACGCGGCAGTAATAAAACGACACCTTGAATGCTGAGGAAGTAATAAATATCTGCAGCTGTGACTGTACCAGTGATAACTTCAGAGTTGGCTCATTCGTGACTAAGAGGTGAAAAACGAGCCTATAAACAGCGCTATACGCGACTGTCGGTGTATATCACCTTGGCAACCACTGAGCTGATTTCTTTTAAAGCAGGACGATAATAACGAGCAATTTGCAGAAGACACGAAGACTCTTCTTTGGGCATCTCACGCGATAACGCTTTGAATGTTTAACGGAGCGAAAAACTTGAATAAAATTTGTAGTTAGATAAACTCGAAAGTTTTCGGGTAAGCCTTGTGGTTTCTGAGGTAATTAAACAAAGGGAGCTAATGATCCGTCATCATTATTACTTACTGATAGCGATCAAAGCATAAAATGACACGAAACAATAAAATTGTGTTGCCTTGCACTTGTATGTCAACGCCTGACGTACGAATGAAAGACATTTTATCCCGACATCCACACGTTTCTTTTAATGTCTCATTCGGGTAGTTAGCACTACTGTTTTGCATTCGGAAGGTCTGAGTTCACACACGGTAGCTGTCTATTTAACTGAGGGGTTTCTTAGATCCTCCAAGAAAATTTGGCATAGTACCTAGAACAAGGCCACGACCGCTTCATTTTACTTCCTTTCACATTTATTACTCACTAATCACCCTACCGTTGGAGGCTACAAAACCCAAGTTATTGACAGCGTCTTTAAATAAAAAATCAAATTTTAATGTATCTAGCTGGATAGGTTATTCCTGATAGATGTGAATAGTACTGGTCAGCTTTATAAACCAACAATTAATTCGTTGATATTTTAGGATCAAAATACCCTAAGATTTGGAGCCTCTGACCAGAGCTGGAGTAAAAAGTATTACTTTTATGATCCGTCGTGAAGAAGATCCCACATTTCTTATGTTTCCGTTTCTGATATTATGAAAAACTGGAAACGAAGCATTGCATCATTTGTGCGTCACATTACACCTATTGTAACACAAACTGTATGCCTGACACTCAGCTTATCTGGGCGTTCCATCCGAGTATCATAATGAGAAGAGATTATTTCCACAGCTTCATTAAGACTGTTGCATCTTTGTAATAAAGGTGCATGTTTTCTGTGCTGTATAAATTGAGTTTTCAAATAGTCATTACATGAACTTGGGGGCTACACAGTCGATTATATGTTTGCATGGCCGAAGGTTTCTAATGTAAAAAGTTAATAATGAAAATTTTTTTATTAACTATTTATTACATTATGCCGTCGTTACACAACATATAAAACCGTCGCATTATTGCAACTGGTTATATTCGGCAACATGTTTCGGCCGTTACCCGGCCATCATCAGGCCAACAAGGAAAATTGCTATTTAAGGTATATTCACTAGCTTTTCCAATTGGGTCCCATTGGAAAAGCTAGTGAATGTACCTTAAATAGCAATTTTCCTTGTTGGCTTGACGATGGCCGGGTAACGGTCGAAACGTGTTGCCGAATATAACCAGTTGCAATAATGCGACGGTTTTATATGTTGTGTAACGAAGGCATAATGTAATAAATAGTTATACGTACACAACGGGATGGCTTCCTTCAGATCCAATAATGAAATATTTATTTAAGTATTTCCTTATTAAGCGTACAGAACAAATATCACATCACTGTTTTTAACGCTTATAAACACCAATACAATTTTCTTATGAGGCGAAAATAACGTATATCTTTTTTTTTTTTTTTGTAAATTTTCTCATAAGTTTTTAATCGATTGTTTAACTTTAATTTATTTTCTTCATTTTGCATTTGGATAAGGCTAAATAAGATGCCTGACTCCGGAGGAAGCAGAAAAACTGCATGGAAACTGTCAATTGACTTGCAGTAATGACTGCAAAACGGAAATTCTTGGCAACTGGCATCTTCTTAGTGGAGTGGCAGCTTACAATCGCTCATGGAGTCTTCATACGGATGTGTTCATCTTAATTTATTCTCCTTAAAAATGTCCACGTCGATGGAATTCCACATAAATAAAGTTAGGGTAAAACTAATATATTAATACCAGCAACGGGCCCTAATTGAGAGATATAAGATTGCTGTCATTTTTAATTTTCCAGGCATCCTAACAATGGAACTACAGTGGAGAGTAGTAAGATTATTTACGATCTTATCGTGAGTTTTCTCCATGCATTGTTTCGTTAGACAACATTAATCTACGAATAACATTGTTTGTGGAACTAATCGTAGTTTAATCTGATGATAAGAAGAAACGTGCATACCAAGTACACGGCATGGGCAAACCGCACATATTGTTACTATCCGTGTGGGCGGTACGTATAGGAAACAGGATTAAGACTGGGAAAAAGAATGGAAAATAATTATTAGCTGTGTGACATTCACGTTAGAGAGTGAAGGTTATTACTCACGAAACAAAAGTCACGCTTGGCACATATCTGTTTACTAAGAAGTACACACTGAGTTAAAATTTCCGGATGGCGCTTTGTTGTATGTAATTCTGAACCCACGACAAATTTGGGAATTTCATTTATTTTACAAGTAGCGTTCATTATTTGCAATGTGCAGATTCATGTAAAGAATATGTACTTATATATATATATATGTGCATACATAATGACTTAATTCTGACTTACACGTATTTCAGGATCACGTGCATCCTCTGAATTATTCCTAGCTCAATAATCCATAATGAAATCAATCTGCTCTTGTGAATAAATAACACCAAAGAAACAATAGTGCAGACACCAGCAGATAAAACAACAGCTGTTTTATTACTACAGCCGCACCTTTCGATCCAGTATGGACACTCGCATGAGGGGTTGTGTCCAACACACAAACACAAGGCTATTTGATTACATGTTTTCGAAACGGCACCCCATCAGGATATCCATGTAAATGGGTCGAAACGTGTTGGTGTAATGATGATGATGATGATGATGATGTTAATAATAATAAATAATTGGTTATTGACTTAACACCTGGAATGTAGTGTTGGTTATTTGTGGCTCGTTCATTAGAAGGGTACATGGTTCAGCACGGAACATTAAAAGAATAGATTTCAACCTTAAAATTTTCCTTCTTTACTTAGGATGCTCTTGGTATGTTCTTTCGACTTACATCGATACAGAAGCTCCAGTAGTGCGTTTGCAACCACTCTCCTCAAATGCTGTTCGTAAAGCCTTAATTACATTTACGACTCCTTAAAGCGAATTCATAAAATTTAACAATTTTCCAACAAGATGCGACTTATTTAGTTTATTACATTTCTGCAGGCAGCTCTACATGTTTCGGATGTTGACAGCCATCATTAGGAGCTCGTATAACTGTAAATACAGATTCTGGTGTTGATTAACCGGATCTACTACCATCCGCTCTCGTTGTTGGTTTCCAACTCAACAACGAGAGCGGATGGTAGTAGATCCGGTTAATCAGTACCAGAAGCTGTATTTGCAGTTGTACAAGCTCCTGATGATGAGTGTCAACACCCGAAACACGTCGAGCTGCCTACAGAAATGTAATAAACTGAATAAGTCGAATCTTGTTGGAAAATTATTAAATTCGATTCACGATGCACGGACCCTTCTGTATAAAATGAATTCATAAACTTCCTATTACTTCCGACTTAACGACCATACATGTTTATAAAAAAAGTGAACGAATAGAGGCTGTAACAATTTTGGGTTTTGTTGACGCAGGCAGTCGGTGGAGAGTGAAGGAGCTGTCCTACAAGATCTCCAAATATCCACGGAATCTGGATCATGCAAAAGTGGACGTTGAGCTTGCCAAGGCGTTCCAAGTTTGGGCGGATGAGACAGATCTCGTTTTCAAACAGAAAACTAAGGGACAGGTTCACATCGAAATTCGTTTTGAAAGGGGAGAACACGGAGATGGTGACCCTTTCGATGGGCCTGGAGGCACCTTGGCGCATGCGTATTTCCCTGTATATGGCGGAGATGCACATTTCGATGACGCAGAGAGCTGGTCCATCGGAAGCTACAGAGGTACGTGCATTAATGTTATCATCATTTCATATTTAAAAGTGTAGAATGATCCACAGGAGTTATATCCACATATGACTGAAATTTGAAAATAGCTTATTATATACTAAAACACTAATTATATACGCCAAACACAACTATTTTATTATATACGAGGCTACATGTTTCCAACGTTTTAAACGGTCATCATCAGGCCTTCTAACAGTTCGAGTCAACAGATGCTGTGTACATGTTGGGATCCCAATATGTTTACATTGAAAAAAATACATAAAATCTAGCAAGTTAATTACATAAGAAGGAGTGATGTATATATGTATTGCGTAACTGCATGTAGTTAAAATATTTGAAATGGTAATTGGGCGTTACACTATAATATCAGGTCCCGTTAATAGCTAAGTATTCCTTGGAAATTGTGGGTTTTTTAACGACGTCGAAGTGTGTCCCTTGTTAAAAAAACCCACAATTTCCAAGGAATACTTAGCTATTAACGGGACCTGATATTATAGTGTAATGCCCAACTACCATTTCAAATATTTTAACTACATGCAGTTACGCAATACACACATACATCACTCCTTCTTATGTAATTAACTTGCTATATTTTATGTATTTTTTCAATGTAAACATATTGGGTTCCCAACATGTACACAACATCTGTTGACTCGAACTGTTGGAAAGTCTGATGACTGTTTAAAAAGGCCGAAACATGTAGCCTCGTATATAATAAAATAGTTGTGCTTGACGTATATTAATTAATGTTTTAGTTTATTCCTAGCACATCATGATGTCTTCAATCAAGCAGCTTATTATAACTGGCCTCGCACATTAGGTAAACTTTTTATAAGCTACGGTGGAGACAAAGCCAAATTACAGAAAGGTGTGTGTTTAGTAGAAAACTTCAGACAACGAATTCGTCCACATTATGGTGCACTATCAAAAACACTGTTATGGTTACGACTTGGCATAATCAGTGGCATGACACTCTTGTGATTATTGTGATACAGGGATGATATGAAATGAATGAACATAATGTAGCTATGTAGTTCACACACCAACAAACGCACTGTTTATTAAGCTTGGAAAAGTTCTAAAATTTATATTAAAATACAAATTAATATCGCTCCTACATGTTTCGGTCTACGACCATCACCAGGGAGCATGTACTGAATCTGACTAAAGTTGTATTATGCGGTGATGTGGCAGCATGCTGCCACATCACCACTTAATATATAACGACGTAACTTTACCGAGTGTTTTAACATAAATATAACTTTAGCCAGGTGCAGTACATGCTCCCTGATGATGGTCGTAGACTGAAATATGTAGGAGCGATATTAATGTTTATTTTAATGTAAATTTTAAAACTTTTCCAAGTTTAATAAACAGTGCGTTTGTTGGTGTGTGAACTACACAGATTTTAGAATGCACGGTGCAACGATAAAAAAAATGTAGCCATCTGAACATAACTTTTTTATATTTTCTTATCAACGGACATTGGTGTGTGAACTTTTAAGAATATTTCCATAGAAGCTGCAATCGCATTGTCGAACTATAAACAGATTCCGTTTCGTATTGTTCACAGGAAAAGTTCTGAGAACTATATGCGAAATAGAGTGTTCGAAGCCTCTTTCATTACATTTCAATTGATATGGTTTGCAGGAACAAACTTATTCCAAGTGGCCGCCCACGAGTTCGGCCATTCTCTCGGGCTCTCCCATTCGGACGTGAAGAGTGCCCTCATGGCTCCCTTCTATCGCGGCTACGATCCACACTTCAAGCTGGACCCAGACGACGTCCAGGGCATTCAGTCTTTGTATGGCAAGAAGACGAGCAGGACACCGGTATCAAATGGCCCCCAGACTACAACAACCACACAGTCATCCGTGCCGTCTGGCGAAGACGCCGAACTTTGCCGAGATGCGTCCGTTGACACACTCTTCAACTCCGCAGACGGAGTAACGTACGCGTTCAAGGGTAGGATATATCAGTTTGAGGTGTTACAGCAGTACCGGATGTAGCGAGGAATTGTGGGTTTAAACGTCCCCTCCCTAAGCATTTTTAGTACAAAAATAAAGCTCATTTATCTTCCTCAGAATACAACCAACAATTTGCGACGTTTCTCAACTTATTTATTTCTATAAGACGCTCTACAAGTTTCAGACTGTTTTTTCCGTCCATCATCAGGAACTCAAAACTGCACACACAGCGTCAGGCATTTGTCAGACCAATACTGCTACCTGCTGCTAGCCGGCCAGGCTAGCAGCAGTATGTGCAGTTTTGAGTTCCTGATGATGGAAGGAAAAACAGTCTGAAACATGTAGATCGTCTTATAGAAATAAATAAATTGAGAAACGTCGCATCTTGTTGGTTGTACTCTGAGAATATATTAGCGATGCTCGGACCAATGAATGTTAAACTCATTTATTTTTATTTGAAAAAGAGCTAAAGAAGATATAGAAGCATGTAGGAGTCGCTATGGCAGCAGATAATGAGGAATGAAAAGAAACTGTTTGCTTATAGCTATAGAAACCAAAGCAACAGCAGCAGCAATAGCAACAAAAAAATCTATTCAGGCGCAAATTTAAAACGTAGGGTATATATTTTATATCTGTTAAAATGTATTTCACACGTCCACGAAAACATTGCTTCCCTAGCACTGATTTAAATTCTCACACTGTGAAGCATATAGTCAGAACCTTCGTTGTTAACTCCAAAACACACTAACGCACTCAAGGTCTTTCACACAAACACACACACACACACATTACTCACGCTCGTTCACTCAAATTCACGGTCACTCTTTCTCTCACGTTCTCCTTCCACGAAGCAGAGGCTAGCTTGTTAAGCTTACAGTCGCTTAGCTAGCCTGAGCATTCTCCTGTTTTATGGAATTCGATAGTACTAGATTTACAACAGCAGGCCACAGTCACAGGCTGTATTTCTTTAAAAGCACCTACCTTAATATCATCCTCCCATCCACCCCCAGGTCTCCCCAAAGCGGCCTCCCGAGTACGATAAATACAGCACGTTGGGATTAAAATATCAATGTTACTATTCATCTACTATTCTAACTTCCTGGTTCTGACAGGTGAACGCTACTGGAAGCTGACGGAAGACGGTATTGCTGCCGGTTACCCGCGCCTGATCGCCAAGAGCTGGCCTGGCCTGCCTAGCAACATTGACGCCGCATTTACGTATCGGAATGGTAAGACCTATTTCTTCAAGGGCTCTCAGTACTGGCGATACATCGGCAAGAAGATGGACGGAGTATACCCCAAGCAGATATCGGATGGATTCACTGGAATTCCCGACAACATTGATGCCGCCGTCGTCTGGAGTGGCAACGGAAAGATATATTTCTTTAAGGGTGAGTGGACTGTTGGGATACAGGAGAATCAGAGCGACATCTGTAATTAGGTGCTGAAAATTTGAAATATTCAAGTAGGAGACATAACAGGGACTTAGCCGTTCAAAGAAAGAAACATACCTGCATAATATTTATAAATTCAATTCCTACCATAGAGCAATACACGCTTTGTTTCAATTACAAAGACAAAATGGGGCATAATATTCAGAAAATAATTGCAATTTATGATGGGAGTCATAAGAGAAGCTTAAAACATTTAGTAGGCAAATTTTGCAGCTTATTAATGTTAAATTAAGTGGTATATATAACTATAGCTGTGTCTTAATGGGCCTGTAGTTACTGATTATAGACATACACTTATCCCTTGTACAGCGTGGGGTTACTGAGAGTGACAACGGTCTGGTAGGAAAAACCACTGAGTGCAAACTTCTAATGGGAAAAATAGTTTGACGTGAACGCGAACGCGTATGACCACTCCAACGGTTTATTAGCGTGCATTTTTGGACATTAAACATTTTCACAGTGCTTTGGTTACAGATGTTATCAGCTTTGGCGGCGGCGAGTAGACGCGCCGCGTTGATCCACGCGTTTCCGAAAATCTACCAACATACTTAGTCATTTCAGCAGCGTATGATTTAAACCGCACTAGGCACATCCGCGTTCTGTGAGGGTTTACTATATGCTGTATATATATATATATATATATATATATATATTGGTGTTACTGCTGTCTCTTCCTCACTACCAGGATGAATCGTAGAAGTAAAACTGAAAAGTAAAACAATTCGTGTTGTGAATAAATCACTTGTTATTTAATTACCCTTTTAAACCAAAGAGGTTACTTAGCATCGAATGGCATGAGGCAGTGACCACTACCCTTGAATTAGAGCGAGAGAGGTTCTAGCTCATCGACAGGCATTTTCCTGGCATAGAATATCCAGTCGGTGCCCCGGATCAAATTCGAACCCCGTCCCCCCTGCTACAAATCCGAAGGGTTAAACGTCATCTTGCATGCTGTGTGGTTAGATAAGACAGTCAACTGGCAGCAGGTGTAACTGAATGATCACGTGTGTGAAGCATCGATAGGAAACGCACGAGCGTAAGTGGTGTGTTTATTGTAATAATTGTTGAATAAGGGTAGCTGGAAACAGCGTGGAGACTTAGGGTACATGTCACTAATTTCCTCATTACCTGCAGTAGAATGTGCAACTGATATGCTTAGTATTCCGGAGATCCTGGATTCAAATCTAGTCTCAGAGACTAGCTCAGTGAGAGTCCCTCCAGAAAAGCGCCAAGGCAATTACTCAGTTTTGAAATATGACGCTGTATATTTTGATTGATACGAAGGTTTTTAGGGGGGAGGGGAGTCTGTTGTCTCCATCTTGTACCATGAAGACTTCGAAGGTTAACCACAAACACCTCATGAGATTTGATTACTGAATTGCCGGATGATATCATTGCTTTGTTATATGTGTGAGTGACCTCTGGTATGACTTCAGGCTCCAAGTTCTGGCGATTCGACCCGTCACAGAAGCCACCTGTCAAGAGCACTTACCCCAAGCCACTCTCCAATTGGGAGGGACTCCCTGACAACCTGGACGCAGCGCTGCAGTACACAAATGGCTACACTTACTTCTTCAAACGCGGCCAGTACTACCGATTCAACGACAGGAGTTTCTCGGTAATTCCTATAATCGATTACCGTTGTGCTACCTAATGAAAGAGGGAGACGCACCGATTTTCTTGCATACTGATTTCATGATACGACACTCCAAGTTAATGAGCATTCGGGTTCCATAAAAGGCGGGAAATTTCGTGACAATATGGGTGACTGACAGCTTCTCAAGACTGGCTCTCCTGCTCGGAGATCCGTCACTTACAGTCCTATAGTTTTACGGTATAATTATGTGACCAGTTCTAAACTAACATTCTGGTGGGGCTGACACCTCTGAAAACTACAAATAGTAAATGGAAACTTACGCTGAAATATCGTTTGTAGTTTTGCTCACCCTGAATTGTGACATACAAACATTGCTCGATCTTCAGGACAACAGTCATACGGGTCAACCTTACTTTAGAAGGACGTTTATCTTGCGCGTCTGAGCTGTACACCCTGTAGATAATGCACAAGACCAGACTCTTTAACATCCATAGGTCCGTGCCTCGCTAATATATTAGCAGAATACAACCAATAAGATGCGAAGTTTCACAATTTGTTTATTTCTGTAAGACGCTCTGCATGTTTCAGACGGGTTTTCCGTCCATCATCAGGAGCTCAAAACTGCACATACAGCGTCAGGTATTTGTCAGACCATTACTGCTACCTACCGCTAGCCTGGCCAGGCTAGCAGCAGGTAGCATAATTAGTCTGACAAATACCTGACGCTGTATGTGCAGTTTTGAGCTCCTGATGATGGACGGAAAACCCGTCTGAAACATGTAGATCATCTTACAGAAATAAATAAATTGTGAAACTTTGCATCTTGTTGGTTGTACTCTGCGAAGACTGCACGAAAAACAGATAGTTTTTGGTGTGCTTGCAAACATCAGTTTTAAGAAACGTGCATCTTAGCTTCGCTGTGTTGTTGACATTAGCAACTCGGGAACCATCAATCATATTTCCGTGAAGCTGAATACTGGACAGTTTTGATACAAATTGTTGACATTCCAGTGTTTGTCAAAATCTGACAAGAATGATGGATATTTTGAGTGAAGATGTATGTGAGTTTCTGGGCGCATCTCAGCAACCTTCTCTTCTTAATTATCATCAGTAAAAACTATTTTAATCTCAGAATAATGACACTTCTGCATGCACTGGTGTTATGTGTTTCAGGTCGATACGGCAGACCCACCCTTCCCACGGCCTGCAGGGTACTGGTGGTTCGGCTGCAAGTCGGGATCAAGTGCTGGTAATAATGGTTGGTTCCTGGCTGGGTCATCCTATCCTGGGCTGTCAGGGTCTGTGGCTGGGGATACGGCTCAGCGATCCTCCCGGGGGGATGACGCAGATCTTCATAACACGGACGTAGGTGATCTCATATTAGACGCAGGTGAGGAGGATCAGCAAATCCACAACGTGGCCAAGGCCTTGCTTCCGGCTGCCACGTCAGCTTTCTACTGGTTACGCCAATTACTCAGAGACCTTACTGATCTCAGCGTCAGGTCTAACAGTAACACCGAATGGTTAGACCTATCCTAGTAACACAACATAATGGATACAATTATGTAAAGGGGATACCAGCAGTTGGAAGCTTTTTATTTAAACCAGAAAACGTAAGAATAGCGGACAAACTGTCCATACCTCCTTTGGAGTATCTTAAAGGAAATAGCGAGATCGGTGGCGTTAATGGTGAAAGAAAAATTCCCACAAGGGTAGAGTAACAAGCTTGTGTTCCTAGACTGTAGTTAGGTAGTAACATGGGGCGGGAATGAATGCGCTTAAGAATTATCTGTGGAGAAATGTTTCAAACATTTCAGAACTTCATCCGAACGCAGGCGTGTAAGAAGATTAATTGTTATGGGAATCAGGATACGTGGAGAAGTGGTTTTGATAAAAGCGAAGGTCTCATGTTTGCTGATAAAGAAATGTAGGAAGAAGAAATGCTAAACAATGGAAAGACACTAAATATTGATACAAAAGAGACTGCTTTTCAACTTACCCAGTTCTGTGACATACCTGATTTTGTGGTATGACATGCAAAATTCCCCACTAAATTAGGTGCGATTTTAACAGTGAGCTTTAACATTTCTCCACAGTTGGCTACAGAAGGGAACCAGCTATCGAAAACAGTTACAACATGGTGGAACACAGCTTAATTTCGTGGTGAATTTATATTATGTAAATGACAAGTTATGTCACGGAAACTAAGCGGTTTTATCTTAATATCATCGAAGCAATGAACGCCTCACTTCAGTCGAAATTGCAGTTAACTTCCTTTACCCACATTAACACAGCATGTCATTGCCATTTACTAACATGACTGACATTTGCAACGTTCTAAACGAATCGAATGTGGCCTCGCGCTGAGATCATTTGGGATAAAGAAGTCAGCATTTTCAGGTGGCTGCTGTGTCTGCTTCTGTGTACTGGGTCAGTATTGTAGACAAGATAGCTATTTTTGTGCGCTAATTTTTATTGTTGTCAAGTAATCATAATCATTGCGGTATAGAATATTTTTTCAAAGACACGTTATAGAACCATCGTTGTACCATAGAATTGAATAGGCTATGGAAAAATAGTGCTCAGAACACTCTTATACTTTCAAGTATATCCCTCCATACCAATGAAATGCCGCATGGTTATTTTATCGTGGTATCGATGCATACATAATGCGCGCAAATTCTCGGATTAGAAAAAGAGACGAGGAGCAATATAATATTAATTTATGCGTCTAACGCATGCTGGGATCGTAGGTTAGACTCATGTTAGCTCATATTACTTTGTGTGCTTTCTGCTGTATTGTGTAATGACTTTTTGTGTTAATCTGATATCGCGTCTTTGGGATCCTGCTACGTATTAAAACCAGTGCAATGTGTCAGGTTAATGGCGAGTTTAAAAAATCACATATTTTGACCAAATCATTATGAAAACTGAGCATAAAACATTGATACTGTATCTACAGCTGACCGTAGCACACATAGTTGGCCATACCAGTAGCAAGTGTCGGAAATTTGTAGCCTAGATTCATTTTAATGCATTAACATATCCCCACCCTCGGCCCTGCAGCTGACATGACGGTTGACCATATTTGACAGTCTGATTCAACGTACGGTTTCTAACTACATGTTTGTACAAGCAGCAGCTGGAGCATATGTTTAACTGTGACTGATCCTTTCTTAGGACAACCATACAAGTTAAATTATTTGTCACCGAACCGATGAGTAGTTAAATAAATGGAAGTTTGAATGCCACGCATGTTCATACTCGGTAAATGGAAGTTTGAAAGCCACGTATTTTCATACTCGGCAAATGGAAGTTTGTTTGCCACGCATTTTCATACTTGGCGAATGGAAGTTTGAATGCTACGCATTTTCATACTCGGCAAGAAAATTTTCTGCACTATTCAAACACAACTTGAACATTTTATGAGAGACCTGAGATTTGTACTTCCGTGAAAATTACAATTGTGGGTTATGATACCATGTAATCTGGTACATGGATCCCCAGGGTCTGCATCGAAAGTGAAGGCAACGTGTTCCGACGAAAGGGCAGTATTCATCTGCTACCCCGTACGGTTTCATAACCCGGAAGTTCAGTATATGAACCTGAACGTCGACTGTAAAGACAATTATCACTGAAATGTGAAGTTTGTGGTCAGGAATATAATTCTGCCTGCTCCACGCTCGTCTTCCTGTCAACTGTCATCATTTCCCACGAGGAATGGGGATGATGCTGCTGACCAGTAGTACAGTCACAAAAAAGTATGGCTACTCTTTACCAGGTCTGGAATAAAGTGATTCAGTAGAATGAAATCTCCTAGAAAAAGATGTCTCAGTATCTATTTCAGAGTTTAAAAAACACTGAATATTACTTTTTCAAATGAAGCCAAATAGGTGAAAACTACTTCTTAGTATATTTATTTCAACTTCTCTACATGTCTCGGGCAGCTATGTGCCCATCATCAGGTGAACTTACTGTATCTATGCGACACTGGTATTTTTCACTCTGTATAGGTGGCTGTC
>Ga0123357_10004750_pt1 | contig 16075 bp, 14 predicted proteins | sample TergutEmb28metaG_FD_89873 | JGI IMG/M metagenome (GOLD analysis project Ga0123357, IMG submission 89873) | Embiratermes neotenicus P4 segment gut microbial communities from Petit-Saut dam, French Guiana - Emb289 P4 | ecosystem: Host-associated > Arthropoda: Insects > Digestive system > Gut ... | reverse complement strand
TGCCTCTACATGTTTCGAGCACATGTGCTCATCATCAGGAGGTCAAAATTGCATTACACAGCCTCTGGTATCATCACACTGAAACAAGTGAGTGGTCTAAAATTACTAAAATACAATTCTATAGATATGAGCAAACAGTAGTAAAATTTATGTGTGAATTTTTTGGATGTGATTACTGTGTATTACTTACTATAAACATGCTATGTCATGTAGAGGTTATGTTTATCCAGTTATTAAACTTGTTAGAAAAGTACTACATAAATGTAAATAGACATAGTACCTTTCTAACAAGTTTAATAACTGGATAAACATAACCTCTACATGAAGTAGCATGTTTATAGTAAGTAATACACAGTAATCACACCCAAAAAATTCACACATAAATTTTACTACTATTTGCTCATATTTATAGAATTGTATTTTAGTAATTTTATACCACTCACTTGTTTCAGTGTGATGATACCAGAGGCTGTGTAATGCAATTTTGACCTCCTGGTGATGAGCACATGTGCTCGAAACATGTAGAGGCATAAAATAAACTTATTTTAAAACAAAAATGTTGTGCATTAAGTTGGTTAATTACTGATATAAATATACTGAGATGCACGGTCAGCAAAACGTAAAAAAAATAGGGAGAGCTGTTTTACAGAGCTGTACAATCGATCCAATGGACCAGAACACCTGAAAGTCGAACCCAAGAGGAAGTAGATGCAGACGAGAGAGATCCTTGTACTTTACACAGTGAAGTGGAGAGATGAGAAGGCTACAAGAGGTGATGTACATGTGACTGGTCTCAGGCTAATGACAACGGATCAACAAGATATAATATGAAATTGGAGAGTGGCCCAAGGATTTCACTGAAGATACAAAAGTTACAAAATGCAGCGACCTTCGCACTGTGCATGCGGGACGGGTGGTGGCGAGGATGCTTAGAAGAGGGATTGGAAAGAAAAATGAGGGCGTACTTGGAAAAGATCAATTTTGATTTAGAAGAGGAAGGAACTGGGGATGTAATAGGGATGCTGAGAATAATACCAGAACGAACTTTGGACATAGACGGGTAATTGTTTGTGTGTGCGTGCGTGCGTGCTTCATAGACTGGCAGAACGCATATGGCCGAATTAATGCAGGTCCTAAAGAACACTGGCATTGACTGGCGTGAAAGCTGATTTATCAACAAAGTGTTCTTGGATCAGAGTGCTACAGTGCGACTGGACAGTTTGAAGATTAGGAGTTAGAGCAGGTGCTGTTTGTCACCGATTCCATCCAAACTTCACAGCTAGTGCCTTAGTAGAGATTTTGAAGGGTTCAGAGACTTCGAAATAGGAGGGCAAGAAAATTGCACAGTGATACATGCAGATGAACTTTTGCTGCTGGCTGAGGAAGAGACGGCACTACAGGGTGCGACTGACAGACTAACAGAAATTAGGGGGTGTTGTGGAATGGAACTGAATGGGAGAAAAGTAAGGTTTGATAATCCCAACACAAATGTACACAAAACAGTTTATGACGGATCAAAAACAACCGGAGAAAGTGAAATATTTTTAGCTATTTGGGTTACCCGATGCAAGATGTACACGTGGAATGTAACCCAGAATTGTCAATGCAAAAGCAACATTCAACAAGAAGAAGATTCTTGTCAACTGCCAATTTGGATGAAATGTAAGGAAAATGAAAATGAAATGCTGTATTCGGAGCATAGCTTTGTGTGGTTATGACACTTTGACACTTCTGGAAGTAAGTCAGAAGTACCTTGGAAGTTTTGAAATGTGCTGGACTGATCATGTGATAAACGAAGAAGTAATACGTTTAGTCAAAGAGAAAAGGAATATCCTGCATACAGTAAAAATAAGGCTAACTCTATTGGTCACGTTTTGTGTACGAACTGCCTTCTAAAATATGTTACAGAAGAAAAAATAAAAGGAAGGATAGAAGTGGCGGGAAAACAAAGAAGAAGAGGTAAGCAGCTATTAGACGACCTTACGGAAAGGACAGAATACTGGAAACTGGAAGAGGAAGCGCTAGATGGCACTGTGTGGAAAACTTGCTTTGGAAATGGCTGCAGCCTTGTCGCCAGACAGACTACGAAAGGAATGACTAATATCACGAGAGCCGTACAAACCACGAAGCGTCGCGGTGTACAGTTGTCTAAATCCTCTTGTCACTTCCTCCCTCTTAGACGCAAATATCTTCTTCGGCGCCCTATTTTGAAACACCCTCAGCCTCTGGTCTCCCTTCAGTGAAATTAGACCAAGTTCCAACCCCATATAAAACAGTCTACGTTTGTACCCGTCAGAAGTGTACTTCCCATGTTTCGGCGCCGCCAGCACGTGTTCACGTCACGTACCACGTGGCAAAGCTGTACGCTGCGGTCTGCTAATCTTGTTCATTTCCGCGGCTCCAGTGACCGGGCAGACTTTTTACCCGGCACTGTTTCTCGCCCAGCCTCCTATCCAGTCGCCTTTTCCCTGTACTGTACGAAGCGGCCGAGGCGTGAAGCTGACAACCCACCTTCGTTTAACGGCGAGGCTAAGAATGGGTGGAGCTACTTCCTGACATCAAATCTCGGAAGGGGTCAGCACTAAATGTCAGCTTGCTGCGTGACCCAGATTGGCAGGTGAGAGTGTGTGAGTGTATCAGCTTTCATCTTGTGAAAACTGCGATCTGCTTTCGCCTTTGCATTCCACACCAAACCAAGGTCGGTCGGCCGCCGCGACCCGAGCAGGTGGCAGCACCTTCGGTTGCCGTCGTGGGTTTAGTCGGTGGAGAGTGGCAATGGGACGGCCCATATCGGCGAATAGTGTGATAGTTGATGTGTGACGAACTGGAAGGACTCGGACAGAAGCGGTCGTGACGTGAAGTGTCATTCTGTGGATCCACAAATCTTACTTGGCGCGGCGACCTGTGCACCCCTGGGCTGAGCCACTCAGCGTCGTACAATCAGCCACGAGCTAAAACACGTATAAGCTTCCAGGCAGCTGACTGAAGACCGATGACGTTGACGGACGACCCGTGACGCTGTGAGGATGCTGAACTGATACTGCGATTGCGTGCTGAAGAGAGAGAGAAGACAGCGAGGACGAGTGACGTTTAGCTGTGACAATCAGCTGGCAGACCGCAGCGCGCCTGACTGAGGTGCTTTGTACCCGACGCCTCACATGTTAGTGTAGTGCCCCCCGATACCCGACAGAGCACGGCTTTGTTCGCTTCAGCCTCATGTCCTTATCAGACTAGTAATACGATGCAGATGAGTATGGAGCATAGGTGGAATGATGCTGACAGAGGAAAACTGAAGAAATGGGAGAGATACCCGTCACAGTGCCACTGTGTCCACCATGTATCTCGCATGGACTCGCCCGGGATCGAACCCTGGACTCTCCCGGAAGAGGCCGGCAACTGACATGGCCTTGAAGGGTCCAGTTCGTCTAAATAACGTCTGGAACTTCAGGTCCTGCTCAGAGAGGATGCAGCACTTTTCTGTGTCGGAGAGTAACCGGGTAGTCGTTTAGGGAAACAGTGGCTGTTGCACGTCAGATATTTTCTTTTCTCCCAGTGCCCAGGCCGGCTACAGGACCCTCCGAGCCAAATATTAAATGGATATCAGGGGCTCTGTCCTCGGAGGTAAAGCAGGTTCAAAATTCATGGAACTATACCTCCACTCCCCCCATCTGCCTTCATGGTGATCTTAGTTTCCTGCACATCGCCAATAGCTTGTGAGCTGTTGAGGATTGAAACGTGCTGGCTGGAACATCGCTGCCTAACAAAAGCTAAGCAATGCTGTATTTGATGGCTGCTCACCAGTCTGCTACTGCGGACTATCCTAACCCACACAAATCACGTCCAGTCGTAAGATGTACTTTAATGTTACCCTGTCCTCTACGTCTACGTCCTCCAAGAGCTATCTTTCCTTCAGGTTTCCTGAACACGTCTGTACCTGCATTTCTAATGTGGACCCTGCGTGCTAGATGTCCAGTGCCATAGCCCTAATATCCGGTAAGTAAAGTAACAGTAAGTTGTCTCCTACACGCCATGACGACGTAATGGGGGCCTAGATTTACGTATAGCTGCAGTCGTTCTTAATCTAGATGGACGTGCTCAGCTTCAAGTCCCGGCCGCCTTACCCCCGATATCGGCCCAACAGCCAGTTTGGACGTTTTGGAAAAGAGAAAACTCACTTGCTCATGCAGGGATTCGAACCCCGCTTCATCCAGCCCGTAGCATGGCCGGAGTGAAGGGAGACGCAGCGACCTTGTATGTACCAGTGTGCTTATAGCATTCTGTGTTTGTGTTGTTGTCACAAGACATACACACAGCAGGCGTGAGTGTGTAAATGTGTGAGCATTCCAACTAATTCAGTCACTTGCACATGAATCTGACAGTTGTGTACCCCGCCGTAGGCTGTCAAGGACACAGAAGACTAACCACGTAACAATAGACGGACGGACTCAAATTAGGGGCGTCGGTGGCCTTTGTTAACAACTGACAAACATCTTTGTTCTGACATCATTTACCCGTGACGCCATGGCCGTCATGACGCGTCCTTACGAACCTGTCTGACCGTCAACTTTACATGAAGGTCGAACCCACTACTTCGGTGTTGTGTCTGCGGGGTTTTACGGGCAAACGTACTGTGACATCAGATGTTCTGCTATGATGTGCCGCGGTGACCTTGGGGGAGTACTTCCTGATGTTTCGAGGGAACGTAGCACCTCCATCTTCAGGGTCAATCAGTACGAAAGAATCTTTCCGGAACCGCTTGCCATATCGCTGAATGTAACGCCTGAAGACAGGATGCGATCAATTCGTTACTCGCCGTAACCTAACATTCCAATGTGTGTAGCCTTCAACACTAACAGCATCGCGAAACAAGTCAGAACATAAGATGCGACAGATATAAGATACGTTGCTGGTGTCTTCATATTATTACAGCTCCCTGATGATGGCTACAATCTGTAGCCGAAACATGTGGGGGCGCAGAAACTAAGCACACAGCAGTTTGAAACAAACCGGTGTGTGTGTCTAATATTACATTCATTTGCACTCGAACACTTCCGGTGTTCGGCGCGCTCTGAGTCGAGCGACCCCAGAAGAAAGATCTCGCGTCTGTTCTGCCGTGTTGCGTCGTCTTTATAAGCTGCAAAGTCTTCATTTGGCACTGAACACACGCAGCAGCTGCCGGTCGCTAACAAAGTCAACATATTCTACAACTGGTATGAGACCCACAGTACCTCGCTGCTGATCACTATCCTGAGCCAGAGGAATCCAGTCCACGCTCCCACCCCAGTGTCATCCTACCATTTATACCTACGTCTTCAAAGTAGTATATTTCTTTAAATTGTTAGGGCCGAAAGATGTTAAGACACATGTATTTCTCGCAATTGCGTGCGTGTAACATGAGTGGCCCATCTCATCCTCCTTGATTTGCTCATCCTAATTAGTACGAAATGTTGAAGCGTACCATTTGCTACAGTGCCGACAGCTTCGTTGCACGTATCCACAAACAATTAAGCGAGGAAACTAAAACCTGTCCTGTGATTAATTAAGCACCATGCCATGAAGGCATGTAGGGGAGTGGAGGTACAGCTCCACTCAGTGATAACCTCGGTACGAGATGGCGGTGAGTGGTTGGCTTCACTTCCGGGCTGCTTCCAGAGTCCAATTTGTTCCCAGACCCTATTGCCCAGTCAGGGTCTGCAGCCCAGTCCCTCTGCAGCCTGTCCCGGCCACCAGTAACATCCAGTGGTGCTGTGTTGCAGGCACTTGATCCGCTACCTGGTCGAGAGGTGGGGCTACGACTACAGCACGCTGCTGAGCGACGAGTCGCGCGACGACTTCAGTTACAGGTAAGGTTCAGTCCGTCAGTTCCACTTTAAGGTGGACATAGGTAATGGGAACCTGCTCTGTCTCGCAGACTGACAGTTAATACTCCATTATGGTACTGCTTCATTTTGTAATGTTCAGGGCTCTGTCATCCTGAAGGCGGATGCTGTATGTTCTTCCAAAACACTGCCCACCTACCAGACAATTTGGTGCCACAACCCAAGTTCCCACCAGTGTAAAAGCTCAGTGTGCACACTTGCTGTTCCTTTCATCACAGGACACCTGTTACATACGGACCAGCGCCTCATCCAGGCTACTCATATGGGCCCCCAAAGGTGCCACCTCTCTCATACTACCCAGGAGTGCAGTTTGTTGGGAATGTCAGCAGTGGCGGATACCCCGACAGACGCTACAAGCTGCCCCCACAGTTCCTGGGTGCAGACCCGTACCTGTACACAACGCTGCTGCAGCCGGCAACACAGTACAACCCTGATGACTGGTGGGAGAGGCAAGCAACTCACAATACAGCGGCAGGTCGTAAATGGGAAGGCAGCACTGTACTGATTGTAACTGCTGTTGAAGCCAGCCTGATATTGCAACATAAGTGTAATGTGACAGTCTGATCAGACCGGTCATTAACAATGGGGATATTACAGCAAAAAAAAAAAAAAAAGGTTTAAATTTGAATGTAAAAACTAAACCACATAGAACACCGTGTGAAAAATTAGTTTTAAGTGGTGGATAATATTAAAGTGGGTAATAAAGAAATAGAGTACAACATCATTCATTTGGCTCAGGACAACTGAGTGAACACTCAATTTAAAGGTAAAGCAATCCCATTACAGGCCTGGACAGGCCCTGAGGGTTCCAGGAGGTTGAGGCTGCCAGATTTAAAGACAATCGGAACATGAAGGTGGTAAGGTTGTCAGCCCTACGCACCGGCCGCCTTTACCCCAGGAAATATTCCTGGTGCTCATTTCTGTTAGAGGCTGAGTCGACCCCAGGACCATGAACACTCAATTTAACCGAGTGAAAACTCAATTGCAGTAAATAATAATAATAATAATAATAATAATAATAATAATAAAAGGCCTCCTGGGTGAGCAACTGTATGAATACTGGAAAATACTCCACTGTTTTGTAGAAACTGTTTCAACAACCAGTGGAACATTGTTGTGAGCACAGTAGAGAAACTTCTGGTTCCACAAAAAGGGGAAATATATTGAGTAGTGAAATGCTTTATTTAAATATACTGTCAATTGCTAAGTTTATGAAGTGTCACTGGTAAATAGATGAAACATGAAAATGGAGCATTGGGGGAATGACACTTACAGGGAAAACCAAAGTACTGGAAGATACAACTGTCCCAGTGCCTCTTTGTCCACCACAAATCTCACATGGACTGACCTGTGATCAAACCTAGACACTAACCACCTGAGCCATGGCACAGCCTAAATTTCTTGAGTATCTGAATGACCACTAACTTGTGAAGAGAGACTGTACTCAGAGGGTGTTAGTTATGATGAAATTGTCTGATGAGATGAATTCGCAGTTTTAACACTTTGGATGGTCTGTAGTTGTGTGTGTGTGTGTGTGTGTGTCACTGTTTCTGACGTGAATATTTGCTGTGTTACAAGCAGGTACACCCGTTCAAATTCTGAAGGCTCCTTAGGCAGCAACCACCAGCAGCACTCCCGACACAGGAAGCGGCGGCAGGTAGCCAATAACCAGCTGTGCCCTACCAGAACTGAGTTCATCATGCCTAAAGCTGCGATGAACAATAGAGGAAATTGGATGTTTGTGGTCAATCTGAATGAGGTTGATGACAGATACACACAGTTGGTTGGCACTGAAACGTGCGCGTGAGTACACACAGTTGGTCAGCACTGCAACAAGTGCACAAATACATTCAAAAAGTGGACTGAGGGATGCTATGTCACTGTAATCACAGCTGTAGCTCACCACAGACATACGTATTCATTGTAACAATCCTCTTGTTGTCACCATCACAGTACAGCATACACAGGTAAAACTTTAAACGGGAATAACACTGAAATTAAGAAACTAAAGTGTACTTATGTAATTAAGTGTATTCATTGTGAGGTACATTCGAATTTTAGTATGTTATTTAGATAAACTTCATTTGCAACAAGTTAACCGTGCTTTTGCTACATATTACGACTCTTCAGTGCAACAATTTTTTGTATTGCAGCACCAGTCAGTGCAGCGGACTGTGCTCCATACCAGGCAGTTACTCATCACGCTGTCAGCAGCAGTATGTCCAGAAGAGACTGGTAGCCCTGGAGGGTGGTGGAGATCGACTGTACACAGATGTATTCTGGTTTCCACACTGCTGTGTCTGTCAGATCACACAAAACAATGGCTGAATAACCATAAGGTACAGACTTATTTCTTCTGCATCCAAGTGGACTGTAGCATAAAGTTGCCTATAGGCCAGTGAATTGCAGCGACGTTCAGTTTGTTGGAAGACCTGCACATCCAGGAATTGGAGAATGAATCAGAAGGACAGCACAAATGAATTTACAGTCTGCTATCATAAAGTGCTGTATAGTGCTGACCAGGTGACCTGCTAACTGCGCTCCCTGAATGGGGAGCTGCAGTCTGGGCAGTGTGCTCACTGCTAGGCTCACTTCAGAAAAGACAGACAGCATTTTACCTATTTCAAAAACATTTACTCTTCTGGGAGTATATTCATATCTACAGTTGTTTTGGATGTTTTTAAAACACATAAAAAAACTCTCTGTGGTGTAGTGCAGTGCTTCTACTCTTAGCAGTCTGCCCCTTCACCCCTGTGGCTACAACTAGCATGTAATATGGTCACTAATACAGTAAGTTTAAACTACTCAAGTCTGCTTTCCTCACTTCATTCAACTGGTTGCAGACAAAAAACATAAAATATTTTGAGATTTGAGGTTGCAGTCCTCACAGCAGTCAGCATTAAGGTTGTGACACTGTGCAGCTAGGTAGATAGGTACTGGTATTTGGAGGCTGCTTAGAACTTTAGCATAACAGATGGTGGCAACACGTTCCTTCAGAAAGTTGCTACTTATCTATGAGGTGTTGCTACCTGTCCATCAAATCTTGCTACATATCCACAGGTGTTGCTACCTGTCCACCAGATGTTGCTACCTGATCACCAAATCTTGCTATATATCACCAAATCTTGCTACCTCACCACGAAATGTTGCTATGTCTCCACCAAATGTCTCTACATACACATTAATTTTTGCTACATATCCTCCAGCTGTTGCTACCTGTCCACCAAATGTTGCTACCTGTCTGCCAAATCTGCTACATATCCACCAAATGTTGCCAACTCTGCTCCAAATGTTGCTGTGTATCCATTAAACGTTGCTACACCTCCAACAAATGTTGCTACATACCCATAAAATGTTGCTAGCTGTCCACCTGAATACATAGCATTGAAACCATAATTTTTCCCAATATTTTACCAAACATATTCAGGGCAGATCACAAAAGCAGCGAACAACTATTAGTTTCCCATAATTAAATTGCTCTAGATTGAATTAATTTCTGTGGAACTTCACAAGTCTCATTTGTAGTACATAACTTTCCTCCACAAAACACAGACATGCACCTTACAGGACAGTAAAGTTACATATCAACATAATGAAACAAGTATTCATTCATTTGTAAAATGTTTCTAGTGAACATTAGTGCTTGAAAACAGACAGCGTTTTCACATTGTGCTCTCATATGGATAAACATGAACCTTTCAAAGCACAGTAGCAACTACATGCACCTCAGCAGTGATTTTTTCCTAAACAGAATTAACCAGGCGGTGTTTGTAATGAAGACATAGTGTGCTTTCTGTGAGACGTTAAATACTGCACAGACTTGTATAATTCATCAGAAGACATGCTGTTTATTATGTGGGGAAGGTCGCAATGTTTGGTGTATGCATTTGCATTCTAAGGGTCTAGAGGTCAGACATCTAGGCCCTTGAGAATGAAGATGCAATGTTTCTTCAAAATGTCAGCAACCAATTACACAGTGACTTGGCATCATATCCTACATGAATGGTGTCCTCTATTTTACCCTGTCATATTCTATTAAATTAATATAATTACTTAACGTGCATGATAGACCTTTTTGTTATTACAAATGTTAAAATACAGGCATATGATTTGCAGTTTGTCAAGAGTCAAGCATACTGATTTGGCTGAGTGGTGGAACATGAACAACTAGACAAACAAAATCTTCATTTTTGATGATAGAATTTATATTAACAAAATCCAGACAACTGTGAATACTATAACTATGATCTTTTAGACTGTAAGTTAGTGTGGAGAGATAACGAAACTTTAGAGGAATCTGCTGTCTTGTTGTTCTTCCTCCATGAAGATGGGAGGAGCAGGTTCCCACAGATCAATGGCGCTATCCACCAAATATGCTGCATCGCATGCAACAAGGTCGCAATCTCAAAATTCAAGAAGAACATTAAACTCTTCTGGTATGTGGCATTGTTGTGTTGTTGGGTGAGTATTTCTTGACATTTCAAATGATGGTTGTGCCTTTGTCTTCAGGGTCAAGCAGTTCAGATTCTTTGAAAGGTCAAGAAGCACTTGCCCAGTGACACAGCACCATATCCCATAACGCTTGATGCTCAGCAATGCTGCAGTGAGAACTTGAAATCTCCTACAATTTACGATCTTTGAAGCAAATACAAATTTTAATCGGTTTCATTATTATAAAAAATGTATTTTCCTGTAATGTATGTGGCTTTGTTAATAATGTGGGATAACGCATCTAAGGTAAAGGGGAATTAGAAATGCCATTTTGCTGAATTGCTGCCATGACCTTGCCCATTGAAATAACTGCCAGTGAATAATGGAGAATACAAGCTTGCCAACATTATTCACAGTCTGCAAGGTAATGGGAGCTGGGATAGCACAGTTCTTATAGTAATTAGGTTAGGGCTGGATGATTGTGTGTTTGATTCCTAGCACAGTCAAACAATTTATACATCCTCAAAAATGACCAGACGTGCTCTGAGCCCTCACAGCCTCCCATAAAATGGGTGACAGGGGTTCTTTCCTCAGGGGTAAAGCCAGGGCCCCAAGTTGACCACTCACTTCCATCTAGTGCTGAGTATAAGGAGGAAGGGGGCTATACTTCTATTGCCCCTGTACAACTTCATGGCATGGACAGAGGCAATATCACCTTCTGTGCTAGTAAAAGGAATTAATGTGGATACTCAGAAATTTCAGCAAATCAAAAGCACATAAATGTACATACTGTCTCTTACACTTTCATGATGACATCCTTGTGCTGTCCAACTTGTAAACTTACATGCTTAGTACATACATGAACAGGGCTCAACAGCCACATTCGTATTCTCATTCAATATTAGTGAAAAGCATGAGAAACAAAATACTGGAATTTACTTGTAAATGCCCTCTCCTACTCTCATTTTTCATATATCAGCAGATGTCAAGGAGTAAATATAAAAAAAAAAATACAGCAGAATTCCTTTAATCCAATATCTGACAATTCAGAAATCCTGATAATCCGGCACTTGAGGAGAGTGATCCCAAGACCAAATGTTTGGTTTTTACCAGAAAAATGGCTTCTTCAGTGAAACAGTCATGTTCAAAAAGGACCCCCAACATTGTCTGTACATCAACTGTTGTGGTACCTCCTGACCCCTTGACTTTCGCCCTACAATTTCAGTGACTGCAAAGACTGCAGACAACATAGAACAGGACCCTGCTGACCCTTAACTAGCAGATGAAGGAGATATCCAAATTGAATACTGCTCTGATTAATTGTAACAAAAAAATTGCCTGTAACAAATTAGGTCAGTATAGGTACCATCTAATAATCAGGAATATTGGGTAATTTGGCACCCATCCAATCTCATGTGAGTCAGATGAATGCTATTTTACTGTACTGGCAATACTTCAGGTTCTCACAGCAGTATTTTGACAACTGAACTCTAGTTGGACGTGATGCATTGTCGATTGGCAAACAGTTACTAAAGTTTTGGAGTTGCTTTCTGCCTCCACCTTCAGGGTCTGTGTAAACTTAGAAGATGATTACAGCATATTCCCTGAAGCAGCAGTAAATGTTGACTAGTTGACATGGTATCGCGTAAAGAAGACTGGAATATTCAGTAGACTGTGTCATATATAGATGTTACGGGATATAAGGGATAATATTTTGTATGTATTTTATGGCATCTAATGGTAAATAGCCTGGTGTGGATTATATGTTTTGCTTGTCTTGTGCAGAAAATTCTGGTTAGTGTTAAGTGAGTCCACATCTTTTCATCTCTGTGCATAGCAGTGGGACTGTTGTGTGTAAGCAGTGCCTGCTTATTCATAGGACACAGTACACACTCATGTGATATGTGTGAAGGTGTGCAGACACAACACAGTCCAGCCATGCTGTCTCACAGAATGCAGCAGCTGCATCTTGCCTATCATCTTACATGTATTTGAACTCTGTATGAAATAACAGATTATAAAGAAGACTTTGCGGCTGTTCAAAAGAAACTGAACCAAACTACATAACTTCAAAGCATCAAACTCCATCACTAACAAAACATATGCCTGCAGCTATGCCCCTCACCCCATCTTTGTTTAACGCAGCTAACACTGTCCACACATAGATAATTAATATACGAACTAATCTGTAAGTGACAAAATCATTGCTCTGGAAGCATACATAAATCCCTAAAACAGTATAACTTCTCAAAAGGGTGGAGTCAGACCCATAGGGTAGCTGTTGTCCTTTCACTGTACCCGCAAGACACACCTTTCATGGGGCACAAGTGGTTACTTCTAACCTCACTAGTTTGAGTCAATACTGAATTATACAGTTCCAGACCACAACTATCCTGCGGTTTCCCACACCATACTGGGTGGCAGCCCAACATAACAAGCTTCATGCACCTAACCTAACTAAACATATATGTTCCTCAATATGTAATTTTCTCTAATTCTCATTTCTCTCATTTCTCTTAGCTGCTCAAAAGCAATATTAACTATAAAAATGGTGGTCATGTTGAGGATTAAGTTACTGCTTTGCTTTCTTGGGGCACTCATAAACTGTTCTCAATTATTTGGGTGGGCCAAGAACTGAAGCACTAGTATAGTGTTTCATGACTATGTTGGTAAGGCTTCCTTTCCCTCTTTTGGGCCTATTTTATCATGCTCCACTTAGTCACAGTGTTCTTTTAATTTATTTTTCTGGGACTACATGGGGCCTACTTGTACAAGGTGTGTTATATTTCCTCCAGTGATACTTCAGCCAATGAGACTGGAAGCAGATTTGAATGTGTTCACATTTGTATATTTTTCTACTTTAAGATTGATAATCATTTTCATAATAAAACTTAAAAAAAAAAATTGCGTTGCAATTTGGTTTTCTTTTATTTTACTGATATCCTTTGATGCCTGATTTCTTAGAAAGCAAATTTCACTTATCATTAATTTTCAGTTATTCATTCACCTTTCATTCCCCTATTAATCTGGTTATTTATTCTACTATAATACTGCAGCTTTTCAGCAACTCTTCTTCAGAATTAGTATTTATTCTTCAAACACTGCAAAAATGTTACACTTTCTTTAAATAAACTTCATTCATTGTAATGACTAAAATATCGTTCAGTCAAAACACAGCAATATATTCAATAATGTAAAGGTGCTACATGTTTCGGTTACAAGTAACCATCATCAGGCAGACATTTCAATACACGGACATGACATGTTCAGTGCCACAGTATGGGATCCCGTATTGTTTACATTTGCTGTGTAGAATTTCGGACATTATGATGATAAACTGCTCAATATTTTAATATCTTGAATAATGTATTTTCTAAAATATCTATGAGACTATTGATGTAGGTCTATCAGTTAAATTTTAAAATCTTAAACTTTAACACTCACAAAGTGTTAAAGTGTTTTAGTATCGCATATATGTTTAACTATAACTATCCATCCAGTTGATAACGGTCTTAGTTCTTTCAAGACGCATAAACACTGAATACTTTATTAAGTACTTCATTCCTGCTTCGGCAGTCAGAATATTCAATGCCTTTTATGGACGGCACAGCCAACAACAGTCCACTGCTGCACCCTACCTTCAGTGCCTTTTATGGACGGCACAGCCGACAACAGTCCACCACTGCACCCTACCCTCAGTGCCTTTTATGGACGGCACAGCCGACAACAGTTCGCCACTGCACCCTACCCTCAGCCAGGCAATACACACTCCACCAGACGATTTCCTCAAGATCCATTTTAGTGTCAACACAGTCACTTCTATTCTGGTCACCATACACGTTGATGTATGCATTTGTCACTTCACCTATAGCCTGTATGCCACATGCACTGCCTACCTTATCCTCCATTTGTCACCACAATGAGGCTTTGTGGAGTACAAATTGTCAACCGCCACGTTATGTAATTTTTCCCAGCGTTCTGTCACGTCCTGTCTCTTAGATATACACATTCTCTTCAACACACTATTCTAAACTTCTGGACCGCTATGAAGACCTACACATTGAGGGGATGATAATATTAAAATGGAAGGTACAGATTGAGGTGTGACATTGGGCGTTAGGAAAGGGACCAGTGGCAAGATTCAGGTTCCACACAGAGCAGGATGTGAGAGACTTGGACAACGGTATTGAACAGATCATGGCGTGAGGCCGAAACAATAGGATACTCAGTTGTGACGCAAAGACGGCATCCGGACACAGCAAGCAGAACCGCAGTGAAGTAAACTTGTGCTGATCCAAACCGTCTGCGCCCACACATGTGGTGCCCAGTTGCACGCTTTTTGACAGACAGAACAGCGACTGTCTTTGAAGATTATCGACCAATATACCGAAGTTACAAAAAACAAACACCAGCCAGGGAAATTTCACCATATACATACGTACATAAACACACACATGAGTAATATCTGCTCAGCAGTAGCGCATATCTGCAGCTCAGACCTCTCGCTGCATTTCCTCTGCACAACCTCTGTTAAAAACGAAAGAGACCGGCGTTATAAACGGCCTAACAACCGAAGAGAGTTTTGTTGTGTTATCCACGGGGGATCAGAAGGCAGCAGTGGAAACACACAGTATGTGAACTGTAGTGCCTGCGGAGAACCTAACGAGTGACTGAATGAGTGACGGAGGGAGCGTTAACAGACGGTCAGAACAACGTACGAGTATGTACGCGAAACACTGTCCGACACATTCTAACACTGTGCAGACAAAGTGTACTGTTGGGATCTGAATACTTTGTACTGCGTGACAAACAAACGTTTGAAACTGAAACTGTGTTGAACGTGTGTGGTGCCAGATATAAATGCATGGACCTGTATCTCCACGCCACCTCCATAACCCTCCGTGACACGAGGTACTCAAAGGTAGGAGCAATTCGCTAAACAGTTTCCGCTTACAGCAGTTTTATTTTGGCACCTTTGTTAGCGCGGACAGTACACCATTACTATTGGCATGAATAATGATGAACAATGAACTGTAAAGGATAGGGAAGGCAGCGGTTTTGGCCCCCTGCATTATAACTTCCCGAATTTAAATGGTTGGACGAACAGAAAACACCAGAAGCCTCACTTCCGATAGTCTGCGTCCCGGCCGGGTTTCGAACCCGGTTCCTTCCGAATACAAGCCAGAGGTGCGGTCAGCTCCAGCTTTACTGCGCCGTGCGTCACAACAGAGCTGGTCTGTTGACAAGAGGCATTTTGCTAAAGCCGTAGTTACGTTGGTCACTGTATGTGAACAGAAGGGCCTGTAGGTGATTCTGAAGGCATGTCAAGGAGCTGGGATAGCTCAGTCAGTACAGTGACTACGTTACGAACGGTGGCTCGACTGCCGACACCGTCAACCGGTTCTCCTCATCTGTGAGGAGTCCACCGACTGTGCGAGCCATCGCTACAGGTGGCACTTCACCGGGTGTGAAGGTGACCACCCATCCCATTTGGTGTGGAGATTAAGAATGAGTGGAACTGTACCTCCACTCCCCCACGTGCCTTTATGCACTGCAAATGGTTAATTTTATTGTGTGTTAATCAGTCTGTAGCTGTTTGTATACTTAGCAAGCACAAAAACTGAACGCCCCGTGTGGGGCACACGTCCGTCCGTCTGTCTATCCGCGAGCTGTATCAGCGACTAAACAGGCTGTCGGCTTTTCATGAAATTCGGTGCAGCAAATCTTAAAGGAATTCGTAGCGCTAGCGTGAGTTTGGTCAATAT
>Ga0123357_10004749_pt1 | contig 16076 bp, 7 predicted proteins | sample TergutEmb28metaG_FD_89873 | JGI IMG/M metagenome (GOLD analysis project Ga0123357, IMG submission 89873) | Embiratermes neotenicus P4 segment gut microbial communities from Petit-Saut dam, French Guiana - Emb289 P4 | ecosystem: Host-associated > Arthropoda: Insects > Digestive system > Gut ... | reverse complement strand
TTTCAGTTCAGTTCGTATCCTCTCAATACATTTTCAGTTCAGTTCGTATCCTCTCAATACATTTTCAGTTCAGTTCGTATCCTCTCAATACATTTTCAGTTCAGTTCGTATCCTCTCAATACACTTGCAGTTCAGTTCGTGTCCTCTCAATACATTTTCAGTTCAGTTCGTATCCTCTCAATACATTTTCGGTTCAGTTCGTATCCTCTCAATACATTTTCAGTTCAGTTCGTATCCTCTCAATACATTTTCAGTTCAGTTCGTATCCTCTCAATACATTTGCGGTTCAGTTCGTATCCTCTCAATACATTTTCGGTTCAGTTCGTATCCTCTCAATACATTTTCGGTTCAGTTCGTATCCCCTCAATACATTTTCAGTTCAGTTCGTATCCTCTCAATACATTTTCAGTTCAGTTCGTATCCTCTCAATACATTTTCAGTTCATTTCGTATCCTCTCAATACATTTTCAGTTCAGTTCGTATCCTCTCAATTCATTTTCAGTTCAGTTCGTACCCTCTCAATACATTTTCAGTTCAGTTCATATCCTCGCAATACATTTTCAGTTCAGTTCGTATCCTCTCAATACATTCAATTAACAAGAACTAATGCCAGGGCCTCAAGTTAAGTGTTCTTCCCGCAATACGAAAATAAGCGAAACATGCAAAAAATATACAAAAACGTTGTCGCCATGTTCATCAGGTTAGTTTCGTGTTCCTTAAAGCACACATCCCAAGCGATAAGGCCCAAGAAACGTCAAACCCTGATGTAGTAACGTGACTACTTTGATTTTAATTCATCAAATTACGAGGGTGTTTCTTCGGGCCAACAGACGTTTAAATACAATCATGTGGTGCAAGCCACTGATGACCGTTTCAGGGGTCTCCCATCTATCATTTTCAAGCAGCAGTATTTAACAAAGTGGAATTACCGTGTATTGTTAAATACATAAAATATACGTGTGGCACTTAAATTAAAAAATAAAAGTGCACGCAGCACCTGCCCATGAACATTAGTCATAAAAATATGTATATACCAAGAACCGCTGAACTTTTCCGCAGTCGCGTGCCATAGCACGCTCCATTACGTTATTGCAGTCCTAGTTGTAATATTTATGAACGGGGTTTTAAACTATCGCGATCATGCTCAATTAAATAAAAACCGAGAAACGTGTAACAAAAAAGTCTTGTGAAACTGAAGAAAACTGCCAAACCTTCAGTTTTTTTTTTTTTTTTTAGTGTTAGGTGTATGGTCAATACGCCACGTCTCTAGCTCGTGTTTGAATGGCACAAGAGGTTTTGAGAAGGAAGATGGGTTGTAGGCGACGTACGATCTGGCCGTCCGGTAAAGATAAGAAAAGTAATGAAAATGTGAATAAGGGCAAGGACCCTTGTCATAACAGATCAGCCTTTTCCACCTGCCGCGTCAATACTGTAGATTCTTCTGATGGCGAAGCCCCATGTATCAGTCGCTGTCTTCCACCTGCTAACACCCACACTGCTTGAATCCAGGCGTTCCTGCAAGTCTTCACGCTCCCATAGCCCATTATGGCTCCGGTACCACTACGAATTCTAATGCGAGCAGTTACGTCGATTAATGATTCTGAAAATTAGAAACACAGGAACCGCTACACTCCATATGAATAGGAGGAGGTTTGAGTACATTCTATCGTTCTGTTTTCCTATACTTACGACATATACATTACCATTTTTATTAAGGATAATCAGTATTATGCAAGTCAGTACCAGCATAACGCGACAGCAACACTTAATTGGTTGGCAGTGCATTTTAGGCGAGACTGGGAAAACTAGCCACGCGTTCGTTCATCTGCCACTGAACTTTACAATAGATGAGACTGCTCTCGTTTCTGCTGCCAGGATGACCGACCACAAAACATACATGCAATATGTGGTACTGCGACAACACATGGCTTTTTCGCGTGTAATCAACGTCTGACGCATCCTATTACAACAGTAGTAGTACAACACACAGCACACAACTGGATTATCGACGTAACTGGAGTTACCCAAATACAGAACGACTTTAGGAAACGTGTAACTACCTTTGTCCTCTAAAATAATTCGGGCAAATCAAATTTGGAAATAGTTTTATTACAATTAGAAGTTCGCAACAATGACGTGGCGGTCTTCATATATAGGTTCGCAATCCAACTAACACCCCGTGGCATCCTAGTTTAACAGTGACTCATTCACTCTCTCTCGCTCCGCTCCCTAACCACATTCCATCTCTACTTTATCCTTCGCTTGTCTGTTCAGGGGTATCCATGTCGTACAGAACGTTTTAGTGTTGACGCATACAGCATTCACGTTTGACTCTATATGTTTGTGCATTTATTTACACTTTAACGAGCCATCAGCAGTTCAGACTAGCATCGAATAGTTATATCACTGCGAATAAATTGTAAAGAATGTGGAAAGGATGGCGGCGTAATGGAAAAAGACACGACCCTGCATTAGCCGCATTGAACCAATGAATTAAAATGGAATCCATCGTGTTGTGTTGTGATATAACAATGCTACCTTTCTGCGTCCTTAGAACCATTATCAGGCACTAAAATACATGACTTAAAACATTAGTAAATATGCATGTACATGTTTCCAAATTTGTGAGATCTCACAGTTTTTACAAACTTTTACAAAGCTGTTGCAGCACTGAAGTGTGTGTATGTGTGTGTTTGCATATACTGTTTATTACATATTTTTCTCCCTGTTGTTCGCAAAATTGTTAAAATTGTTGTTTTTTGGTATTTCGATATTTTATAACGTTTATGTGCTAGTGTTGAAAACGTTTATATTTCTGTTCTTGACGATATTTTGTCGACTTTTGATCTTTACATGTTGGATTGCATTTATAACCGATGTTACTGCAGTGTATATGCGTGTGGGTGTTGTCACTTACGTAGCAATGTTTGTGAATTATCCTGTAAATGTAAATAATAGATACTGTGAGCGATAACTGTTAAAACTGTTGGTTTGACTTCCCGAGAGCAGTGTTCTTTAAATGTTAACTTACGGTTTATGTTCGCTCCCGTGTCTTGCGTATGTTGTTCTCCTTATACCAAGTAACTAAGTATTAATGAAATTCGCATCGTTTCAGAACAGGGCGGTCAGCTCTAACGATATTAGCTGATATCAAATCGCATCGTACACTATATTAATTGCGACATCATTTTCGTCGTTTATTTCAAATCCACAAAAATCCTTAAACATGCCGGCGTCTCCCGCTTCCTCCCAAATACAAATCATAAGCGTTGTCGTTGGAATCGGCTTCCTGGGTCAACGGGTGTTGTCTATAGAATAGAGACCTGCAATATCGCACACCGTTTACATTCCTTACCGGTTAATGTACAACACGTGTCTACAACCGCATATTGTCTTTGGACGATGTTGCATACCCTATTTATCAGTCGGAGAAACGCGAGCGACTGGTGGTCAGAAGACCCGGCCTGTATGAATAACTAAGCAACAAATGACCAGTCCACACAGCCATATTTTATCGGTACCACACTACACGTTGTGGATCACTCGATCCATCACCACGTGCATACAGACTTGAAATTTATACGCAAATGCAACTCATAACATTTCAATTTCACTATTTGTGAAATCCAACATTATAAAATAAAATATTAAAATAAAAGTGTAATATGTAAATAAGCCAATGGTAAAATGAATGAGAAAATATCAGGATTAAAATCTTTTGTTAAAATTTCAATTTTTTAAATACAATTTAAGGTCAAATAGGCCAATAAGTTAAATATAGAGTCTGTAGGTTCTGCAGGAGATGTAACTCCAGAACACAAGTATAAAACGTCACTGACACACCTGCCTGCTCGCTTGTATCGAGATGTTACTGACGAACACTTACTCCATTTCTATTTTCGACTGATTTTCAGTTTTCACGAATTTGTACAGTTGGTCTGATTCGGCATTCAATTCTAAATGAATCCTTCTGTACATCTGTTAGGCGTCCTTCTAGATGTTTCATATGAGCGCAAACTGTACATACATTTTCCAAATTAACCCCTTCCTACTTCAGACAGATATGCAGACAGGTGATGACCTGTCTGCATATCCATTTATTGTAGACAGGCCAAACTGTTTCTAAAGCCTCTACTGGAGACCTGTAACTACACTTTCACTGTTATTGGCATGCATGTCTCTGGCTTAATTTTACCCTAAATTTATCCTACATTATTAGCTTCCCTGATCCGGCGCAGTCGGTGGGAAAGACGGGGACTTCTCACATGCATGTAATGCGACGCCGAAAAGTTGGCGACTTTGTATAAAATGATTAAGACGTTTAATAGGGTGTTTGTTCTGACAGCTGTATGTCTGTCTCACCTAGAATTCAACGGGCCTGATTGAACCCTTCAAATATAATTATTATCTTGCAGAATATTTAAGATTCAGTTCGTAACGCACAGTAAAATTCCTCCGTCTCGATTATAAAAACTTGTAAGTTAATGGTGAATAGATAAATAATCATTGTTTATGCTGTGAACCACATAAAATACACAAGTGCAATATGTGTGCAGAATGTAGAATTTTTCAAAATTAACCCTGGTAGTACACGAAGTAACCGCTACGTTTTAAAGGGTAGTGTCGAATGAAGGTCGGCGACAATGGCACAAGAGGAAGTTCTGGTAGTCACGTAAAGTTTAGAACACATCTAATTCCATCAAATATCAACTTACAGGCACACGGTACAAAGGAAGGTGATAAATATAACTAGGCACACGGGGAAAAAGTCTTGGAGATGGTTGCGAACCCGGTCGCAACAACTGTTAATGCAGGCTGCCTCAGGATAACACCGAATAAGCAGAAACATATGGCCTCCGACAGTGTTCACTCATCTGCCAAGTCGGTAGAAAAACAAGGCACGAAAACAATAGCATCACGATCCGACCTTGTTTGTATGTTCCATTATTCCGTAAGTGTAGCAGTTTTATATGACTACGTGCCACAACCAGCTGGGGCGTCATGAGTATAAAACCCCTTATAAGTCGGTAAAAAAAAAAACAATGAACCACAGACACGAGAACTTAATGTCTTACATATTCGTTGTACTAGTACGCTGAGCACAAACCTTCAACATACTTGGATGAGAGCCGACACAACGTGAGTAGACGGTACAACCTTGGTACCGACAACAGATCTGGCCGATTTAAAACCCGAACGTTAACGTGACACGAACTTAATGTAGCAATTACACACATCACAAAAGAAACGAGCCAAGGAATAAAATAGGGTCCATATGCAACAAATGGAAAAAAGAAGTTAACCGAATAGCAACAAACACAAACAAACAAAACAGATACGACATTTAAAAAAAAATGCCAGCTTAAACGAGCTGAAACAAACAAAAAAAAAAATGCGACGGCATATTAACTTAGTCAACAGGACAGAAGACATTTTAACTCCTTTAATGGAATCTTCAAAAACAAACTGAAACAGACATACGATTTTCAGATAATTTAACGACGCGTCGAATGAGACGGGACAAACAAAAATGGTGGAGACGCAGTAAGAACTTGAGGTAAGAATTTGGCAGTGGTTGTGGTCTATTTTAAGTAGGCTCAATCATCCCAGCATTTGTGTGGAAAGGAGGTAATCTACAATCCTCTTCGGTCGAGACACAAACCGGGAACCTCTAGAATACCTACGCGGTAAATCATACATCAAACACCTACGTGGAATACGTACAACTTCAGGAGAATGGTTTAAAACCATGCATAATGCACAACCTAATAACTTCAAATTGAGTGTCGATGGGCACAGCTCCCCGAGTTCTGGATTTTGTATTTTACACTTTGGAAGGATATAGTGTATTACTAACTCAACTAATAAACGTCCTGTTCTAGTACACTCTTTTCAACACATATGTGAAAATTTTGTTTCCTTTCACCCCCGTGTTGAACAAGATACCTCTCGTGCGGCTGCGGAATATAACTTCAAAACTACCGTATACAAGGCATCGGATCGATCACCAGGAGCTTCTACTTCACTCTAATGCAATGAAGATGATTTCATCAATTACCCGTATAATGGAAACTCATAGGGCAAGCCTACCAACATGCTTTCGTTTCACGTCCTGTAGTCATTTTTACCGGGGTTAGTAACGGGCAGTCACAAAGGAAGGTGTTCGTCAGTATAAGAAAATACGACAGGTGAAACTGGCTTCCTGTTTAAGCAGATTAAGCCAGATTTTCCGCACCCGTCCAGACCAGCACTGGTGCCCACCCAGCCTCCCGTACAATGGGTACCGGGTCTCTTTCCAAGGTGTAAAGCGGCTTGGGCGTGGTGTTGACCACCCACCCCCACCTAGCTCCGAGGTTAACGAAAGAGTAGAGATACCTCTATTCCCCTTCCGGGCATTCATGGACTGTTTTAGGGCGAATTTTACCCTGCATTTATAAGACAAAGGTAAGTCACAGAAACGAAGAATTTCATAAAATCTGCAGATCCGTTCATACAGCACGTTAGTAACTCTGGGCTGTCCGTCACTTTTTAACACCGAATCGACATCTCTGCTCACATAATACATACATCAAATTTCATCCTCCACACGTCTGCGTGAATGGGAATTCATACGACCGGTACTAGATCATCTTAATCTCCCCCATCGGGGATATAAAAGCTTAGCCAACAATTCGCAATGTCATCAGCGGTAAACACAAAGTTCACGTTGGGTTCACTTCACAAGGTCACAGTTTCCTACGTAACATCCTAGGGCATGGTCCAACGATCGTACACCCCTGGCGCTGAGCAAAGCAATTTGTCTGCATGGCCTTAGGCGGCGTTTCTTCTGACGAAAAAACTATGACGTCATGGAGGGGTAAGCAGAGATACTGAAGACGTATATAAGTACAGTACATACAGGAACAAGGTAGAAGTCAAGGTGATTTATGTTCAAACGCCATGAAACGAAGTGATAACCAACTGAACGTAGGTAATGTACGTCTACCTGATCAAGAAAAGGTGCATAATTGTAATTCTGTATGTGTGACAGTTTCTCTCTTCTGTCGGAAGAATATAAGCAATGTCGTTACCATACTTTCGTCAAACTACTAAATATAACATAAAAGGTAAAAGGTAAAGTGTTCCCGTTACAGGCCCGGTGTGGCCCAGAGGGTGGGTAGAGGTATGGCTCTACTCTTCCATGACCGTGGCACTAGAAGGGGGTGAGTGGTCAGCAGCACGCCCCGGCCGCACTTTACCCCCGGGAAAGAACCGGTACCCATTTTGCAGGAGGCTGGGTGGAGCCCCAGGGCCGGTCTGGACGGGCGGAAAATCTCGTCCCCACTGGGATTCGATCCCGGACCGTCCAGCCCGTAGTCAGTAGCTATACCGACTGAGCTAGCCGGTCCACACTAAATATAACATAAGGGATCTATTGGCTCTTTACAGCATTAAATTAGGCTGAATTATAACTTCAATATAGTGGATGTTTTAAGACTGTAGCGCAGATGCTTGCTCCTAGATCATAAATACCATTTCTTCTTAAAGAATACGCCGTGTTCGTTCTCGCCTCTTCTTGAACACGGAACCTGTTGTTCGAAATTTTTTTACCAGTCGATATATCGTTCATTTCTAAAGCGCTGAAACTACAATAATTTGTCGCAATTTACGTCTGTGGCAAGCAGCTTACGAAATGGACCGTCTGAAGAAGACGTTACAGGACGCATTGCAACCGAACGTGCTGCAATAAAATTGCCGAAAATGGGTCATACAGCGCCCATTAACTAGCCGACAGTGCGCTTTCCACTTTCAACTGGAAATTCTGTACATGCGTATTCCCTAAACACAGAAACACGCATATTTGAAATAAACATGTGATATGATGTTAAAAAATCAAACGTAGAAACTGTAAACAAAATGATTAATAATTAAATAATTAATCGGGCAATGAACATATGGAATGCGTATTTCGTTATTTACTGAGCACAATAAAATGATTTCGACAAACTGCTTTCTGAGACCACTATAGCATTATCTGTTAATGCGAAATAGTCTGCACCACGTGCTACCTTTCACATTGATTGTCAAGTATTACTAAATTAGTATTTCAGAATAGTTCCCGTGAAACGCTGACACCCGTGCTAATGACGTACTATCTGGTGACAAACAGAATACGGAGACTCATGCGCTTCGCTATGTCTTCGTATGTAATGCAGACACTATATGTCGTAAAACTCGAGTTTCATTGTCTGCGTGTGAAATAAGTGTATTAATCCACTTCTTATTATTGTACTTTTTTTAGAATCATACAGTTAAAACCTTAAATGTGGGTAACACACAGGCCTGCGGGAAGATTCATGTCGTCTGTGATGTGCCGCGTAGACTGATACCTACCGACTTCTCAGTAAAGCGCAGTGCCTCCATCTTCATGATCAAATAGCCCAAGAAGAGTCACGGTGTATGCAGTTTCTGAAACGTTTCCATTTACGACACGTACCCCCCCCCCCCCCGCCCCCCTCTACATCAACTGAATTCTTTCACACTCACAGTCGTCTTTGTAGAGTTTGCATGGCCAAGTTCAGAGGCTATTAAGTTCCCAAAGTTTCTATTAAAAATCGCTACTATCCGCCGAACACAACTACTGTTCTATATTTCGGCGTAGCTACATATTTCGGTCGTTTTCGACCATCATTGGGCTATCAACAGAATACTGCAAAGTACGGTTAAAATACATGGCAGATATGTACACTACCGTACTAAGAGTCCGATGATGGTCGAAAACGACCGAAACATATTTGTTTGTTTTTGACGCGACAGCCCCCAGTAGGACAGGGTCTCCTCATTATAGAGTTTTCTAGATCACACACTACGACGCACCACAGCCGGTAGGACTCCTCTGGACGAGTGATCAGCTCGTCGCAGAGAACTCTGACAACACACAGCACTCACAACAGACAGACATCCATGCCCCCGGCGGGATTCGAACCCACAATCTCTGCTGGCAAGCGGCCGTAGACCTACGCCTGAGACCGGCACCGAAACATGTAGCTACACTAAAATAAAGAACAGCAGTTATGTTCGACGGACTGCAGCGATTTGGTTTTGATCAATAAACACACGGGATCTACTCCACTTAAGAATGTGATATTACAACTAGCCCCATATCCCATTAATATTAACGGGGCTTCTACTAATTTCGTTCAGTTTACAAAATTAGAATACGTCCGACAGGGCTGCATATGCGTCCATGGAATATTGCCCCACTGAATTAGGTCCAGCATCGTTTGAAAAAATTACCTTAACAAAGTAACGCTTTCTTACCTCCAAAGATTAGGCAGTCTGTAACTGTATCTAAACCTCCCCTTCACTGTCAGGTTTACAACATACTCTGTACCTAGAAACATGGACTCATGGCGAAATCTCGGTGTGCCCACCTTGTGATTGTCACTCACTGTAAGTTATGAATCAATTTTCAATTTTGGCGAAGCTAACTTTGAATATCATGCATGACGACAGAAGACACCCTAGCATTTTTTTTTTTTCAAGTTTCTATCCCTAACAGCAACATGGCAGACACAAAAACTTGCAGGGTGGTAGAGATGCCAGCGTAACTACAAGCGTACTAATACAAATTAATTCAGTACTTCCTACAAAAATGTTAATACGTTTCTGATAAAGACGAAAGATGTGACGAATACAGACTCAATGCAGAACTTCTACGATGATCAATTACGTCACATAGTGCACGATATAAAGTGGAGACAAGCACTCGGTATTAACCGTCAACGAACCTCAGTTCCCTCCTACATGCCGGACCTGAAGGATTAATTTCGTGACAGTAAGGTTAACAACCACTTGGTAAAATGTGACGAAATTCCTCGCAATGAAATAATAATGATGTTAATTTAAAACGCGGCCAAGGCTATGTGTGGGGGGCCAGCGTACAAGGGAAATGCACCGCACGTAATCCATGCAATCTGGTAACAAGGGCCGTTCACACTGCCGTCGACAGGGTAGAGTGTTGTAGAGAAACACTCTATAGACTTGTATTCGGAAGATGCGTCGGTCGAATCTCGGTCGGGCTTTCGCAGTGTTCGTCAGGTCTCCTAAGCAAGTGCCTGGAGAGTACCTCGGTTAGGTGATGACCCCTTCGTTCCAAATCCTTTCCTAGTCTTGAAATACTGTTGTAAAATGAACCATATAAAAAAGACACACTGAAGCCCAACATATTCATTTCTCACCTTGCTATTTCCTGCGTTTCGGTCATTCACAAGCGATTCGCTTCTACGTAACGATGCCATTCATGGAAGGTTTGTCCTTACAAATGCCTGATATTTCTGCGACGATGCAGAAGACGAAAACTGAACCACTGAAATACAACTACCACAACTAACGTAGCACACAGGGGCCTATGAATGCCACGTCTTCAGTCCGTTTTAACCATTGTGCTGCTAGGAAAACTGGAGTAAAGGTACTGAAAAGTGCCATAACAGGCTTACTGTTCAGTCACCTGTAAATAACGGAGTTTTTGTCTTCGTACTGGGGAAATAACTCCACTACTATAAAAACGGATCTGAAAACGGAACTCCAAGATCTGAAGGCGGGAATTTGCCGAACACGAAATAGAGTATTTACCCGCTTCTTATCAAGCTGCACGAAAAAGACCAATTAAAAAAAAAATATGGGTCACATGAATGACAAAATACACAACTCAGCATACAAATAAAACAATAAACGAAACTACAATAACATAGGTAGTAGGAGTGGACCTTTTGATCAGGTTTGGTAATTTCATAGAGCGAAGCTGAAGTCTAACGCTTGTTCGCCTTCATCACACTTAAGCTCGGCTCGCCTGACATCCTTTCAAGGCTCACCGCCCATATCTCGAAAAGTAGGGCACGCATAATAGCACACAGCAGTCAACTGTATGCTTGCCTTCTACCCCATTTATTGAATTTGAGTGAAACCACTGAGCCGAATGCCATCAAAGGAATCTTCGAAACCACTCGAGCCTAAGGGTAAGAAAAGGATAACCTAATTTTTGCCATGAATGTTATAGTTTCAGTCATCTACCAGCTCGGCTGTGTTCGATTCCATGACAGTCAGTATTAGGCCAACACATCCGTACACACATCCTTCAAGCACATTCTGGCAGTGCTTTATACACTGTTCGGTAAACTGCCAAATACACAAATTAACTACATAAAATAAATAAATCTCAGCACATGAAATAAAAATTGTAAATACAGGTATGTTCGCGCCTAAGTGAGAAATAAGCGCCTGTTTACTCCGGAGGTACCAGTGTTACTGAATACTACTCGAGAAAGATCACATCTTTACTGGTGACAGTCACAGCGGTCCGAGTTCCAAACCACAGCCTGTGAAGTGCAAAACAGAGCCTCGCTGGATCCCCAACTAATCCGATAATATCACGAGGCAGCTGTCAAATTCAGGAGGAACCGATTCTTCATTTACTAAACAAACGACTGAAAATTGTGGAAAAAGTGGATTTCGTAGAAACCTTGCGTCAAAGAAATGAATTAAGAAACTAACAACTCGACTGAACAGCGTTTTCCTCTCCTACCAAATGAAAAAGGCCTGAATAAAAAAAAACATCTTGTTATTCTGATATTCATAAATATCACACCTATACTGGGCCTACGGACATGAATTCACGATACGGGTCGAATCCCGGCCGGAACCGGTTATGCAGAGATAATCCCCAGTTCCGTACCGTTAATCATCACTTCCATGCTCATTACAGGCGACAGCGTAAATACAACACACAGACATCGACAGAACCAGAGGAACAATTGCTTGCAGCTGAATCAAGAACATATTAACTGCATTAGTTGGTTAATATATGAAATGTTAATTCAAGCAAAACGGCCCTCCCACCCACCCAAAACCTGACCATGTCCGCCCCAGGTCAAACACACGCACACTGAAGGTCAAAGACTTCTAGAGAATTAAAGCTGACGTTATGCAGACCTGTGTCAATAAATTTCACTTTCACCAAACAGGATTACAAAAAGAAAAGTAACAGCTGCAAAGGGAAAGCAATGGTGTTACTCAATCCTGATGATGTACATATGAAAGACGAGTTCAAGCTGATTCACGGTGCCGGTCTTAATGGCTTCCTTCCGCTGACCTGATGGCCTACATGCGTTACCTTAGCAACCGAGCCACTCACGTGTAGTTCCGCACTAAAACTAAGCCTCTACGGGGATAATGGGCAAACGAATACGTTTAAATTATCCTCTTGCAATCCGTGTGAAATCGAGTCACTTGCCTAGAATCGACGTTTCTTCAGTCACGCACTCCACCCAACTGCATCTGCATTTTTCTACCAAGATCTATCCAGAATATCTCGGGAGCACAAAACCGAATGGATTCAAGAGTCAAATCTGATACATGTGAGTTCAGTACACTAACATACTATGATCATAAAACATTCTATAAAATCGATTTAATCAAATATAGTTTAATTTGTCCCGCACATATTAAAAAAAAAGGCAATTGCACACTTTCACTTTCTTGTTTTGAAGCTGTGAAAGTTGACCTGTCAATAAGGGAAACTGCTTCTAGAACACGAGAATTTCGGAATACTGTGCTGAAGAGAACATGTAGTTAAAAAAAGACAAGTAAAGCTGTCCTGATACATGCCAAGAAGGTAAAGAGGATAGGCAGCGCTAGAAGGGGGTGGGTGGTCAGCGCCACGCCCCGGCCGCTTTACCCCCTGGAAAGAGACCTGATACCCATTGTTTGGGTGGCTAGATGAGTCTCGGAACCGGTAAGGATGGGTAATGGAAATGAAGAGAATATGTGGACCCTACAAAACGTTTTCCACGCAACAGTTTACAGACCGACTAAATCACGGAGAACGAGAAAACGGGGAAATGAAAAATGGGGGCACATGAAAAATACACGGCTCTAAGCAATCGGATTTACAAAGTTCCAACCGGGGAAGTTTCACCCGTCTTCGATTTGACTTCACATGTTGCACCCACACTAACAAGATACCGTCCAAGAGCTTGGAATATGTTAGATGAACGAGGTACAGGATTCTTAGGAGCCGTGACACGCTGCATGACGAAGCTAAATAATAATTTAAAAGCATGGATTAAAATAACAGAGCCTATTTAGTAACACAGGTTACGTAAGATGTTGCCATAGACACGTCATGAGGGAACCACGCTTGCAACACTGCGGAGACGTAGTTATGCCGGACGTCATAATTCGGAGGTCACCCTTCACGCTGAATTAGACCACATCTATGATACTTTATTTCAAATTTATGTTTACAATTCACCAACAACATGCCACCATGTCCCACACGCAGCAATCAGATTCAAACCTTTGAAATCTATACGCACTGCAACGTTTAACAATAAACCATCTGAACTTACCAAAGCAGTGTGGTTACGTGTTCCTACGGATCTAACGACGGCCATGATTAGTTTCCCATACAGCATTCATCGACTGTTCTTTCTAATGGTTACAGTCTGCCTTCACTGTGCGGTACAAACCAAATCTTTATACGTATCCAGTAAAACTCAGATTCATTTCAGTATACTAAAGAATTGATAAGAATATAACGAAAGAGGCCAACTATTATGATAACCTTTACACGGAAAAACTAAACAAGTTTAAATAAATCATCATAATCATCATCATGTTCCTGAAAGGTTAGGCGTGTTTCCTGTTCGTTGGCCATAAAAAGGTAGGACGCCCATGAACTAAATGATCATCAGCTTCTCAAAGGACTTCGATCCATGGCATTCTTTACCGGTTACTGGGCAAATTTAATTTTTACTCGTATCGGGCCAACATACTCCCACGCCTCGCATGATATTCTAACTGAAGATTAGCATTCTCAAAATTAATCGATCATACAAAAAAGTGGGGCGTGTCAAGACGCACACATTTCTTTATGACCTGCAATTTCTAATGTTAAATAGGCTACTTTTTGACGTGGAGTATATTTAACGATACAGAAGGAGAAACGATTTACGACTAGCCTACCTAGCCTGTGTAGTGTGGTAACCACAATGGGCTTAACTTGCATCACCGTATTTGTATAACAAGATCGCAACGGAAGCAGTTTAAAAATTACGTGCATTTAACAATTATGCCTCGTTGAAAGATGGGTTGTACTGGGCTGACATTAATTTTAATTGGCTTTATTCTGTACCTTCTAAATTCCATTACATCAAACTCTACTTGGTAGTTTCAAGCATGAAACGCGAGGACATAAACCGTCTCCGGACTGTGGTCCATTTTATGCATTTTTTTTTCGAAGAACGCAAGGCATATAAACGGTACAAATCACAAATGCTGCTATATATGTCTGCGGTGATGATATAAGCTACGTAAGTTGGGAATCAACGTACTGCGGGACGTTTCATTTGGGTCATCGACGAGTCTACTCGGTCACCAAACTGTGGCAGCTTTACTACACCGCGTGCTGGAATTCATTTAGTAATCATGAATTTAGAGTAAAATTCTACCCTAACCTTAAAAACACCCCGCCGGGCGAGCTCCACTTGGCGGTGAAAAGGGTACAGTTTCCCCTGTGTTCAGGTAGGCCCCACGCCATGAAGGCATGTGGGGGAGTGGACGTGTAACTCCAAGAACGCTTAACCTCGGCACTACAGGCGAGTGGTCACCTTCACGCTCCGGCCGCTCTAAGCCCGGTAGCCGCTGAACAGGAGGCTGAGTGGCCTGATGCAACGTATCTGAACTTTACTATAACGCGTCAAACGACACAACATTAACACTCTTCATCAGGGCAGCAGGTTCCTACCAGTATTGGGACCAAATACCGAAAAAGACATCTCATTGATAATGTATATACCGAGTTCGAATCTCACAAACGTAATCCCAGGACAACGCGTAGAAGGGATGGGGGATTTAAGGGTTGAAGCTCCCCGTGAGAAGGCTGGGACAAGTGTCTGACAAATATTATTACATCATAAAATAAGAGGAAAGAAGGGACCTGAACAGAGTTATTAGTTATAAATATATACGTAATAAAATATAGTTTACGGTGACCGTTTTCAACGCCTCCCCCTCCCCCCCCCACACACACACACACAATTATATACTTAGTTCGCTTCTTTGGGCACTTTTTTATAACTTTCCCACTTGTCCTGAAACATAACGGGAAAGCAGTTCAAGTAAGCTTTTTTTGTCTTCCATATTTTCCTCGATTAAACATTCGTAACGCTCACAACTCACTCCACGCTATATAACCACTTCAGCTAGCATGGCTTTCGTAAAGAGAGAGAGAGAGAAAAAAAACTAGTCAAATGAAGTAGGTGTTGAATACGAGGAAACAGGGACCACACGTTTAGGGCCTACCTCCCCGGTCTTGAAGCAAAACAGACATTTCTTACATTCTTAAAGGCGATTCCTCATCTGCATACATTGTTCAACTAGCTATAACGTCTGCTGGGAGGACGACGACGAGGAGTACTGACTTATGTGACACCGTGTAGTTTGATGCAAAGATACGAACGCTGCGAAGGAACGTGCTGTATCCATGTGCGGGCAGTCTTCATATTTACAGTCGCGAGAACCTCGGACTTGAAGATTACAAACGAGTGAACTCTGAAGGACGAGACGGCAATCAGTTGTGACCCATCTAAAAGTACCTTTGCAGCATTTGTTTTAGTCACTGAGAAAAAATACAAATACATATCAGGTTAGCCGGTCTTCGGGCTGAGAATCGAACCCTAAAGCCTTCACCTACGGAAAAACCAAACGCCGACCGCAAGAGTCCTTTCACCGGCGGTAAAGAAAGTGACTTTGCCACCGAGATGCATTCCGAGTTGCAGTTGGTGTGCCGTCAGTGAACACGCAATGTGAAGCTGCTCTAGTTGACAGAAATTTCTACGAACTATTTGTAGTGACGTGCCACATCAAAATTCTCTCGTCTTCCACGCTTCTTTCATTTCCTGGAGCAACAACCTCTGTTGCAGAGCTATCACGTTCTCTTTGGGGGGGGGGGGGGGGGAACCCTTAAAATAATTCCCTTGAAAAAAAGGTGGGGCCCCCTCTCCCAAGAAAAGACGTATTGTAGTTTGCCTTGTTGT
>Ga0123357_10004748_pt1 | contig 16076 bp, 9 predicted proteins | sample TergutEmb28metaG_FD_89873 | JGI IMG/M metagenome (GOLD analysis project Ga0123357, IMG submission 89873) | Embiratermes neotenicus P4 segment gut microbial communities from Petit-Saut dam, French Guiana - Emb289 P4 | ecosystem: Host-associated > Arthropoda: Insects > Digestive system > Gut ... | reverse complement strand
GGGGCCTGGGGGCGCCTTGAACGGCTCCCCGGTCGACGCGACGTTCATCGCGAACACCTGGTCGGCGTCGAAGTCGACCCTCACCGCTGACGGTGGCGACGTGGTCGCCGACGGCGTGGCCACGCACACCGTGACCGCGACCATCACCGACGACCTGAACCACCCGTTGCAGAACGTGCCGGTGACCTTCACGGTGTCCGGCGGCCCGGTGCTCTCGGCCGGCGGCAAGTTCACCGACGCCAACGGCAAGGCGGTCATCACCGTCACCTCCACCAAGGCCGGCTCGTTCGGGGTCTCCGCGACGGTGGATGACACCGCGCTCACCAACTCCCCGGTGCAGGTGTCGTTCATCGCCGGACCGGTGGACCCTGGCAAGTCCAAGGTGACGATCAGCACTGAGACCGCCACCGGGAACAACTCCGACACGCACACCGTCACCGCGTTGTTGTTGGACGCCAACGACAACCCGGTCCAAGGCAAGACGGTGGACTTCACCACCTCCGGCGCGGCGTCGCTGTCCGCGGGCAGCAACGTCACCACCCCGGCGGGCACCACCACCACCACGGTCAAGGCGAGCGCGCCGGGCACCTACCCGGTGACCGCCTCGTACAACGGCACGCCGCTATCCGGTTCGCCGGTGGACGCGGTGTTCATCACCGGCGACATCGACTACTCCAGCTCGACGTTGACGATTGATGCCCTCGGCGGGATCGTGGCCGACGGCGCGCAGGCGCACACCATCACGGCGAAGGTTGTCGACGTCAACGGCGCCGCGGTCTCCGGAGTGACGGTGGGCTTCACCGCCCCGTCCGGGACGCTGTCCGCTGGCGCCGAGGCGACCAACAGCGCCGGTGTGGCGATCGTGACCATCACCAGCAAGACCGCGGGCACTATCCCGGTCTCGGCGACGGTGAACGGCAACCCGTTGACGCCGGCCTCGGTGAACGCGCTGTTCATCGCGGGATCGATGGATCCGGCTAACTCGCCGTTGACGATCTCGGCTGGGCCGAAGACCGCCGACGGGGTGGACGCGTACACGGTGACCGCGACGGTCAAGGACACCAACGGCAACCCGTTGCCGAGCACCACGGTGCGCTTCACCGGCTCGACCGACGCGACGCTGTCCGCTGCCACCGCCGACACCAACCCCAGCGGGGTGGCGACGATCACGGTGACCAGCACGCAGGCCGGCAACCAGTCGGTCGCGGCGCAGGTCGGCGGGGTCCCGCTGCAGTTCTCGCCGGTGACCGCGCAGTTCGTGGCCGGTCCGGTCGACGCGACCATGTCGAAGCTGACCATCGACACGACCGACGCGGTGGTCGCGGATGGCGCCGCCTCGCACACCGTGACGGCGACCATCGTGGACCACTTCAACAACCCGGTGTCGGGTCAGAAGGTGGACTTCACCGCCACTGGGGCCACCCTGTCGGCCGCGTCGCAGACCACTCCCGGCACCGGTGTGGTGACGGTCACGGTGACCAGCAAGGTCGCCGGGTCGCACCCGGTGTCCGCGACGGTCGGCGGCGCCGAGATCAGCGGGTCCCCGGTCCAGGCGGTGTTCGAGCCTGGCCCGGGCGATCCGACCGCGCTCACCACGACGTGGGTGGTCACCCCGTCGGGGAGCGTGGTGGCCGATGGGTCGGCGGCCTACACCGGCGTGGTCACGGTCACTGACAAGGACGGCAACCTGGTCGACGGGGCGTCGGTGAAGATCGACGTGCCAACTGGGGTCACCGCCAAGAACGGCGCTGGCGCGACCTTGCCAGTGGCCGGCGAGCAGGCGACCGTCAGCACCGGCACGGACGGCACCGCGACGGTGTCGTTCACCTCCACGATCGCTCCGCGCACCTATCAGGTGGGGGCGTACCTGGTCACGCCATCCGGTCAGATCGGCGCCAAAGCGACGCTGACCTTCATCCCCAAGGATCCGGTCACAGGCAACTCCAGTTGGACGGTGACCCCGACCACGCCGGTCACCGCGGACGGGACGAGCGCGTTCACCGCGACCGTCACGTTGCGCGACGACGGCGGCAACCCAGTCTCCGGCTCGCCCGGCGTGGCGGTTACCGGTCCGGCCGGGGTGACCATCTCCCCGGCGACGGACGTCGGTGACGGCACCTACACGGTGAAGATCACCTCCACCATCGCCAACGACTACGTGCTCACGGCGACGCTGAACGGCGCGCAGATCGGCGCGCCGGTGACGGTGACCTTCGCACCCGGCCCGTACGACAAGGACGTGTCGACGTTCTCGGTGACGCAGAACACCGCGTACGCGAACGGCAGCGACGTGCAGACCGCGACCGCGACGGTCACCGACAAGTTCGGCAACCCGATCCAGGGCGTGACCGTGATCTTCGCGGCGGCGCCGGGCACGGGCTCGGGCAAGACGGCGCACCTGTCCTCGACCTCGCAGGCGACCAACGCCTCCGGCGTCGCGTCGGTGAGCGTCACGGCTTCCTCGCCGGACAGCTACCCGATCTCGGCGGCTGTCGGCGGGATCGATCCGCACGGCTCGCCCGCGGACGCGGTGTTCATCGGTGGCACGCCGACCAAGGGCACGGTGAGCGTGGACTCCACGACCGCCGTGGTCGCGGATGGCACCGAGAGCCACACCGTGACCGCGACCGTCACCGACGCCTACGACAACCCGTTGTCTGGTGTTCGGGTGTCGTTCGCGGCGGCCACGCCGGCGCAGCTGGACGCGTCGTCGGCCTACACCGACGCCAACGGTGTGGCCACCGTCAAGGTGACCAGCGCCAAGGCGGGCAGCTACGCGATCACCCCGACCGTGGCTGGGGTGACGTTCACGCCAGCCTCGGTGGACGCGGTGTTCAAGGCGGGCGGGGTCGAATACAACCTGTCCATGCTGACGATTGACAACGCGAACGCGCTGGCCAACGGCACCGACACACACACCGTCACCGCGACGGTGGTGGACGGTGGCGGGAACCCGATCGCCGACAAGACGGTGCTGTTCACGGCGCCGTCGGGCGTGACCCTGACCGCGTACAGCGGCGTCACCGACGCCAATGGCGTGGCCACCACCAAGGCGAGCAGCTACAGCGTCGGCAGCTTCCCGGTCAGCGCGACGGTGGACGCCAAGGACCTGAACGGGTCCCCGGTGAACGCGACCTTCCTGGCCAGCGCGCCGTCGGCGGGCGACTCGACGGTGGCGGCCGACGGCGGGGACAAGATCGCCAACGGCACGGACACGCACACCGTCACCGCGACGGTGCTCGACGCGCAGAAACACCCGTTGGAGGGCGTGCTGGTGTCGTTCTCGGTCACCGGCGGGCCAGTGCTCTCGACGGGCGGCCAGTACACCGACGCCAACGGCAAGGCGGTCATCACCGTCACCTCCACCAAGGCTGGGCAGTTCGGGGTCACCGCCACCATGGGCGCCCCGAGCACCGCGCTGACCGATTCGCCGGCGCAGGTGTCGTTCGTGGCCGGTCCGGTTGACCCGGGCAAGTCCACGGTGACGATCAGCACTGAGGTGGCCACCGGCAACAACGCCGACACGCACACCGTGACCGCGACCGTGGTCGACGCCAACGGCAACCCGGTCTCCGGGGCGACGGTCGACTTCGCCACCTCCGGCGCGGCCACGCTGTCCGCGGGCAGCAAGGTCACCGGGTCGGCGGGCAGCGCCTCCACGCTGGTGAAGGCCAGCGCTCCGGGCACCTACCCGGTGACGGCGGAAATCAGCGGATCGCCGCTGACCGGCTCCCCGGTGGACGCGGTGTTCGTCTCGGGCGCGATCGACTACAGCGCGTCGACGCTGACGATCGACTCGCTCGGCGGGCTCGTGGCCGACGGCGCGCAGGCGCACACCGTCACCGCGACCATCCTGGACGTCAACGGCGTCGCGGTTCCGGGGGTCACGGTGAACTTCACCTCCCCGTCGGGGACGCGGAGCACGGGCGCCCAGGTGACAAACAGCGCCGGTGTGGCGATGGTGACCATCACCAGCAAGGCCGCGGGTTCGATCCCGGTCTCGGCGACGGTGAATGGCAACCCGTTGACGCCGGCCTCGGTCGACGCGCTGTTCGTCGCCGGGCCGATGGAGCCGGCTGACTCGCCGTTGACGATCTCGGCTGGGCCGAAGACCGCTGACGGGGTGGACGCGTACACGGTGACCGCGACGGTCAAGGACGTCAACGGCAACCCGCTGCAGAACACCACGGTGCGCTTCACCGGGTCCGCGGACGCGACGCTGTCGAACGACTTGGTGAGCACCGACGTCAACGGGGTGGCCACCATCCAGGTGACCAGCACGCAGGCCGGCAACCAGTCGGTCGCGGCCTCGGTCGGCGGGGTTCCGCTGCACTTCTCGCCGGTGACGGCGCAGTTCGTGGCGGGCCCGGTCGATCAGACGATGTCGAAGTTGACCATCGATTCGCCGAACGCGGTGACCGCGAACGGCACCGCCTCGCACACGGTGACCGCGACCGTCGTGGACCACTTCAACAACCCGGTGTCCGGGCAGACGGTGAACTTCACCGGCGGCGGGGCGGACCTGTCGGCCTCCTCGGGGACCACTCCGGGCACTGGCGTGGTGACCATCACGGTGACCAGCTCGGTGGCCGGGTCCTACCCGGTGTCGGCGTCGGTTGGCGCGGGCCAGATCAGCGGGTCGCCGGTGCAAGCGGTGTTCGCCGCTGGCGCGGTCGATCCCAACGCCTCGCAGTTGACGGTGACCTCCGGCGATGTTGAGGACAACGGGGTCGCCACCCACTCGGCCACGGTGACCGTGACCGACAAGGACGGCAACCCGGTCGCGAACACGACGGTGGCCTTCACCCTCTCCTCGGGCGCGTCGTTGTCGGCCCCGACCGCGGTCAGCGCCGCGGACGGCACGGCGACGGTGACGATCACGTCCACGCACGCGGGGACCTACACGGTCAGCGCGTACCTCGGCACCACCCAGGTGAAGGGCTCGCCGGCGACGGTGTCCTTCATCAACGGCGCCGCGGACGCCACGACCTCCGACTGGACGGTCACGCCGGCCGGGCCGATCTACGCCAACGGCACCGACACCTACACGGCGACGTTCACCGCGCTGGACAAGACCGGCAACGCGGTTCCCAACCAGGTGATCACGCTCGCCTTCCCGGGCGGGTTGACGGCGAGCTCGCCGACGGTGACCACTCGTGGCGATGGCACGATCACGGCCACGTTCACCTCGACGACCGCTGCCACCTACCCGGTGACCGCGAGCATCGGCGCGAACGCGATCAGCACCAAGCAGTTGGTGTTCATGTCGGCGGCCAAGCCGCCGGCGCCGGTGGTCAACCCGACCAACGGCAAGACCGAGTCTGGCACCGGCACCCCCGGTGACACCGTCCGGATCACCGACAGCGCTGGCCACACCATCGCCGAGACCACGGTCAAGCCCGACGGCACCTGGACGACGCCGCTGGTCCCGCCGCAAGCCGACGGCAGCAGCGTCACCGCGGTCGACATCAGCCCGACCAACGTCGAGTCTGACCCGACCACGGTGACGGTCGACGCGCTGGCGCCGGACGCCCCGATGGTCAACCCGACCAACGGGTCCGAGGTCACCGGGACGGCGGAGCCGGGGTCGACGGTCAAGGTCAAGGACCACACCGGCAAGACGCTGTGCACCGACACCGCGAGCTCGACCGGTTCGTTCTCGTGCGTGCCGAGCCCGAAGCCCGGTGACGGCGAGGTGTTGACGGTGACCGCGACCGATGCCTCTGGCAACGAGTCGACGCCGACGACGGTGACCGTGGATTCGACGGCGCCGGACGCCCCAGTGGTGAACCCGACCAACGGCTCGGAGGTCTCCGGGACGGCGGAGCCGGGTTCGACGGTCAAGGTCAAGGACCACACCGGCAAGACGCTGTGCTCCACCACGGCCGGCTCGACCGGTTCGTTCTCGTGCACACCGAGCCCGAAGCCCGGTGACGGCGAGGTGTTGACGGTGACCGCGACCGACGCGGCCGGCAACGAGTCGACGCCGACCACTGTGGTCGTCGATTCGGTGCCGCCGGACGCCCCGGTCGTCAACCCGACCAACGGCTCGGAGGTCTCCGGGACTGCGGAGCCGGGTTCGACGGTGACCGTGAAGGACCGCAACGGCAAGGTGTTGTGCTCCACCACCGCGGGTTCGGGTGGCTCGTTCTCGTGCATACCGAGCCCCAAGCCCGGTGACGGTGACGACCTCACCGTGACCGCCAAGGACGCTGCGGGCAACGAGTCCCAGCCGACCACCGTGACCGTTGACTCGGTGCCACCGGATGCCCCAGTGGTGAACCCGACCGACGGCTCGGAGGTCTCCGGGACGGCGGAGCCGGGCTCCACGGTCAAGGTCAAGGACCGCACTGGCAAGGTGCTGTGTTCGGTCACGGCCGGCACCAGCGGAGCGTTCTCCTGCACGCCGAGCCCGAAGCCTGGGGACGGTGATGAGCTCACCGTGACTGCCACCGATCCGGCCGGGAACGTGTCGGATCCGACCAAGGTGACCGTTGATTCGACGGCGCCGGACGCCCCGGTGGTGAACCCGACCAACGGCTCGGAGGTCACTGGCACGGCGGAGCCAGGCTCCACGGTCAAGGTCAAGGACCGCACTGGCAAGGTGCTGTGTTCGGTGACTGCGGGCACGAACGGCTCGTTCTCCTGCGTGCCGAGCCCGAAGCCTGGGGACGGCGATGAGCTGACCGTCACGGCGACGGACGCGGCCGGGAACGTTTCAGATCCGACCACGGTGACCGTTGACTCGGTGCCGCCGGACGCGCCGGTGGTCAACCCGACCAACGGCTCGGAGGTCTCCGGGACGGCGGAGCCGGGTTCGACGGTGGCGGTGAAGGACCGCAGCGGCAAGACGCTGTGCTCCACCACCGCGGGGTCGAGCGGTTCGTTCTCGTGCATCCCGAGCCCGAAGCCCGGTGACGGTGACGAGCTCACCGTGACCGCCACGGACGCGGCGGGCAACCAGTCGCAGCCGACCGTGGTGACCGTTGATTCGGTGCCGCCGGACGCTCCGGTGGTGAACCCGACCAACGGCTCGGAGGTCACGGGGACGGCGGAGCCGGGTTCCACGGTCAAGGTCAAGGACCGCACCGGCCGGACGTTGTGTTCGGTGACCGCGGGCACGGACGGTTCGTTCTCGTGCACGCCGAACCCGAAGCCCGGGGACGGCGATGAGCTGACCATCACCGCGACGGATCCGTCGGGGAACGTGTCGGATCCGACCAAGGTGACCGTTGATTCGACGGCGCCGGACGCGCCGGTGGTCAACCCGACGAACGGCTCGGAGGTCACTGGCACGGCGGAACCGGGATCCACGGTCGAGGTCAAGGACAACCACGGCAACACGCTCTGCTCCACCACGGCGGGCACGACCGGCACGTTCTCCTGTGTGCCCAACCCGAAGCCCGGTGACGGCGATGAGCTCACCATCACCGCGAAGGACGCGGCCGGGAACGTGTCGGATCCGACCAAGGTGACCGTTGATTCACTGGCCCCGGACGCTCCGATGGTCAACCCGACCAACGGCTCCGAGGTGAATGGCACGGCGGAGCCGGGCTCCAAGGTCGAGGTGAAGGACAATCACGGCAACACGCTGTGCTCCACCACCGCTGGGTCGGATGGCTCGTTCGCGTGCATTCCGATGCCGAAGCCGGGTGACGGCGACCTGCTGGTCATCACCGCGACCGACGCGGCCGGCAACGTGTCCAACCCGACCACGGTGATGGTTGACGCGACGCCGCCGAACGCCCCGAAGGTGGACCCGACGGACGGCTCGGAAGTGACTGGCACGGCGGAGCCGGGTTCCTCGGTCAAGGTGATGGACGGCAACGGCAACACGCTGTGCACCGCGACTGCGGGCCAGAACGGCAAGTTCTCCTGCGTGCCCAGCACCAAGCCGAAGCCGGGTGACATCTTGATCGTCACCGCGACCGACGCGGCGGGCAACACCTCGGTGCCGACGGCGTTGACCGTGACCTCGCCGGCCGCGCCGCACAGCGGCACTGGCGGCAGCAGCGGCACCGGCAGCGGCGCGTTGATCAACACCGGTCTCGGCGCCAACCACCACAGCTCCGACGGCATCGTCGGCATCCTCGGTGGCGTGCTGCTCACCTTGATCGGCGGCATCGGGCTGCTGATCATGCTCACCGGCCGGCGGCGCGAGTCTGAATGAGCCAGCCCGGCAAGGGCGCGCACCGCGCCCTTGCCGGAGGCGCCGCGCGACAACTGAACATGGGACTCGGCCCTGGTGGGGCGGGGCCGAGTCCCATGCGAGCGAGCAGACCTCAGCTGCTCAGACCTCATTCAACAGGACCGGGCCAGCCACCGCTGGCCCGGTCCTCGCGTTGTGGCGAATCACGTTATAGTGATTTGTATAACGCAGAACAGCGCAACGGAGCTCGACTTGGCCAACCCCTTCCAATACGGCGGGCCGGTGTCTGGTGAGTACTTCACCGGCCGGACCGAAGAGCTGCGAGCGTTGACCACCCGGATGGTTGACGGCATCAACGTCGTCCTCATGTCGCCACGTCGGTATGGCAAGACCTCGCTGCTGATGCGGGCCGTCGCGAGCGTCGGTCCCACCGCGAGCGTGGCCAGCGTGAATGCCATGGCCGCCACTGGAAGCCCGGCCCGATTCGCCTCCGCCCTGCTCACCGCCGTCTATCACAGCAAGGGTGGGGCGTGGCACAAGGTTCGAAACGTCACGGCGAGCTTTGTCTCGCGCCTGCGAGCGCGGCCGATGCTAACCGTCGACGACTCGGGCAACCCCACTTTCACCTTCGCCGAGTCAATTGCGGCGCCAGACCCGGCAGAAGTGATCACCGACGCCTATGGACTGATGGCGTCCACCGTCACGCCCGATCGCGCGGCAGTATTGATCGTTGACGAGTTTCAGGACATTCTGGACTTCGGGCGAAACCTTCCGGGCCTGTTCAAGGCGCTGGCGGACCAGTATCCGCGAGTGGCACTGGTCATCTCCGGATCAGATGAGCGCATGCTGAGCCAGTTGACGCAGGTGGCGGCCGGACCGTTGTTCGGCATGATGCAGCCAATCCATCTCGGCCCCATACCGGTTGCTGAAATGTCAGAGTTCATCCAGAGCCGGTTCTTGGCGGGCGGGAAACAGATCAACGCCGAGCTCGTCGATCGTGTCGTCGAGACCGCCGGGCCGACCCCGAACGACATTCAGCATCTGGCCTACGAGGTGTTCTCGAACAGCGATCGAGAGGTGACCGCCGCGACGGTGGCGGCGGGGCTCGCCTCGGCGGTTGAACACGCCGCCGCCTCATTCGCGGACACGCTCGCGCAGCTGTCGGCTCGGCAGCGGCGCTTGTTGGCCGCGCTGGCCGCCTCGGCCGCGCCGCGGCCATCCTCGGCGAGCTTCGTCGCGGGCACCGGATTCGCCAACGCGAGCGGGGTGCGGACCGCGCTGCACCGGCTGGTCGACCTGAAGCTGGTGGCGTTGCGGGACGGGGTATATGTCGTCGCCGACCCATTCATCAGGGCGTGGCTGCGGGACCTGACCGGCTGAAGCGGATCACGGGCGGGCCATGGTTGCCCCACGGTTGGTCAGCGCTCCGGTTGGTCAGCGTTCCGGTTGGCCAGCGTTCCGGTTGGTCAGGCCGCTGGCGGTGAGGCGTGCTGGCGGATCCAGGTGTGCATGGCGATCCCGGCGGCGACTCCGGCATTGATCGATCGGGTCGATCCGAACTGCGCGATCGAACACACCATCGCCGCCGCCGCCTTCGCCTCCTCAGTGAGCCCCGGTCCCTCCTGGCCGAACAGCAGCAGCGCGTTGCGGGGCAGCGCGGTCGTCTCGATCGGGGTCGCGCCGGGCAGGTTGTCGACGGCCACGATCACGTAGTCGGCGGCGACCGGCGCGGCGAGTTCCACCAAGCCCGCGACCGACTCCACGTGCCGGATGTGTTGGTAGCGATCGGTGACCATGGCGCCGCGACGGTTCCACCGCCGTCGCCCAACGATGATCACTTCGCGGGCCGCGAACGCGTTGGCGGTGCGCACCACGGTGCCGATGTTCAGATCATGCTGCCAGTTCTCGATCGCGATCGCGAACGCGTGCCGGCGGGCGTCCAGGTCGGCGACGATCGCCGCGACGGTCCAGTACCGGTATCGGTCGATGACGTTGCGGCGGTCGCCGGCGGCGAGCAGCTGCGGGTCCAGGCGCGGGTCATCGGGCCACGGCCGCGAGTGGGGGCCGACGCCGACCGATTGGTCCCACGGTGGCGCGTCGTCGTCCGGTCCCACGCCCGCTGCGGCCACGCTTGCCGTCAGGCCCGGCTCGTCCGGCGCGCCGGCAACCGCGGCGACCATCGGCCGCGCTAGGCCAGGCCCAGGTCGGCCAGGCTGTACGCGGCCCGGTAGTCCAACCCGGCGTCGCGGACCGCGACCCCGGCGCCCCGGTCCACCATCACCGCAACGCCGACCACGGTCGCCCCGGCTTCGCGCAGCGCTTGCACGGCGGTGAGCACGCTGCCGCCAGTGGTCGAGGTGTCCTCAACCGCGAGCACCCGTCGCCCGGCCACGTCCGGACCCTCGATGCGCCGCTGCAGCCCGTGCTGCTTCTCGGCCTTGCGCACCACGAACGCGTCGAACCGGCCTCCGGTGGCGTGCAGCATGGCGGTGGCCACCGGGTCCGCGCCCAGGGTCAGCCCGCCGACGGCGTCGTACTCCCAATCGGCGGTGAGGTCGGCCATCACCTGGCCGACCAGCGGGGCCGCCGCGTGGTGCAGCGTCACCCGCCGCAGATCCACGTAGTAGTCGGCCTCCCGGCCGGAGGACAAGATCACCTTGCCGTGCACCACGGCCAGGTCTTTGATCAGCGACAGCAGCTCATCACGTGCGTTCACGCCCCAGATTTTAGTGCTCGGAGCCTGGGTGGGCCTTGCCGCCAGCGGCACGGCGACGCTGACGGCGGGAGCGGGCCCTCGTGTGGTTCGCGCGGGTGATGGGAAATGCGGTCCGGCTCGCCGCACGGCCAGGCGCGGGTGATGCCCCGACTTCGATGCGGCGCGCTTGGTGGTTCAGGCCAGTGCGACGGGATTCGCTGCACTCCCACTGGCCGGAGTTGAGTACTTTCGTCGTCCGCCCCAGCAGCGTGTCGTGGTCGGAGACCTCGACGACATGGTCGGCGCGGACAGCGCCGAGGCGGGCGTCGATGGCACCGGAGACGTCCATCGATTTCGGCACGCCGGTCAAGTACAGCTGGACGATCTGGTCGCGGATCTCAAACCCAGCAGGCTCCACACCGCGAACCATCCGATGCCACGTCCTCGTTCCGCCGAACGCTGCCAGGTGTGCGCCCGGCTTCAGCACATGCAACGCGCCGACCGCCCGCCCAGGCGCGGCACCACGCTTCGAGCACCTCCGCATCCGACAGCCCTGCCGTGTCGACGTCGGCCAGTGGCTCGCGGAACCCGGAAGCGCCGTCCCAGCTCTGGTTGCAGAACTGAAGACCATAGCGCGGGTCAGTGACTATCGAGTCGACCGACACCGGATCGAGCATCGGCAGAATGGCGAAGGTGTCGCCCAGATACACGGTGAGAGCGTCGGCCTGGATGGCAGGAATCAGAGGGCTGGGCATGGCGGTGGCCTTTCACAAGAGTGGAATGCCTCCCAGGTACGTCCGGCCTGCCGGACTTGCTACCTGCGGAGATGTCGCCTGGTACGGGATGATGGGATGACCATCTGCGGGATCGTCCTCCGAGGGCGGCTGCGACTAGGAGGTGCAGGCGTGGCCGACACGGCAAGACCCGAATCAAAACTCGCGGCAGTGCCGCGAGAAATCAGTCCTGCTGGCCTCGACGCCGATAAGGCGTTCGCCCCGCTGCTGGCGATCATCGACCAGGCCCGCACCAGGGCGGCTCAGGCGGTCAACCAGGAGCTGATCGGCATGTACTGGAGTGTCGGCGAGCACGTCAGCCAGCGTGTGGCGGACGGATCATGGGGACAAGGCGTCGTCGAAGAACTGTCCGCCCACATCCAGCGCCGCCACCTGGGCATCAAGGGCTTCTCCGCGTCGAACATCTGGCGGATGCGCCAGTTCTACGACACCTACCAGGCCAACCCAATTCTCGCGGCACTGCTGCGAGAAATCACCTGGACCAACAACCTGCTGATCATGGCCGGGGCGAAGACCGACGAAGCTCGCGAGTTCTACCTGCGGATCACCATCAGGGACCGGCTCAGTTCACGCGAGCTGGAACGCCAGATCGACTCGATGTTGTTCGAGCGGACCATGCTGTCCGACCACGCCACCGCCAAGGCCGTTGTCCGCCACCCCGAACTGTCGACCCTACGCGACAGTTACACCATGGAGTTCCTCGGCCTACCCGACGACCATTCTGAGACAGGCCTACGCCGTTCCATCGTCGCCCACCTGCGTGAGTTCATCTTGGAGTTCGGCAAGGACTTCGCTTTCATCGGGGAGGAGTACCGGCTCCAGGTCGACGACACCGACTTCTTCGTCGACCTGCTATTCATGCAGCGGGAACTGGGCTGCCTGGTCGCAATAGAGCTGAAGCTGGGCAAGTTCAAACCCGAGTACGTCTCGCAACTCGACTTCTACCTGGAGGCGCTCGACCGTCAGGTGAAGAAGCCGGGTGAGAACCCGTCGGTCGGGCTGATCTTGTGTTCCTCGAAGTCCGACACCATCGTCGAATACGCGCTCAGCCGCAGCCTGTCGCCATCACTGGTGGCGCGCTACGAACTCCACCTGCCTGACAAGCGCGTCTTGGAAGCTAAACTCGCCGAACTACGCGACGTCGCCGCGAGTGACACCGATGGCTGAGGCGGCAACACCATGATGACCGCTGCAGGCGGGCTGTGGTCGCGTTGGGTTGAGCTTGGCGGGAATACGACCAGCCCTGATCGCGCCACTCCAACACCTCGGCGTACTGATCGGCCACGATCCCTTTGGGCCTCGTCATTAAGGACGACGACTGATTTGTCCGATCCCTCCTGAGAGGGAATCCTGGGGATTGTAGACTCGCTGCCTGGCCCTGGGAACGTTGCTATGGACGGTCCACTTCTTACAAACCTGGACCCGACGCGCAAACTGCGGTAGCACCCGTGGTCTTCTGGCTTGGTCTGTGGTTGTTGGGCATGGTCCGCAGCCCTTGGGCTTCGCCGCCGGTCCTCGGGCTTCGTCAGCGGCCCTTGGACTTGCTGCGGGGCGTGCTGGTCGGATTGGCGGTCGAGGGGTCGGCCGGGGTGACGCGGATCTTCGCTTTGCCGCGCGGCGGGGCGGGGCTGGGCGTGACCGTCGCGGACGGACCGGCGTCCCGAGGCGGGGCGGGCGGTGCCTCGATCGGTTTGCGGGCCGGCTTGCTCGCCGGCTCACGGCGCGCGGCCGGTTCGCGGCGGGTGGTGGACCCCGCAGCCGCCCGACCGCCGCGCTCACCTGGTCGCGGCGCCGGCGGGCGCGGGGCGAACATGGCGCGCAGGCCGACCGGGCGGACGGTTGGATCGCCAACGACGGCCATCCGCTTGGCGCGGTAGTAGGCGTTGGAGTCGCGCACCAGCAGCAACGCGATCACCGCGATCGACGCCACCCCGCTCAGCACCGTGCTCGCCTTGACGCCCATTGGCGCGTCGCCGCCGAATCCGAGGACCCGCAGCGGTGACTCACTAGGAAAGACCTGGAAAATGATCAGCACCCAGCGGGTCCAGTTCACCCCGCGCCAGGCGAATATCCCCAACACGATGAAGATCACACCGAACACTATTGTGCTGACCAGCAAACTCAATTGATATGAATGGACATAGCTCGCCATGGAGTGCTTGGTCAGGTCATAAGGCAGCTTTGTCTGGTCCTTCGCGTCGGTGTTGGCCTTGGTGATCTGCTCCCGAATGTAGGAGCCGGCGCCGAAGGTGAGCACGGCCATGATGAGCATGAACGCGACCTGCGCGCAGACGGAGTAGAACGCCGCCGTGACGGTGGTGGGACGCTCGGTCGCGGAAGGGTCGCCCGAGGAGCTGGCGCTGCCGGTGGACTTGCCGGAGAGGGTCATCTTGCGCTCCATGCGGATGAGGGCAGCGATCGACGGGCGAGGACGTGCGATGGTCTCACGCCAGGCAGTGTACGGGTAGCTCCGAGGCGCGCCGAAGCCGAAGCGGCCGGGTCGCTGGCCCATAGGCGCCCGCCTCGCCGCGGCGAGCGTTCCGGCGCGCCGGGCAGATGGCCGCGAGGGCCGGTGCGGCCCGTGCGCGACCGCCGTGACGCGGCGAGCGTTCCGCAATGCCCGGCGACTGCGCAAACCGATACAGTGGCGGTGGAGGATCCACTGACCTTAGGGGTGCCGTGACCGAACAACCGTCACCGGAGCCTGAGCCCGCGGGCGGCTGGGAGCCGCCGGCTCCCGCCGCCGACGATCCGTACCGATTCGGGCCTCCCGGCCCAAACCCGTTTGGGTATCCCACTGCGCTGCCCGGCCAGCCCGAACAGACCGCGACACCAGCGCCCGCCGAGGACGATCCGTACCGATTCGGGCCTCCCGGCCCCAATCCGTTCGGCTACCCCACCGCGCCGCCTGGGGACGCCGGGCAGCAACCCCCGCCGCCGGGGCAACCGCCATTCGGTCCGTATGGGGCGCCCATGCCACCGGCCGGCTACCCAGGCGCGTTCTACCCTCCGCCGGGGGCGCAATATCCCCCGCCCGGGGCGCCCTATGGCTCGATCTATCAAGACGATCCGGCGCGCAAGAACCTGCGCCGCGCGACCACCGGGATGTGGCTGGGCATCGCGTCGTTGCCGCTGGTCATCATCAGCTGGCTCGACCTAGCGCTGATCATTCCCGCCATGGTGATGAGCGCGCGGGCGCTGGCGGCGAGCAAGCGCGGCGCGCCCGGCCGCGGTCAGGCCATCACTGGTCTGGTCTGCTCGATTGTCGCGCTGGTCATCGTGATCGTGCTGATCGTGGTTGTCGTGGTGCTCGCGCTGCGCAACTACGGCCCGTGCAACGACAAATACGGCACCAGCGGCACCGATTTCGAGCGCTGCCTGCTTACTGGGAACTAAGAGGTCGCCCCGGTGTCCGCTCCCTTCGACCGTCCAGACCGCACCGACGCGACGAACCCGCCCGAGGCGTTCGCCGGGCCGTCGCACGGGGAGGCGCCGCCCTACCGCTACCCGTCCGTGCCTGGGTACTCGCCCGCGCCCGGCTACCCGCAATCGTTCGGCTACCCGTCGGTGTCGGGGTACTCGCCAGCGCCCGGCTACCCGAGTTACCCGCGGCCGCCGCTCAACCCCGCGCTGTGGGCATATCGGCCGTTCAGGTTTGACGAGGTGGAACGGCGCCCATCGACCGCCACCGCCGCCGCCGTGCTCGGCTATGTGACGGCGGGATTCCTGATCATCGCGGCCATCGGGTTGTTCGCCTACGCCGGCGACATCAACGACTTCAACGACACGTTCGAGACCTACGCCGTGGACATCGGTGGCGAGCTGGCCGCACTTGGCGCGCTCAACCTCGTGCTGGCGGTGATGATCCTGGTTGGCGGGATCATGCTCACCAGGGGGCGCCAGGTGGGACGGCACCTGTTGGAAACCGGGATGAGCGCCTGCTTGTTGACCTCGCTGTACTGGGTGGTTCGCTGGCATCTGGGGATACTGGTGGTCTACGCGGTGCTATTCGCCGCGCTGGCCGGCACGGCGCTCGGATTGGCCCTGGCGCGAGGCATCACCGAGTGGCTGCGGGCGCGCCAGCGGCCGGCAGAGCGCGCGACGCGGTGACCGCCGCCGGCCCTGCGGAGCGGTCAGTCCGCCGCGCTGGGCGGGGGACCGTCGCTGACCGACACTGACAGCCCGGCTCCGTCCTCGCGCGCGTCCACGACCACCGTCTGCCCGTCCCGGATCGCGCCGCCGATCAGCCCACGCGCCAGCGCGTCGCCGATCGCGGTCTGCACCAGCCGGCGCAGCGGTCGGGCGCCGTAGACCGGGTCGAAGCCGTTGACCGCCAGCCACTGGCGGGCGGCCTCGCTCACCGATAGGCGCAGCTGGCGGGCGGCCAGCCGTTTGGCCAGCGCGGCCACCTGGATGTCGGCGATCTTGGCCAGGTCCG
>Ga0123357_10004747_pt1 | contig 16076 bp, 15 predicted proteins | sample TergutEmb28metaG_FD_89873 | JGI IMG/M metagenome (GOLD analysis project Ga0123357, IMG submission 89873) | Embiratermes neotenicus P4 segment gut microbial communities from Petit-Saut dam, French Guiana - Emb289 P4 | ecosystem: Host-associated > Arthropoda: Insects > Digestive system > Gut ... | reverse complement strand
AGGTCGTCGGTGGCTGCGGCCGGGGCGGTGTCCAGCTCCAGCACGACGTCGATCACAAAGTCCTGTCCGGCGCGCCGCTCGAAGCCGTGCACGCCATGGTGCCCATGGACCCGCAGTCCGGTCAACACGATGCGATCGCTCATCGCGTGGTCCCCGCGCGTTCGGCCCCCGCGCGTTCGGCCCCAGTGCCACCACCAGTGCCTCCACCAGCCGCGCGGCCACCCACCGCGCGACCACCGAGCGCGCGACCAGCTAGCGCGCCGCCACTCGCCGCCCCGCCGTCGGCGGCGCGGATGGCCGCGATCACCCGGGCCGCGTCGAGGCTCGCCGCCACCTCGTGCACGCGCACCCCCCACGCCCCGGCCGCGGCGGCGTGCGCGGTGACCGCCACCGTCGCCGCCTCCCGCCGGTCCACCGGGCGTGGCGCGCCGGTCGCGTCGGCCAGCGCCGCCCCCAGAAACGACTTTCGCGACGCCCCGACCAGCACTGGCAGCCCCAAGTCAGCCAACCGGCCCAGCTGGCGCAGCAGCGCCAGGTCGTGCTCCGGGCGTTTGGCGAAGCCCAGGCCGGGATCGATCACCAGCTGCCCGGGGTCTACCCCAGCCCGCTCCGCCGCCGCGACGCGCTCAGTCAGTTCCTGGGCCACCTCGGCGACGACGTCGCGGTAGCGCGCCGACGCGGCCATCGCGACGCTGGGGCCACGCCAATGGGTCAAGATCCACGGGCAGCCGGCGTCGCTGGCGACGCGTGCCATGTCCGGGTCGGCGAGCCCGCCCGACGCGTCGTTGATCACGCTGGCCCCGGCGGCGAGCGCGGCGGCCGCGACGGCGGCCCGGGTGGTGTCGACACTCATCGGGACGCCAAGGGCCGCCAACGCCTCGATCACCGGGCACACCCGCCGGATCTGCTCGGCGGCGTCCACCGGTCCCGCGCCCGGGCGGGTGGACTCGCCGCCCACGTCAACCAGGTCCGCGCCCTGCGCCCACAGCTCCCGGCCGCGCCGGAGCGCCGTGGCGGGCGAGTCGTGCCGTCCCCCGTCGGAGAACGAGTCGGGGGTGACGTTCAGCACGCCGATGACGACTAGCCGGTCGGCGGGTCGGGGCAAGGCCATCGCGATCGTCATCCAAGGATCAGGCTCATCGCCTCCGCGCGGGTTCGCGGGTCGGACTTGAACAGCCCGCGCACCGCGGAGGTGACGGTGAGCGCTCCGGGTTTGCGCACCCCGCGCATCGACATGCACAGGTGCTCGGCGCGCACCACGACGATGACCCCCTGCGGTTTGAGCCGGCGCACCACCGCATCGGCGACCTGGCTGGTCAGCCGTTCTTGCATCTGCGGACGCCGGGCGTACAGGTCCACCAGGCGCGCGAGTTTCGAAAGACCGGTGACGCGCCCATCGGTGCCGGGGATGTACCCGACCGCCGCCGTCCCCCGCCACGGCACCAAGTGGTGCTCACACATCGAGAAAGTTGGTATGTCACGCACCAGCACCAGCTCATCATGGTTCTCGTCGAAGGTGGTCTGCAGCACGTCGTCCGGGTTGACGAACATGCCGCCGAACACTTCCTCGCACGCTCGGGCGACCCGCGCCGGCGTGTCCCGCAGCCCCTCGCGATCCGGGTCCTCGCCCACCGCGAGAAGCAACTCGCGAACGGCCGCCGCCACGCGGTCGGCGTCCACCCCGGCGCGCGGCGGGCCGTCCGCGCGACTCACCGCTGGTCCTGTTGGCCGTCCGGGCGCGTCGACTCGCCGCTCGCCGGGGGCGGCGGCCCGGGCGGGAAGGGCGACTGGTAGGGAGCCGGCGGATAGGGCGACGAGTACGGGGCCGGCGGGTAGGCCGGACCCGGCCACGGCACCCCCGAGGGATACCCATAAGTGGAAGGGAACGCCCCATCCGATGGCCCGCCGGCCGCCGGGCCGGGATCGCCATCCGACGCGGCGCCGGGCGGCGCGGGCACCTCGGCCGATCCGCCCGCGACGCTCGCGCGCGGGCCGGCCGGCACCGTGGCGCGCGGGTCGTTCCGCACCGGTCGGCCGCCCCCGGACGCGCCATTGCTGGCCACCCGGGCGGTGATCTCGACCGGCGGGCGATCGCTGGGGGTCCGCTTGCCGAAACCGGTGAAGGTGTTGTGCGGCGGCCGCTTGCGGACCGGAGCCAGGATCCGCTCCAGGTCCTCGGTGCCCAGGGTCTCCTTCTCGACCAGCTCCAGCACCATCGCGTCGAGCGCGTCGCGGTAGGCGACCAGGATCTCCCACGCCTCGTCGTGCGCGCCCTCGATCAGGTCACGGACCTCGGCGTCGATCTCGGCGGCGATCTCCTCCGAGTAGTCGCGCTGGTGGCCATAGTCCCGGCCGAGGAACGGCTCGGAGTCCTTGACCCCGTACACCACCGCGCCCAGCTTGGCGCTCATGCCGTACTCGGTGACCATCGCCCGGGCCAGCTTGGTGGCCTTGTCGATGTCGTCGGAGGCGCCGGAGGTCGGCTCGTGGAACACCAGCTCCTCAGCGGCGCGACCGCCCAGCATGTACACCAGGGTGTCGAGGATCTCCGAGCGCGTCTGGGTGTAGCGGTCCTCCATCGGCAGCACCAGGGTGTGCCCGAGCGAGCGTCCGCGCGGCAGGATGGTGACCTTGTGCACCGGGTCCAGGTTGGGCATCGCCCAGGCGCACAGCGCATGGCCCGCCTCGTGGTAGGCGGTGTTGCGGATCTCCTTTTCGTTCATCGCGCGGGTCTTGCGCTCCGGGCCGGCGATCACGCGGTCGATGGCCTCTTCCAGCGCCTGGTTGGTGATCATCCGGCCGCCTTGGCGCGCGGTGAGCAGCGCCGCCTCGTTGATCACGTTGGCCAGGTCCGCCCCAGTGAAACCCGGGGTGCGGCGCGCGATCACGCCTAGGTCGACATCGGCGTCGAACGGCTTGCCCTTGGCGTGCACCGCGAGAATCGCCTTGCGCCCCTCCACGTCCGGAGCGGAGACGGCGATCTGCCGGTCGAACCGGCCGGGGCGCAGCAGCGCCGGATCGAGGATGTCGGGACGGTTGGTGGCCGCGATCATGATCACGCCGCCCTTGACGTCGAAGCCGTCCATCTCCACCAGCAGCTGGTTGAGGGTCTGCTCGCGCTCGTCGTGCCCGCCGCCCAGGCCCGCGCCGCGGTGCCGGCCGACCGCGTCGATCTCGTCGACGAAGATGATCGCCGGCGCGTTGGCCTTGGCTTGCTCGAACAGGTCGCGCACCCGGGAGGCACCGACTCCGACGAACATCTCCACGAAGTCCGAGCCGGAGATCGAGTAGAACGGCACCCCCGCCTCCCCGGCGACGGCCCGGGCGAGCAGCGTCTTGCCGGTGCCGGGCTGGCCGAACAGCAGCACGCCTTTGGGGATCTTGGCGCCGAGCGCCTGGTACCGGGCCGGGTTCTGCAGGAAGTCCTTGATCTCCTGCAGCTCCTCGATCGCCTCATCGGCTCCCGCGACATCGGCGAACGTCGTCTTGGGGGTGTCCTTGCTCACAAGCTTGGCTTTGCTGCGACCGAAGCTCATCACCCGGTTGCCGCCGCCTTGCATCTGGCTCATCACCAAGAACAGCAATCCAATGATCAGCAACACCGGCAGCAGGCTGAGCAGCACGCTCAACCAGGCGTTGGCGCGGGACACCTTGGTGGTGAACGTCGCCCCGTGGTCGTTGGCCAAGTCAGTAAAGATCGTCGCGGTGGCGTCTGCGGGATAGGAAGTCTTGATCTTCGAACTGCCGCTCAGCGGATCCTTCAATGTGAGCTCAAGAGTCTGCTCTTTGTCATGGATTGTGGCATTCGTGACGTTGCCCGCAGCGATCTGCGCCATCGCGTCGGAAGTGTCCACCGACTTGAAGGAGCTGCCGCCGCCGACCACCGACTGCAACACGAAGACCAGTACCACGGCGACGAGAACCCACAGCCACCACGACCGATATACCCGCTTACGATCCATACGTTTCGTCACGGGACGCTAGCCGGCCCGCGAACTCCCTCCGCTCCTCGCTCGCCGCGACACGCACGGAGGGTGCCCGATTACCCATGCGCTCCCGCATTCCTCCCGCTCAGCCTGTGGACACTCACGCGTGACACCTGACGACGGTACACGGCAGACGCGGATTTTTCGGAATCCCGCGCCCTCCGGGGCCACCGATCACCCAGTCAACGCCGCGGGGACCCACCACGTTCCGGCCACCGATCAGCTGCCGCCCGGTGGGCGCCGCAGCCCTCAGGCGGGCGTCGTCGCTCGGAAACACGCGAGCGAGCTCGCGCGCTCCACTCGCTCCTAGCCGCCATATCGTCCCGACGGTCCTCAGGCGGGCGTCGTCGCTCGGAAACACGCGAGCGAGCTCGCGCGCTCCGCTCGCTCCTAGCCGCCATAGACCGAGGCTTTGAGCCGGCCGATGTAGGGCAGGCCGCGATAGCGCTGGGCGTAGTCGAGCCCGTAGCCGACCACGAACTCGTTGGCGATGTCGAACCCGACGTACTTGACGGGCACCTCGACCTTGACCGCGTCCGGTTTGCGCAACAGCGTGACGATCTCGATCGACGCCGGGCTGCGGCTGGCGAGATTGCGCAACAACCAGGACAGGGTGAGCCCGGAGTCGATGATGTCCTCCACGATCAGCACATGCTGGCCGGTGATATCCCGGTCCAAGTCCTTCAGGATGCGCACCACCCCGGAGCTGGTGGTGGCGCTGCCGTACGAGCTGACCGCCATGAACTCCATGGTCGAGGGCCGGGCCAGCGCCCGGGCGAGATCGGACATGAACATGACCGCGCCCTTGAGCACACCGACCAGCACCGGCTCACGATCGGCGTAGTCGGCGTCGATCGCTGACGCCAGCTCGGCGATCCGCTGCCGGATCCGATCAGTGGAGAGGATCTCCGCTTCGATGTCCACGTCGAGTTCGGAGGGCATGTCACTCCTGCCGGTTGATTGAAGGTGCCAGCGCAAGCCTGCCAGAAGCCCGCGCCACCCGGAAACCCCCCGGCAGATCGACCGCGCCCTGCCCGTGCCAGACGGTGATCAAAGCGTCCAGCGCGACCAGCTGAGCGGCGGTCAACGGGCCGGTCCCGCCGGCGCGCGCCCACTGCCGCAAGACTCGGGTGCGCAGCGCGCGCGGCAGGCCGGACAGCGCGGCCACCGGCAGCGCGACCCCCGACGCCACGGCCACCGGCGGCGCGGCCCGACCCGACGTGGGCACGCCTTCGCCGGGCGGCGCCGGGGCGAGCGCCGCCAACTGGGCGCGCGCCAACTCATCCAAGGCGTCCAGATCCTCCCGCAACAGCGACGCGGTGCGCGCGAGCGCTTCCGCGACGCCGCCAGCGAGCACATCCTCCAGCAGCGGGAGCACCTCGCCGCGCAACCGGGCCCGCTGGAAGCGGGGATCGCGGTTGTGCGGGTCCTCCCAGGGCGCGAATCCCAACGCGGCGCAAGCGGCGGCGGTCGCCGCCCGCCGCACGCCGAGCAGCGGCCTGATGCGGCGCCCGTCGACCGCGCGCATGCCCGCGATCGAGCGCGGCCCCGAGCCGCGGCCCAACCCCAGCAGCACGGTCTCCGCCTGGTCATCAAGGGTGTGGCCGAGCAGCAGGTCCGCGTCCAGCGCGGCGGCGAAGCCGTCCAAGGCCGCGTAGCGGGCGGTCCGGGCGGCCGCCTCCAACCCGCCGCCGCCATCCACCGCGACCGGAACGATCACCACCGGGTCGAGCCCCAGCTCATGGCCGAGCGTCGCCACCGCCGCCGCCCGCGCGGCCGACCCCGGCTGCAAGCCATGGTCCACCGTGATCAACCCGGCTGGGGGACCCGACCGGGCCGCCTCGAACGCGACCGCCGCGGCCAAGGCCAGCGAGTCGGCGCCGCCAGAACAGGCGACCACCACCCGACCGGCGGGCAGCGCCTGCCGAACCGCCCGCCGCACCTGCGCGAGCGCGGGGCTAGTCCTCATTGCTCGCTCCGCAAGCCGTCGCTCGGCACATCGCTCGCTCCGCAAGCCGTCGCTCGGCTCATCGCTCGCTCCGCAAGCCGTCGCTCGGCTCATCGCTCGCTCCGCAAGCCGTCGCTCGGCACATCGCTCGCTCCGCAAGCCGTCGCTCGGCGCCCCGCCCGGTCAGCCGTGCACCCGGGCGACCCACGCCGCCGGAGCGGCGATCTCGTCGGTGCTGGGCAGCGTCGCCGGCGAGGTCCAGACCGCGTTGAAGCCGTCCAGGCCCACCCGGTTGATCACCGCGCGGACGAACGACGCGCCCTGGACGTACTGCAGCGTCTTGGCATCCAGGCCGAGCAGCCGCCGCAGCAACCGGTCCAGCGGGTTGCCGCCACGCCGGCGACGCGCCCCGAACCGGTCCCCGATCAGCTTGCGGGTGGGGATGACCGTTGGGGAGACCGCGTTCATCACATACTCCGCGTGCCCCTCGATAAGAGACATGAACGCCGTGACCCGCTCGAGGACGGCGCGCTGCTCTTCGGTGGCCAGCGCGGCCAGCAATCCCGTGGCCTCCCCGCGCCCGCGCGCCGCGCTGACCAGTTCGCCAAGCGCGCCCCGCACCCGAGCCCAGCTCTCCTCCTGGTCGGTCGAGACGCTCGCCGACAGCGCGGTCACCTCGGCGAGCATATGCTCGCGCAGCCACGGCACCGCAGTGAACTGCACGCGGTGAGTCACCTCGTGCAGGCACACCCACAACCGGAAGTCGGCTGGCTCGACCGCCAACTGGCGCTGCACGGCCACCACGTTCGGCGCGACCAGCAACAGTTGTCCGTCCGCGCGGTCGAAGAACTCGAACTGGCCGAGCACCTTGGCCGACAGCACCCCCAGCACCGCCCCGGCCTGCAGCCCGGTGGCCCGGCCGCCGAGGCGCTCGGCGAGCGGACCCGTGGCGTTGGCCTCAGCCAGCTGATCCACCAGCGGCCCCATGACGTTGCGCAACCCGGCGACGTTGACCTCGACCCAGCCGGGGCGATCCACCACCCGCGTCCGCGCGGTGACCGGCGGCTCGCGCAACGAGGTCAGCTCGGCGACCAACCCGCCCGCCCGCTCGGCGTCCCGGTAGAGCTGGCCGACCACCTCGTCCGCTTCGGCCCGGGTCACCGATGGCGGCGCGGGACACAACCCCTTGGCCGACCGCAGCGCCACGTCCCAGTCGATCAACCCGCTCATTGCGCCCACGCTACGCACCGCGCGCGCTCGCCGACCGCACCGCCCCGGCGCGTCGTTCGTCGCCTCGCGCGTCGGCCACCGCGTCCGCCCGCCATCCGCCGCGACAACCCGCGACAGCCGCGACGGCACGCCGACAGCCTCAGCGGCAACCGCAGGTGGCGAGCGCCGCGACGACCCGATCGAGCGCGGCCTCGGCGTCGGCGGTGTCGGCCTCGGCGGGCCCGACCCCATCGGCCAGCACGGCGAACGCGAGCAGCCGGCCGTCCCGGTCTTGCGCCACCCCGGCCAACGCGGAGACCCCGGTCAATGTGCCGGTTTTGGCCCGCACCACGCCGGCGGCGGGCGAGCCACCGAACCGGTCGGCCAGCGTGCCGTCCCAGCCGGCGACCGGAAGCGCGGCGAGCAGCGCGCGCAGCCCGGGCTGGTCCGGCGCGCTGGCAGCGCGCAACACCGCGACCAGGGCCGCGGCACCGACCCGGTCGCTGGCGGCCAGGCCGCTGCCGTCGGTCAGCCCAGCGCCGACATCCACGCCGGCCGCGCGGAGCTGTGCCCGGACCGCTGCTGCCGCCCCGGCGAAGCTGGCCGGAGCGTGCCGGGCGACGGCGACCAGCCGGGCCAGACACTCAGCGAGCACGTTGTCCGACTGCGCCAACATCTGCGCCACCAGCTCGGTGAGCGGCGGCGAAGAGACGCTCGCCAACTGGGCGGCGCCGGGCGCGGCCCGCCCCACGCGGACCGCGCTGGCCGGCAGCCCGAGCGCGCGCGCCAGCGCCCGGCCCGCCGCGCCCGCCGGATCGGCGCTGCGCACGAGATCGGCCGGGCGGTCGCGACCGCCATCCACCGCCAGCGCGGTGATCGGGGCCGCGTAGCTGCTCGGCGCGTCCCCATCGGCCCAGTGCGGCGACACCGCCGGTCCGGTGAACAACGAGGCGTCGATCTCGACTCTGGTGACGCCCCGACCGGCCAGCTGGGCCGCCAGGTCCGCGATCCGCGCGGCGCCCGGATAGACGCTCGGGGTCCCGGTGGGGGCGGCGCTTAGCGTCGAGTCCCCGCCGCCGACCAGGACCACCGCGCCGGGTGCCGCGCCGGCCACCACCCGGGTGACGAGCCGATGCGTCGGCGGGTAGGCGGCCAGCACTGCCGCGGCGGTGACCAGCTTGGCGGTGGAGGCGGGCGCGCCCAGCGCGGCGCCATCGCGGTCCAACAGCACCGCGCCGGTGGCGGCGTCCGCGACGTACGCGCGCACGACTCCACCGAGGCGCGGGTCAGCGAGCGGACCGGCCAGCGCGGCGGCGACGCGGGCGGCGACCGGAACCGGCGCGGCCGACGAAGTCGCAAGGGTAGGCGCGGCCGTCGCGCCGGCCACCGCGGGCGGGGTCGGCGGTGCGGTGGGCGCGGGCGCCCGGTCGCGCAGCCGCCAGGCATGAGCGCCGAGGTAGCCACCGGCCAGCGCCGCCGCGCACAACACCGTGACGAGCAGGGCTCCCAACGCCACCCGTGGCCGCGACCCGCTCATGGTGCGTCAGACTATCCGCGTCAGATATCAAGCCAGCCGCGAGCGGATCGGCCGCGTCGCGGGTCCCGGGACCGGAGGGCGCCAACCGTGGAATTCGATGTGCTGATCGAGGTTCCCAAGGGGAGCCGCAACAAATACGAGGTTGATCATCACACTGGCCGCATCCGACTGGACCGCACGTTGTTCACCTCGACGCAGTACCCGGCCGACTATGGCTACATCGAGGACACCCTGGGACAGGACGGCGATCCGCTGGACGCGCTGGTGATCATCCCGGGTGGGGAATCGCTGTTCCCCGGGGTGCTGGTGCGCTGCCGGGCGATCGGCATGTTCCGCATGACCGATGAGAACGGGCCGGACGACAAGGTGCTGGCGGTTCCGGTGAGTGATCCGCGCCTGGAGCACCTGCGCGACATCCACCATCTGCCCGAGTTCGACCGGCTCGAGGTGCAGCACTTCTTCACCGTCTACAAAGACCTGGAACCCGGCAAGAGCGTCGAGGGCGCCACCTGGGTGGGACGGGCCGCCGCCGAGGCGGAGATCGCCTCGTCCGTGCGGCGGTTGGCCGAACAAGGCGAACAACCCGAACCACCGGACATGTCGCCGCACTGAGTCGCGAGCCAGGCGCCCGCGACATCACTCAGATCCCGGGCACCGGCTCAGCGGTGGGCGCCCGGACATCCGGCAGGCACCCGGGCAACCGGTGGGCTCCAGTTCAACCGGCGGGCTTGGTCGCGCGGTGCAAGGCGACGATCCCCCCGGTGAGGTTGTGCCAGGTGACCTCCGCCCAACCCGCGGCGACGATCTTGCGGGCCAGCTGCGGCTGGTCGGGCCAGGCGCGGATCGACTCGGCCAGGTAGACGTAGGCGTCCGGGCTCGAGGAGACCCGTCGCGCCACCCATGGCAGGGCGCGCATCAGGTACCCGAGGTACACCAGCCGGAACGGGGCCCAGGTCGGACGGCTGAACTCGCACACCACCAGCCGGCCCCCCGGGCGGACCACCCGAGCCAGCTCGGCGAGCGCGAGGTCCACATCGGCGACGTTGCGCAGTCCGAAGGAGATGGTGGCCGCGTCGAACACGGCGTCGGCGAACGGCAGGCGCAGCGCGTCGCCGGCCACGCACGGCAGCTGCGCCCGGTCCCGCCGCGCCCGTCCGGCGCGCAGCATGCCCAACGAGAAGTCGCAGGCGACGGCGCGCGCCCCGGAACGGGACAGCTCAAGGGTGGACACCCCGGTGCCGGCGGCCAGGTCCAACACCCAATCGCCGGGCCGCAACTCGGCCGCCTCGCGGACCCGGCGCCGCCAGCTGCCGTCCCGCCACCCGGACAGCACCGAGTTGGTCAGGTCGTAGCGGCGGGCCACCGCGTCGAACATCGCGGCGACTTCACCCGGCTGTTTCTCCAGCGAGGCGCGGCTCATGCCGGCGCGGCCGTCACGGCGAGGGCGGTGGAGGAGATGTGCGAGTGGACGCGGTCATCGGTCGGATCGTTGGCCGGATCATCGTGCACGACCAGGTGGCGGTAGCGGGTGTCGCGCTGCGCTGGAACGCGCCCCGCGCCGCGGATCAGCGCGATCAGTTCGGCGAGGCCGGACCGGTGCCGCGCCCCGGCCGAGGAGACGACGTTCTCCTCCAACATCAGCGAGCCCAGATCATCAGCGCCGAAATGCAGGCTCAGCTGGCCGATGTCCTTTCCGGTGGTCAGCCAGGACCCCTGCTGGTGCGCGATGTTGTCGAAGAACAGCCGGGCGGTCGCCACCATCCGCAGGTACTCCAGCTTCGTCGCCTGGGTGTGCCCGCGCAACCGATTGTTCTCCGGCTGGTAGGTCCACGGGATGAACGCGCGGAAACCGCCGGTGCGGTCCTGCACATCCCGGATCAGCCGCAGGTGCTCGATGCGTTCGGCGTTGGTCTCCCCGGTGCCCATCATGAAGGTGGCGGTGGACCGCATGCCCAGGCCATGCGCGATCTCCATCACCGCGAGCCAAAGCTCGCCGGATTCCTTGAGCGGCGCGATGGCGGCGCGCGGCCGGGACGCCAGGATCTCCGCGCCCGCGCCGGCGAAGGAGTCCAACCCAGCCGCGCGCAGCCGGTTGATCACCGCGGCGTGGTCCAGCCCCGACGTCTTGGCGATGTGCACGACCTCCGAGGCGCCGAGCGCGTGCAGCGTCAGCTGCGGGTAGCGATCCTTGATCGCGGCGAGGACTCGCTCGTACCACTCGATGCCAAGCTCTGGGTTGTGCCCGCCCTGCAGCATGATCTGGGTCCCGCCCAGCTCCACCGCCTCGCCGCAGCGGCGCAGGATTTCCTCGTCGGTGTGCGTCCAGGCCTCGGGGTGTTTCGGCGGGCGGTAGAAGGCGCAGAACCGGCAGCCGGTGACGCACACGTTGGTGTAGTTGATGTTGCGTTCGATGATGTAGGTCGCGATGTTGTCCGGGTACCGGCGGCGCCGGACGGTGTCGGCGGCCTCCCCCAGCGCGTGCAGCGGGGCCTCGGTGTAGAGCGCCAGCGCCTCGTCCGGTTCGATCCGCCCGCCATCCGCGGCGTGGGCCAACAATTGATCAATAGCGCGAGACACGCCCGCCAGCTTACGGGCAAGGATGTGGGCCGCGCGAGCGCTCGCGGCTGAGTCCGTCATTCGTCAGGGTCGGGGTCCGCGTTCCGCAACAGGACGGCTACTCGCACGCCGAGCGCGTGCGCCAAATCGATCAAGTTGTCCAGACGCGCTGCGTGATCCCCCGCCTCAATACTGCGAATGGTCCGTTCGCCGACCCCGGAAGCCTCCGCCAACGCTCGGTGCGACAAACCCAAACCCGTCCTGCGGTTCTTGACGGCTTGCCCAACCGCCCGGAGTTCAGCACGTCGTTCGCCAGCTGGCACAGGTACACACCACCAGGTACCCGTCGCGCAATACGGCCATATTTGGCCGTAGACTGCTGGCAGGGACGTCGTGCGACGCTCCCCGCTCGGAGGTCAGCCCATGATTGAGGTTCGCATCCACGCCGGTCTCTGGGCCGCGTCCGGCGCTCGTGCCGCCGCGCTCCAGTGGAACCGTCCCTCGCCGGACCGAGCATCGGGGAAAGCCGTCGTAGGCTCGAGCCAGCCGCCTCGCTCGGTCCCCGAACGGACGGATCACTAAGTGGGCGGTTCAGGTTCGGGCAGCCTCGCCTTCGTAATGATCTTACTCATCATATGTCCCATTTTGGTGTACTTTCTTCCGATCATGATCGCCGCTAGGCGGCACATACCGAGCGTCGGTTCAGTAGTTGTGATCAACATCCTCTTGGGTTGGACCGTAATTGGCTGGGTCATAGCGCTCGCCATGTCTCTCGGAAGCAACCAGCCTAAGAGCGTCACCTACGTGCAAATGACGCCGAACAACATCCCCTATCCAGCCGGCTATCCGAACACCTATGCCGTCCCGGCGCAACAGGCGCTGCCACCGGGAAGCGCGACAGCGGCGGCCGGGTGGTACCCGGACCCGCACCGCCAGGCAACCTTGCGATACCACGACGGCATGAACTGGACCGAGCACACTCACAACTAGAGTCGAAACAAAGCGTTGCCCGGTTCGCGGGCAAGATCAACGTGACAGGGGCGGTGCCCATTGCACAAGTTCAGCAACATCTTGTGCAATGGCGGCAAGAACATCACCATCGACGCTGGCAAGACATTCACCTGCATCGCTGATGGCTCCACCATCATCGTGACGATCACATCAAACCGTGGCGACCACACCTGGCGGCTGACGAACTGAACCGGGCGCCACAGGCGGCGCGCAGTGCCGCGCGATCGAGCATCGGACGACCCCCAACGCCTAACGCGCCCCGGCAACAGCTCAGTCGGCGAAGAACTCCGGCACCACCGGCTTGGGGACCGCTCCCGCCGCCGCGGCCCGGGCCGCGAACTCGGTCAGCCCGGCGACCTGCCGCGCGCCGAGGGAGAAGTCCAGGGTGCGGAAGTAGGTGGCCAGCGTCGCGGCGTCGAACACCTCCCATCGGGCGGCGGTCTGCGCGATCTCATCGACGTGGGCCAGCGCGTCGTCGCGGCTGCGCACGAACGCGGCGTGCACCGCCGCGACCAGATCCGGGTGGGCCGCCGCGTAGTCGCGCCGCACCGCCCACACCGCGAACACCATCGGCAGGCCCGACCAGTCCCGCCACGCCGCGCCCAGGTCGTACAGCCCGAGCCCGCGCCGGGGCGCCTCATAGTTGGCGCGTAGCGCGACATCGCCGATCAGCACGGCGGCGTCGGCCTCCAGAAGCATCGTGGTCAGGTCCGGCGGACAGGTGAAGTACTCCGGCCGCACCCCGTGCGCCCCGGCCAGCCACATCCGGGCGAGCAGCACCGAGGTGCGCGAGGTCGAGCCGAGCGCCACCCGGGTGAGCTCGCCGAGCGGTCGGGTGGCGACCAGGTTCACCGACAGCACCGGCCCGTCCGAGCCGACCGCCAGATCAGGCAGCAACAGCAACTCGTCGCAGTGGCGCAGGTATTCCACCGCCGAGATCGGCCCGATGTCCAGCGCGCCGGCGACGAGGGCCTCGTTGAGCCGGTCCGGGGTGTCTTTGGTCAGCTCGACATCCAGCAGCGTCCCGGACCGCACCAGCCCCCAATAGATGGGCAGGCAATTGAGGAATTGGATGTGGCCCACTCGGGGCCGCGCGCGTGTCACGGTCGCGACCCTACGGGAGCCGCCGCGCCGGCCCGACCGGCCCCGCCCACACCCGCCCCACCGATAGCGCGCCCCGGCGCCGGCCAGCTCGACGCGCGGCCTTGGCGCGCGGGGCGAAATGCGGCTCGCCACGGGCATCGGCGTGCCGTAGGGTCGGTGCTCGTGGATGACGCCGAGCTGGCCGCCGAGCTGGTGCGCGACGCGGGGCGGTTGGCCGAGCGGCTGCGGCGCGCCGGAGTGGAGGTCGCGCGCAAGACCTCGGTGACCGACGTGGTCACCTCCGCCGACCGCGCCGCCGAGGAGTTGATCGCGGCGCGCCTGGCGGCGGCCCGGCCCGGGGACGGCCTCGTCGGCGAGGAGGGCGCCGCGCGGGTCGGCGGTCCCGGTGCGCGCGTCTGGTACGCCGACCCGGTGGACGGCACCTACAACTTCTCTTGCGGCCTGCCGATCTGGTGCTCAGCGCTGGCGCTGGCCGCCGGCACCGGTTACCCGGACGAGGGCCCGGGCAGCACGCCGCTGCTCGGCGCGGTTTACCAGGCGCCCACCGACGAGCTGTGGTTGGGGGGCATGGCGCAGCCGACGACGCGCAACGGCGAGCCGGTGGGACCAATCGTGGACCGGCCGCTGAGTGAGGTGTCGCTGGCCACCTACCTGCACCCACAGACGCTGCCGGACGAGAGCGTGCGGGAGCCGCTGATGCGCGCGATGCGCGCCGCCGCCACGGTGCGCATGCTCGGGTCGGGGTCGATCGAGCTGGCCGCGGTGGCCGCGGGGCGCCTCGGCGCCTCGGCGCAATACGACTCGCTGCCCTGGGACTGGCTGCCCGGCGCCGCGCTGGTGCGGGCCGCGGGGGGCGTGGCCATGGTGGTGCGCGCGCATGGCCGGCGCTGGCACATCGCCGGCTGCGCCCGGGTCGCCGACCAGCTGGCGGCCCTGGTCACCGGCTGACCGGCGCGATCACCGCCCGACCGGCGCGATCACCGCCCGACCGGCGCAATCATCGGCCGACCAATCGCCAGCCGATGGGACCAGCCACCGGCGGACCGGACCAGTTGCCGACGGGCCAGACCCGGGGACGGCCGGCCAGGCCCGGGCCTGGCGGGCCAGTCCCGTGCTCACGCGCGACTACCCCCTGGGCCCACCCGCGACATAGATGATCTGACCGCTGACGTACGCGGAGTCCTCGCTGCACAGGAAGGACACCACGCCGGCGACGTCCTCGGGACGGCCGATCCGACGCAGCGCGACCCCGGCCTTGGCCCCGTCCTTGAGCTTGCCGAAGTCGACCCCGACCCGCTCGGCGGTCGCCTTGGTCAGCTCGGTCTCGATGAACCCGGGGGCGACCGCGTTCACGTTGATGTTGAACGGTCCCAGTTCGATCGCCAACGCCTTGGTGAAACCCTGGATCCCGGCCTTCGCCGTGGCGTAGTTGGCTTGGCCGCGGTTGCCGAGCGCAGAGGTGCTGCTCAGCGAGACGATCCGGCCCCAGCGGCGATCGACCATGTGCTGCTGGGCGTGGCGCGCCCACAGGAAGCTTCCGCGCAGATGGATGTCCAGCACGGTGTCCCAGTCAAGCGCGCTCATCTTGTACAGCAGGTTGTCGCGGGTCACCCCGGCGTTGTTCACCAGCACGTCGATCGAGCCCTGTTCGGCGGCGATCCGTTCCGCGGCGGCGCGAACCGCGCCCTCGTTGGCGACATCGCAACCGACTCCCACCGCGGCGCCGCCAGAGGCGAGGATCGCCTCCACGGTGGGCTTGGTCAGCTCCGGTTCGAGGTCGACCACCGCCACGGTGGCGCCGTCGCGGGCCAATCGCGACGCGATCGCCGCGCCAATGCCGCGCGCCGCGCCAGTAACCACAGCCACCTTGCCCGTCAGGTCAGTCACAGGGCAGATATATCACGCCCGCCCCAGCGCGTCCGCTAGGCCCGGGCCGCCGTCCCGGCCGGACCACAAGCCACCGGCGCGCCCGTCCGGCGCGCGGGCGAGCCGCGAGCGCCAGGCGTCGGCCGGCTGGATAGACTAAATCGTGTCGCAGTTCACGGCGGGTTCGAGCAGTGCTTGTCAGCACCGGCTCGCAGCGGGCAAAGTGGCTGTGGACACTGGTTCGGCCCGGGCCGTCCGGCCCGTTCAGGCCAGGCTCAGGAACAGTTTCTGCATCTGTTCCGGGCTCATCGGCTCGGCCTCGCCGCGCGCGACAGCGGCCATGCATTGGCGCATGCCCGCAGACATGAGGGTGAACCCGGCCCGGTCGAGCGCACGGCTGGCCGCGGCCAACTGGGTCACAATGTCCGAGCAGTCGCGGCCGTCCTCCAGCATGCGGATGACGCCGCCGATTTGCCCCTCGATGCGGCGCAACCGCTTCGTGACGTCACGCGTGGCCTCGGGGTCCATCTTCATGTCCTCAAGGATACTGGTACCCCTATCTGTAACCATGAGATCTGTGACCATGCGAGGCCGCAGATCGGCATTTCACCCCAAAACGCGCCAATTAGCGCGCGAACCAGCACGTTCATTCGATGGCTGCGAAGCCAGACGTTTGAGCAACAGAAACATCCATCAATAGGAGGAACATCACAATGAAGGCTTTGGTATACCACGGACCGGGTCAGCGCTCCTGGGAGGACGTGCCAGATCCCAAGATCATCGATCCGCAGGACGCGATCGTCCGGGTCGACGCGGTAACCATTTGCGGCACCGACCTGCACATCCTCAAGGGCGACGT
>Ga0123357_10004746_pt1 | contig 16078 bp, 10 predicted proteins | sample TergutEmb28metaG_FD_89873 | JGI IMG/M metagenome (GOLD analysis project Ga0123357, IMG submission 89873) | Embiratermes neotenicus P4 segment gut microbial communities from Petit-Saut dam, French Guiana - Emb289 P4 | ecosystem: Host-associated > Arthropoda: Insects > Digestive system > Gut ... | reverse complement strand
TGGTTAGGTGTGCGTCGTATGCTGAGTAATAAGAGTCTCTTATTACTCAGCATACGACGCACACCTAGCAACTGCTCCACAACACATTCCCACATAACATGATATATTGCCACAACACCTCGTTTGCAAATACGAATTTAATTGTGAATACTGTAATATAATTTTAGCAAGGAACAAAGCTCCCTGATGATGATCTGACAAGATCGAAACATGTCGGAGTGTTTTAAAGTGTTTTAAAAGTGTTTTATGTAAAATTATTTGTGCATTCGTTGGTTGATAAATTGAAGTAATTCTACAAAAATTCACGGTGCTACAATAAGTTTTATAGATTGGCTTATTCGGGGTAAACAGGCTGGATCGTGAAACTGACGACGCACTTACTTCTACTGTTCAGATTTAGAATTTGTGCAGATATAATCTATCGTGCGATATAGTTTCATGTCTTGGTGTTTTAAGACAAGTTCAGGTGCAGTTTTTGCAGCGCAAGGTGGACTCATATGACGCGTAACGAGATAGGAATTCTGGAAAGATTTAAACGCGTCTATTGTACGAAATGTTTCTATTTTGTATATTTATCGTTGCACAGTGCATTCTGTAATTTAATTAACACACCAACAAATACACGTATATTCATTTAATGATCTGAAATTCACATTAAAACACCTACAACGCTCCTACATGTTTCGATCATACGATCATCCTCAGGGAGCATACGTTGTTCCTTGCTAAAGTTGTAGTTTAAAAACACGCAGTGATTTTGCATCGTTACGTTGATTTGGTGCTGTGGCAGCGTGTCTTGTGTATTGTGTGAGTCGTATAATGTTCAGAATGAGCCTGGCTGTGCATGTGCGATGTGCGACGATAGCGTGAACAGTATGCGACTCACACAATACACAAGACACGCTGCCACAGCACCAACTCAACGTAACGATGCAAATCACTGAGTGTTTTTAAACTATAAGTTTAGCAAGGAACAATGTATAATCCCTGAGGATGATCGTATGATCGAAACATGTAGGAGCGTTGTAGGTGTTTTAATGTGAATTTTAGATAATTAAATGAATACCTGTGCATTTGTTGGTGTGTTAATTAAGTAAAGTTTCTATTTTGTGATTATAGCAACAAATAAATTAATTATTATATTCTTGAAGGATACACTCTTTTAGTTCAGAACTTAAGTTTCTCTAACATATCCTCACATGTTCGAATTCTCGTCTTTTTTGTAATTGTTAATACGTGAGAACTCTCTCGTAGTAGGCTGGTAAACTCTCTCTCCGCACGCTATGAATGCATATAAGGGAGTGGGGGTAGATTTCCACTCATTTATCATAGGTGCTAGATGGAGGTGAGGGATTACCTTCACACCCCGACTGTTATACCCTCCAGTAGCTTAAGTAGGCGTATAATACTGATGATTCTCGATTCCAAATTTCATGTACCCAACACCAGTCTTTTTTTTTTAATTTATTATCGCTGTTAAATGGAAGACAGTTATTGATTGGGCAAGTTGAAATGTTACGTATTTTTGGAATACTTTACGTATAAAATTTTAGAACGAGATGTCAAATAACTCTGTCAGGTTAGACGTTTCGCGCGGCTGCCTTGTTAGTTTTGTTGGCGGCGAGAAATTAATGATAGAAAGGGAGAATAATTTGTATGGATCCGAAGCACCTGATGGTTGACATAGTTATTGATCAGCTGGTGACCTCAGTCTCTCTCTCTCTAGCTGTATTTCTCCTACGCCGTTTCCGCTGGCGGCTTACTTGACTGTCAGAATACAGCAAGGCTCAGAGTAAATATCGGGTCACAAGGTCGACTGTTTGGCAATGGTTTTCCTTGCCCAGAATTTGCGTGGTGATTTTTAATTTATGTGTAAATGAAAATTCAATTGGAAAGGCTTTACATCCCAGAAAATTTGCAATTACGTAATCCTCGCTGTGAATAGTGCGTCTGAGTGTGAATGTTGTACAGGTTGTTCTAAATTTCGCTTCTTTTGAAATTGTACACACTCCAGAGTTTTAATTTATTTTGAATATATTCGACCAGAGCCCCTCTTCATCACTCATTTATAATTTGGTACGAAGTGTAATATATATATATATATATACATATACATATATACATATGTGTGTGTGTGTGTGTGTACTTTTTGTTGTTCGCACGATTAATGAGAATAATAAATCTACGCTATAAATCCAAGTTCATTATATTGTAATTCGGTTGTCGCATTATATACTATATACGAAAGGCCTTGCTAATTTTAACGTACCTGTAACATGCACATATTCTTGTATCGTCTTATTATAACTGTGCTGTAATTATTTCTCTGTAAAAGGTAACCTTGGCGACGAAAGCAGAATTTAAGAGGAGAGACACATTCAATCCATTAAGTCTGTTTTAATTTCCTACAGCAGAAATCACAATAGTGTGCGAATGTAGGCGGGGATGGATGTAGATTTGCCTATCCCTTCGCTGCTGAGGATATTCGTATGAAAGTTTATGGAAATATTCCATTTGTTTCTCATGTAATTAGAAGTTACGAATGTATGATGAACTCATGACGCTGTTTTCTGGCGCGTTCGCAAAATTTCGGCAAGCTTCGCAATGTCTGTCCTTCTATCCGCACGGAACAACTCGGCCCCACTGGACGGATTTTCATAAAATTTGATATTTGAGTATTTTGCGAAAATTTGTAGAGAAAATTCAAACTTCGCTAAAATCGGTTAAGAATAACGGATATTTCTCATGAAGACCAATATACATTTTTTGAACATATCTTGCTTAGTTCTACTCAGAATGAGAACTGTTTCAGACTACAGTTGTAGAGAAAATCACAACATATATTTAAGTTCAGTAACTTTTTTTTTCGAAAAACAAGCCTTTATGAGACAAAGAAATGATTTGTTAGACCAACTTGATGCAACAATTGTTATTTATTGATCAACCCATGACTAGACATGTTTCGGGCAACATTGTACCCATCTTCAGGAGTGCAAGTCTGTACACTACTGCATATGGTTTTCAGCACTTAAAGTGCTGGCAGGAGTCTTGGGACGCCGGGAGGCAGGTCGTGTGCACTGTGTAGAGACTGATTTTCGAAAATCAGCCTCTACACGGTGCACATGACCTGCCTTCCGGCGTCCCAAGGCTCCTGCCAGCAATTTAAGTGCTGAAAACCATATGCCTTGCACTCCTGAAGATGGACACAATGTTTCCCGAAACATGTTGAGTAACTGGTTTATCAATAAATGATAATTGTTTTATCAAGTTGGTCTAACAAATCATTTCATATTAAGGATGCACTGTCACACGAACGTCACATTATGAGATAATGTCGAAGAATATTGTAGAGCCGGAGAGGCCACAGATAACAATATGTCACATGCGCCTTTCACGCTCAATACATCAGGCTACAGACACACCCTCGGAATATGTAATACTTATTGTTTTTCACTGCACCGAAAATTGCACGAACGCGCCCCAATGTTACGTTAAATCTACACTGGCTACCTTGATTCTCATACATGTAAATGAGGACATAGGGCTGAATTCAGTCCAAACACCTCCCAACCCCGTCCTAAGCGCTACTGTAACTGCCCTAAGAATATTCCAAAGAAGAGTACTGACTGTTTTCGTAGTTCCTGTGTCTCTGTGCTTTTTGTAAGAAATTTAAGTCATTGACGCCACGATTATGATATTTTGAAGATTAGTTCCACTATACAGAGTGATAGAATACTCCTCGCCCAACATTGTGCGGGTGATAAAATGGAGAAGAATGAGATGGGCTGGGCATGGGGCCATATGGGTGAGGAGAGGGGGTGTATAGGGTCTTGGTGGGGAAACCGGAGGGAAAGAGACCACTGGGGAGACCTAGACGTAGATGTGTGGATAGTATTAGGATGGATCTCCAGGAGGTGGGATGTGGGTATAAGGACTGGATTGAGCTGGTCCAGGATAGGGACAGGTGGCGAACGCTTGTGAGTGCGGTAATTAACTTTTGGGTTCCGTGAAATGCGGGGAATTTCTTGACTAGCTGCAAACCAGTTAGCTTCTCAAGAAGGACTCTGCACCATGGAGTAAGTAAGTAAGTAAGTAAGTAAGCAAGCAAGTAAGTATACAGAGTGACTGAAGAGGAAAGGTCAATATTTTGGGAGCTAATAGTATCATTGTCAAAAAAAACCTTGTATGAACGTGTGTTTAATTCGGAATGGTTACCGAGAGAAAGCTCTTCGCATATGTAAATGCCAAAGCATTGTGAATGGAAATAAAGAAGAGAACGTGCTTACAGTTAATTTGATTTTAATTTCAATTTAATGTTTAAAAGACAATTTTGTTACACTTAAATGACCTATTTGTTACAGTTCACAGTAAGTGTTGGAAAATCCCACCGTAAATTTCGGTGCAAAAGTCGTGTGTGAAAATTGCGTGTTTTTATTTCGTGTGAGTCAATCTTTACGTTTCTTTGTGCGGGCAGCAGCAGCAGCAGCAGCAGCAGCAGCAGCAGCAGCAGCAGCAGCAGCACCCAAAATGCGACCGAGCAATTCGTCTCGTGTATCCACCTTTCTTGTGTAAATTTCCGGCTTCATCCGACCCCTACAAACAAAAATCAAACGGAATTAAGTCTGGGGATTCAAACAGTTCTAACTCTGCAACCATTCAGAATTAGCCACATGCTCATGTGAACTTTTTTTTCTCACAGTGACCTATACTGTCACCTCTCAAAACATTGACTTTTCCTCCTAGCTCACACAGTATATATCACCACATTTGTGATTAAATTAGCCTCACTTGTTTGGACGTTTCGCATTGTTAACTTTTTACCTACTCATTCTTGCAAATGTAATGATATTTCCGATACTGTAATGGCATAACTGAAGAATAACAACCAACTGGATACTACTTATTATTTTATTGTACTTCTTATACGCTCAACATATTTCCGGCAATACTATGTCCATCATCAGGAGCTCGCGACTGTAATGCTGATTACCACATTGGTCGTTTCGTTATTGGTTTGCTGTAGGTTGGAGGTTAGGTGCGGTTAGGCTGGAGTTGTGTCCGGGCTGCAGGCTAAAGCACCTGTTTTATCCTGCAGCCGGGACACTACTCCAGCCTACCCGCACCTAACCTCCAACCTAGAGGAACCTAAGAACGAAACGACCAATATGGTAACCAACAATACAGTCGCGAGCTCCTGATGATGGGTATAGTAGCACCCGAAACATGTTGAGGCTATAAAAAGTACAGTAAAATAATAAGTAGCATCTAGTTGGTTGTCATTCTTCAGTTATCACAATGATGCACGGTCCAACAGACATCAAATTGTAATGGCAATTTAACCCTTTAAAGACGAATGACAAACCGCTTTATTTAAAGGCCCAGTTCGTACCGCGCTGTAAACACTTTTCATCGTGGTTATAAAAACCAATCAGTTTATACTGTACGTGGCACAAGTCGCTGTTTGTTCTCAGATAAATACAAAACACATAAACACAGTGCGGACAGAGCGTAGAGTTGTTGAATGTTAAACCTTTTGTTGCATCACGTAACCAGTAGGCTTTAAAAGGTTAAAGGTCACTGTCCAAATGTATTTTTTCTTACCTGTGAGTGGATGAGTCGCGCCTTGCTACCATGTTTTTCTAGAAATGTTAAGACATCTCGTCCTGATATGATAACGTGAGGTTTAATCAACCTGTGTGTTTGGTATTTGAGAGTGACTTTATGTGTCACCCATAATTGCCATAGTTACCGTTTTGTGTTTGTTTATTTTTTAAAACTCTAAGGCCGCTGGTGCCATAGTATTAAAGTCTGAAGATCAAACTTCCACATCAATAGTACCCTGTGGCACAGACGGAAAAATATGATCCTAACATTAGAGGTTTCTTACTTCGTAAGGAATGCCTAAAATGGACATTAAGTGCGATAATATTAAAAACGCATGAGTATGTATAATATAAATGTTATCGAGGCTGTTATGATGTTTAATTATGCTAAATGCTTTTGCAAACCATATAAATAAGTCAGTTTAGTAACCGAATGTTGGGATGATGGAGGAGGTGTGGGACGAGGTAGAGGATTTGCAAGGTCGCAGTTTTGTGCATTACCGGAAAATCGCTGGAAATTTAGAAAGCCTTTATGAGCACAGCTTGAAATGTTTTGCTGCTAGACAAGACGAATTAATCAGTGTTGCATTGAACCGAAAAGAGTTGTGGAAAAATGATTAACAGTATAGGGATCTTCTCTCGATGGGTGGGAACTTAGTCAGCTGGTTATCTTTCGAATCCGTAGCCGAGAGTGTAGATTTTAAAATTCTGTGTCTTACATATTCCAGGAGTGTTATACTCGTCACCTCTAACTGATAATTGTGCAGTAAAATGTGTTTTACTACTTGTCTAAACAGTTAATATTTCCAGATGCTGAAAACAAAGAGAAAACTTCTGCGAAGAATGCTATGTAGACCTACATGTTATGTCTTTAATTGTAAAATGAGTATTACCCATATTTGTCTCGGAAAAGAGGGAAGTTGTTGTGTTAATTTTTTTATCGTTGTACCGTGCATTTTGATATCTTTAAAGTTCGTATACCAACAAATACACTCTTTATTAAACTTGATGAAGTTTTAAAATTTACATTAAAACGCACTTTGAATCGCTCCTAAATGTTTCGGTCCTTAAACACGACCATCATCAGGGAGCCTTCATTAGAGCTTACCTAAATTTATATTAGATTAAGATTCGGTAAAAAAACTACGTCGTTATACACGTATGTAATGCGGTGGTGTGGCAGAAGACATGCTTCTTTCTAAACATCCGTTTAGAAAGACTGAGAATTAACAAGAATAAGTAAGAATAGTGACAAGCTGAGTACTTGCCGGATGCAAACCGACAGAGTTGCTTCTGCGATTTCCTCAGATATGTGTGCATTGTAGTTTCATGCAAGACGGGCTGTACAATGGAGGTAGTGTTTAAAGAGCTTGTAAGATTGCGACGATGCAAGGTTTAGTAATGTTTTAGTTCCTTCCCCGTGCCAGTATCCGAGAGATGGATGGAATTAACACATCAACTTCCAGTTGTATGTCAGCCATAAAGACACTGAAAATGTTTTCTTATTGATTTATACACGAGTAGCCTAACTGGATTTCCTAATGCTCTAAAAATCCCTTTAAAATATCCGGGAAGTCAGAAGTAATTTAAGGTGCGAGAAAAACATTTTAAACAGTATCTTCGGTAAGTTAAGTTTAAGAAATATCGATTAAAATTTTTTTAAGAAACTAAGAGTAATTTTATTTGTAAATTCTCTGAGTCATCTGGTTTAAAATGGCCCTTGAAACTTTAGAAATTTGTTACAAGACGCGTTGCTGTAAACAGAGTAATCATGTGTAAGAGAATGTTTAACTGTTTTTCAAGTATGTGCCAGAGAAACAGAGAAACCTGAAACAGGTAACCAATGGAATTCAACCTCCCAATTGATAATCTAAATTTCTTCCTTCCAAACTAACCAACAACACAACCAACCAACAGACTAATCGTATGGGATATATGGAGTATAGTCCATCTTGAGAATTAATAGTTCTTCAGCTCGTCACAAAATTTCCCGAATTTTATAAATCCAGAGGTTTCAGTACCGCATGCACACAAGCCCGTCTGTTCTCCCCGTCTTGAGTCAGATAAACAAGTCCAAGCTGTCCCAACCGATTCTCTTAATATCTCTTTTTATTGTTTTTTCATCGTACCCAGCATGCGGTGGGCCTGTATTGGGTCCCTGGGCGTGCTGGGGTACGAGGAAATGAGATCGCCGACGAGCTCGCAAGGGACGGCTGTGCTCTAAAGTCTGTTGGACCTGAGCCGGCCTTGGGAGTCTCTAGGCAGGATATAAGAAGAAGGATTAGACGTTGGTTGGTTAACCAGCATTGGGTTTGGTGGCTAGGACTTGGTAACACCCAAAGAGAGGTTCGAGAATTAATTTCGAGACCCTGTGTGGGTGTCAAGGCTAGGGTTCTGTCCTTTAACAGGACACAATCCAAGGCTGTTGCTGGCCTTCTTACTGGGCATAATACCCTGAGGAGAAATCTTCATCTAATGGGGCTGTCAGACCGTCCATTGTGTAGGAGGTGTGGAGCAGAGGATGAAACCTCGGTCCACATTCTTTGTGAATGTGAAGCTTTGGCTTCACTCAGAAATGTGTATCTGGGCTTCTTTTTCTTGGAGCCAAAGTACATCAAGAGTAAAAGTCTGGGGACCGTTTGGAACTTTAGCAAAGCAACAGGGCTCCCATGAATTGATATGGGGCACAAAGGGCTCATCCATTAAGGCCCAGGTGCATCGGGACCGTAAGGTCTCGAACCCAATCGTAAATCAATCAATCAATAAATCGATTGTTTTTTCATCTATGCCTAGGTCTTCCAAGTGGCATATTTTCTTCGGCTTTCCCACATACATGCCACTTCCCCTTCCTCTCCCACCACTTTCCTTCTGTAATGGACGGCATGCATTTTTATGGAGTCTCAATCTTTTCCGTGTTTTGTGTGTGTGTGTGTGTGTGTGTGTGTGTGTGTGTGTTTGTTTGTGTTGACGGACTTTTACGAAAATCTTTTTACACGTTCCTTATTTAATGCCAACCCACAAAATTAGTGAAACGCAAAGAGATGTCAGTTTTTCCTTTTAGCCATTTCCGCCTTCGAAAGTCTTCGCTGTGCTGTGACGTGGTTGGTGCTTACGTTAGCGGATTTACCATCTTGATTGAGAACTTTGACGTGGACGTACAAAGGATTTCTGCTACAAATGTCCCTTTGGGGGAGGGGGTTTTAAGATTTTTCTTTGGATTAATCAGTGCGACTTGAACCGAGAGTTTCTCAATTGCATAGAACGAAAGCCTTTGCGACCTTGAGAGAAGCCAGACTAGCGGAAGGCCTTTTGAGATTGGGAATGGGGCGTGCCGCATCCTTCAGTTACATCGACGCCTTGGCTTAAAGCCAAAATGGGGGAAATAAAGGACAACCTTACTAAGTCTGGCCTAAAAGTGCTTGGTAAAGTTCCTTAAGTCGACTTGGCCGTAACAGGCAGCCTCGACTGGACTGCTGATTTCCAGATGTTTTCGTCTGGGGCCTCAAGCTACGTTTCTGGTCTCGCAGTTGGCAAAATTTCTCTCCAAGCTTCCGAACCAGAAGTTTCCCCCACTTCAGCTACTGTGATTCGAAACCTTCTCTACCGGAGACCAACCAAACGTCGTTTTAAACCTAAAATCTTTAACAACCCTTCCAATGCGTAAACTTATAAGGAGGTAGAAACACTAACCCCACCTACTTTATGGTCCTTGTGAAGTATTCCACTTGTATTCAGCTTAACAACATTGAAGGCATGCGAAATTTTGTCTTTACCTTTGATCTTGAGATGTCAGTAATTGGACCTACAGATGTGAACATACGACGGATACGGGTTTCGAATATACATGTGACTTATATCAAAGGTACTGTTTTGCGGCAGCAGTTACAATATGGCCACAGTGTGCAACATTGAGATTACTTCCAGTTAATTTAACATACACAGAATCTGTGCTTCAGTTATAAGCTTTTCGAAAAATAAAATAGGAAAAGAATAGTAATAACATTTATAGCAATAATAGCTCTGTAAGACCCAATATGTTTGCGAAATTAACATATTATTTGAGTTCTACTTGTGATTATGTGGGTATTCTGATGGAAGTTTTGTCTTCAAATTGCACGTACGGTTTAAACTTAATTTTTAGATTACGAAGCGGTAATTTTTTAAAGGCCATATGATTATTAAGTAATTACATATTGGGACCACGAGAACGTTAGTGTTGAAAATTTCAAATATGTACAACATTTTAGTCTGAAAATAAAGAAGGAAAGAGACCACTTGAGAGACCTAGGTGTAAATGGAAAATAGTAATAAAACTTATGAAATTTACGCCTAGCAAATAGTACTGATTTTTCATTCTGTTTTTATTTTTTTATCTGGAATACTTGCAGAAGTTTGGCACTTGATGTAAAACTTATGTTCCTTTCTTCTCTCTCTCTCTCTCTCTCTCTCTCTCTGTCTCTCTCTCTCTTTCTCCACATGTTGTTATTCTCTCATACCAGATTTAAGCAGTTACGCTAGATGCAGGTCTTATATAGAATGTGCGTTATTTCTGTCCCGCCGTAAGCTAACTTGGAAATATTGACAGATGCGATCCTCTAATATTTACATGCGAACAGACAGATGGAGAAGCATGTTGATCTAATGGGCACACTTTATCAATTAAAATGTTTCATGTCGATACAAGACTTTATACTTGTGTACTCGTTTACAATTACTATATCGCCATCAATATTCGCAATCTGTGAAGCTAGTATCCGGTCAACAGTACAAACAAATAATCACCTTCACAGTTCGCTTGCGGAAACTCTCTACTCTTACGACGGTGTTTATGTGTTCAGTCTGACATAACTTAAGTTCTGTATCATCCTTTAATGCCTTTGCATATATACTACACGTTTCGGGCTACGCTAAGACCATCTTCAAGAATGTCAATACAGAGTTTTACATAAGGAAGATTGTTGTCGATTTTGATGTCCCTGTTTTGTATGTGATATTGCGTCAGACCGAACACTTGAACGCTGTCATTGATTAGCACAACGGTATGGAATCCATAACGATTGCTATACTGTTATTGTTGTGTGTGTAATTTCAGTGGTTTGTCCTGTATCCAGACATGTTAATAATCTTTCCTGTCAATTCCGGTACACGAATAATGAAAGCCTCTTTGCGAATTCTCTCTTCACTTTTACAGCCCATCGACATTATGCATTCCCTGCGGTTGAAACTGTTTAATAACCTGGATAGCAGCTTGAAGAAAGCCTCGGAAATTTATTCTAAATATTTATCTGGCCACACTCCCACATAGTTGAAGGTATATATGTTCTGTGGGTTCTCACATGTTCTGCTATTTAGCCAGTAATAAACACGTGTGCTTATTACCTCTACGCCAAACTTATGTTATTCAAGCAACACAAATGAACGGAATCTTCCTCCATAAGATAACACGCGCTCTTTCGACAAGTAATATCCCATCGTTTGTGGAATACAACCTTTTCTTACCTTCTTTAGGTAATCATTTCAATGGACTCCTCCTTATCCAGAATAATCCAGGCTCTATGCGCCCGCTCTACCTGTATTTCCTTTAAGATAAAGTTCAAGTTCACCATGTAGAACAGGCCACGAAGGCCCAGAGGGATACCCTTTCTTTAAACTCGACGCTAGGTGGGGTGGGTGGTCAACTCCCAGCTCCGGCCTCTTTACCCCTGGGAAAAACCCGGTGCCCATTGTATAGGAGGTTCGGTGGGTTCCAGGGCCGGTCTGGACGGGTGCGGAAAATCTCGCTTCCCAAGGGGATTCGATCCCCGGACAGCCCAAACCGTAACGAATCGCTATACCGACTGTGCTATCACGTATTTCCTTAAGACCCCTTTTAATATTCAACGTTTACTTAAGTCTGGGTCTTCCATAGGAACCTCCTTGTGTTTTTTTTTTACGAAAATTTTCTCACAATTTGTGATATGTCAAATAATTTATGCACACTTCATTTCATACTCCTTAATTTTACGATCTGCTAAATTTTTCTGAAGGGTACAGATTATGAAGTTCCTCGTTATGCTATTTTCTCCATCCTCCACCCACAATTTCTTTTCTTACATGGGTGGTGTAACAGTGACAGCGATACATAGCAGCGGTATTTTTGTTCTGTGATGTTGCCTTCCCTGATAATGATGGTGGGAACCGTCACCGAAATGTGTCTGAATATAGCTTGGCTTTACAAGTATGCGAATAGTATTGGACCAGCTTGTAGACTATACCTTTTATATGGATTTGAATTCAGTTATTCATACAGGAAAGTCCTGATTCTGATGAGCATATGTTCATACGCAGTTTCTTCCCACCAGTTTCTATTTGATATATTTTCGAAGTTTGGTAGTACCATGTTATTATCTTCATGTCACGTTGAACTGTGATTTAATTTGATGAATTCGCCTCCATGAGTCGTGAAGGAGGAGTCCAACACAATTCATGTTACATTCACGGATTGTGTGGACCGCGATAACTCTTCTATCAAAGAAAGAGAAATTACTCAAGAAGTCCACAGAGATGTCGCTACTACATTTGCTTCTGTCTGTCAGAACCATTCGAAAGAAATTCTTTTGTTTTCCATGCGTAACTTTCCGGGAGAAAAGTTGAGAATATAGTGTGAAGTCTTTCAGAACTTAGGGGGATGAAATAGGGGATGTTAAATTAGTTTTTTATTTCTCATTTGAAGGCGCAAAATAAAAAGAATGCAATTTCTTCGTTAAGCGTCTAGAATGAGAACATTGAAAAGACACGGAGGGTAATGAGAAAACCATTGTGGCGACAGTTCTGCAGGGCAATTTAATTAAAATTGTATCCTGTATTCGGATACATTTAAATACAATTTTCTGTCTTTGAATTATCTTACGTGAATAGCGGCTTGTGTGGTGTAAAGATTTCTATCCAATGATCTAGCTATGAAATATGACGATACACTTTAACTCTCCAAAACATTAAAATAAAATTAGATTGTTGGGTTTCGTATTTTATTGGTGTTATGCAGTGAAATACTAAGCATGTTAGTGAGTTTTGTTGACATAATTATAATATCTAAGATATAAGGCAATATTTATTTATTTATTTTTATTAAGTCTACCTTTTGAAGTGTCTTCAAATCCCTGCGGAGGACCTATTCAAAATGCTGCGTGCGTCCGTCCGTGTGCATGATATAATGCAAAAAGTACTGCGAGGTTTATCAGAGACTGTTTGAAATCAGGGAGTTAAAATACGTTGGCTCATTCCAGTTGTGATTACATTTTTATAATAATAATAATAATAATAATAATAATAATAATTGGAATTTATGTGGCCGCCTACTTGAAGTTTTATCTGCCCGTCTTTAGCCTAGATCATGCTTATGTCCCTGATTGTGCGTAAGAATGAAAAATATTTCGAACAAAATTCGTAGAGAGAAGTGGAATTATCATTTTGTGCCTAACATTTGTTTTCCTCACTTCTTGTAGTTAACTAAAAAGTTTCAGTTAATATCTCGGAAGTGTTACGACATGTGTAAACGTAAAGGTAACATAATCCTTGTTGATGCCGTGATACCATATGGGAGAAAGTGTGGTATAGGTCCACTCACTTTTAACCGCGGTGCTAGGTAGAAATGAGCGGTAAACTGCACGTTCCAGCTGCTCGAACCCCCCGCCCTCCCGCTTCTCACTTACGGACAGAACCTTGGCACCCATTGAATAGGAGGCTGGTTGGCCAACAAAGCCTATTTTGGAGGAGAGAATATCTTGCCATCACTGGAATTCGAACCCGGGGCCTTCCATCTCATAAACTAACCGCTACATAGACTCTGCAACCCCTATGCAGATGATATTGTCTCATTTTAACTGAAATTAAAATCGGGAGACGGATTTTGATGAGTCGGTCCCATTACTTTATGTTATACCGTATACGTTCGTACAGTCACATATATCATCATCCAGTAAGCGCACTCTGTGGTACACAATATATGACATACTTCGACTTATATGGGGCACGCGGTGGTGTAGTTGGTTGAGGCACTGCGCGACAAGTCGGAAAGTCGCGGATTCGATTTCCGATGGTGTCACTGGAATTTTTCATTGATATAATCCTTCCGGCCGCACTATGGCCCTGGGGTCGACTCAGCCTCTAACAGAAATGAGTACCAGGAATATTTCCTGGGGATAAAGGTGGTCGGTGCGTAGGGCTGACAACCTTAACACCTTCATGTGCGGACTGTCTTGAAATCTGGGAGCCTCAATCTCCTGGTACTCTCTGGGCCTGTCCAGGCCTGTAATGGGATTGTTTTACCTTTTACTTCGACTTATATATGTCTCGGCACCTAGGTTTCATTCTCAGGGATATTGGCATGTTGCTTTTCATACCTTCGTTATAATGACTCCTTGAGATTTGTACCTCGGTGCCGAAACATGTAGCAGCTGATGTATCTCATAAATTGTGTATCACAGAGTGCATTTGTCGGATGATACATTGAAAGTCATTCCTGTGTTTTGTGTCACTTAAGGTACACAGTGCTCCTCTGAGATAATTTGGCGGGGAGACAGTCGGAAAAAAGGCTCAGCCATCTCGCTCTATAAATTCCCTTTCTGAAACTTCCTCGTTGGAATTATTGTGCCTTGTCTGCAGAAAGCCTTTAGCGGAAAGTAATAATTGCTAGGCCATTAATAGTATTCGTTTTCTGTGGAAACTAGAGTGTGAGACGTATCCCTGAAGTTTCGCTTCCGCGGTGCTTCTGAAAATACCCCTGTATCGTCTTCCTTTCCTTGTTTTTGAACGGGATCTCTTTGTTTGTGATGACTTGACACGTATCTTGAGCAGTTTACGAAGGGCGGCGGAGAGACCAGGGCAACCAAAAACATTCAGTCCCCAAAACCTTTTATGTGCATTCGGAATGCCTTTTCTGAGAGGAGCGCCGACCATGGGTGATGATTTGTGCTACGGAAAATTATATCTGCAAAAACCTAAGGTAAATTACTTGATATCGGAGTTTGTAAGCAAATTTCTGGCCTCTGGTCTGTGTTTGTTTGTTATCGTGTTTTATATCTTTGTTGTTTCGATCAAGATTGCAATCTCATATTTCGCCCCCCCCCCCCCAACTTTTGGGTGGGTGGGGTTGGTTTGGAGGGGTGGGTTTATTAGGGTTTTGGCATTTTTTTTCTTTTGTGTTTCGATCAAAAATGCAATCTTATATTTCGCCCCCCCCCCCCCAACTTTGGGTCAGTGGAGTCTGCGTTGACGAGGTGGTTTAATCAGGTACTTGCATTTGTTTTCATTTGTTTATGCCAGAAGTGAGTTGTTCCATGTTATCGACAGTTTTGAAATTGGTTGTTTTATTTTAAGTAATGTTTATTTCATTATTGCTATTCGTAATGCTGATTTGTTGATTTATGTGTTGCATTTCTGAAGCTTGGGCCCTTACAACCGTCGTTATTTTAATCCCCATTTACTCGGTAGCGCGGCTACCTTACCATTTGCAACAAAAGAGACTCCCCCCCCCCCCCCCCACAAAATTCCTTTTCAGGTTCGACCAAATTCCTACTGACCTGTGTCCACTCTTGCCACTCAATCTCTTTAAAATATATTTAATATTATTCTGGTCTCTGTGTCTTGGTCTTTAAAGTGGCCTTTTCCTTTCAGGGGTTCAGACCAAAATTTATTCCACAATTCTCATCTCTGCTGTGCTTGTAATTTGCCCCTTTCATTTCATATTCCGTGGTAGTATAATTCTAACTTACTTGTTAAATTACACAATTATGAAATTATTATTTTGTGTATTTTTCACCATTACCGTGTTACTTTCTTCTGATCCACATACAGTGTTTCGAAATGAATGACACAAGATATTCCCTATATTCAGCTGACTTTATGTTTATTACTGCTCTGAATATGCTAAATGTACAGTAAATCTGTAATCATTACAGTAACCTCTCATGTTAACTTCGTACTAGCAACACAGTGAAACGGTAGGTGCATTTCTGCGCGACACCCAAGTTCCAATGAAACCCCCTAAAATATGCCCCTTCTTTGTCTCTCTGGCAACTAAACGTGAACCGAAACCTTTGACCGGAGCCTGATTCCCCGCCCCTCATCATCACTTCTCTTTGGTATCAATGTCATACAGAGACCTCCACAAGATCAATCATGTCGAGAGCTTTAATCACGGAAGGGTATTTTACCCCGTAGGGTCCAAATTGATGAAGAAGGTCCTTCACGTCAGATATGAAAGCCCAATCACGGTATGGATGTTTACATTAAGGTAGCATTGATCTAACTAATGCTGGCCGAGCGATCAAACGGACGGTGAGAGGAGTGGCATTATATTATGCACGACTTTTGTATTAGATGGACAGGTGGCGGGGGGGGGGGGGGGGAAAATTGGTTTATGAAGGGGGGGGATTTTGTGTTGGAACGGGGTTGGGAAAAATAATTTTTTCACCTTGTGTTTAAAGATTTTTTGC
>Ga0123357_10004745_pt1 | contig 16079 bp, 18 predicted proteins | sample TergutEmb28metaG_FD_89873 | JGI IMG/M metagenome (GOLD analysis project Ga0123357, IMG submission 89873) | Embiratermes neotenicus P4 segment gut microbial communities from Petit-Saut dam, French Guiana - Emb289 P4 | ecosystem: Host-associated > Arthropoda: Insects > Digestive system > Gut ... | reverse complement strand
GTTTGATGATTAAAGCCTTAAATGCTCCTCTTTTGCATAGGGACATTTCTATTGGTTTTTGAGCAAAAGGGGACATTTCTATTGAACGCCATAGGGGACATTTTCACTGATTTTTAACAGTGATTGTGGGGTTTATTTGACCGGATATACTTATTATAATAATACAAAACGGAGGAATTAAATGATCTACCGCCCAATCGGAAAAACCGGAATGTCAGCCAGCATCATCGGTCTTGGCTGCGAACACCTGGACAACAAACCATACGAAACCGCGGACACTGTTATCAATACCGCCCTTGATAACGGCGTTAATATTCTCGACGTTTTTATGCCCGGCGAACAAGTACGCAGAAACATAGGCAAAGCCCTTGGCAGCAGGCGGGATAAAGTGCTTATACAGGGCCACATCGGTTCAACAGATGTTAAAGAACAGTACGATATGAGCCGCGATCTGCCGACCATTAAAAAATATTTCGAAAACCTTCTGCGTTTTCTCAACACCGATTATATAGACTTTGGAATGCTTTTTTTTATAGACACCCAGGAACATTTTAAGGATGTATTTGAAGGCGATACCTTACCCTATGCCCTGGAGCTAAAAAAGAAGGGTATGATCAGGGCCCTTGGCGCCAGTTCGCATAATCCGGTAATCGCAAAAAAAATCGTGGAGACAGGGCTTGTCGATGTCCTCCTTTTTAGCATAAATCCCGCCTTTGATATGGCCGGCGAAGGCACCTATGTTCTGGACTATCTTGGAGACGCCGCATTGGACTACGAAAAAAAGATGGACCCGGTACGGGCAGATCTGTACCGGCTCTGTGAGCAGCGCGGAACCGCCATCACAGTTATGAAAACCCTGGGCGCCGGCAAACTGCTTTCTCCCAAATTCAGCCCCTTCGCAAAACCGCTCACGGCTGCGCAGTGCATTCACTACGCCCTTACCCGGCCGGCGGTTGTCAGCGCTCTGCTGGGCTGCTCAACAAAAGAACAGGTGCTGGAATCGGTTAGTTATCTTGATGCCAATGATAAAGAAAAAGATTATATGGCGGCAATAAGCGAATTCCAGGGCGGCATGAAGGGAAGCTGCGTATACTGCAACCACTGCCTGCCCTGTCCGTCAGAGATAAATATTGCCGACGTCAACAAGTATCTGGACATTGCCGAACTGGACGCGAATAAAATACCGCCATCCATTATAAGCCATTACAAATCACTGCAGCACAAAGCCTCCGAATGCACGGAATGCGGAAGCTGCGAGGAGCGATGTCCCTTTAACGTAAAAGTTATTCAGAAAATGAAGAAGGCCGCGGAATTGTTTGGGGTGTAGATAGCAAGTTTGTATAATCTACATTAGCCTTGCGGGATTATTTTCATATTTCCACCAAAGCAAATCATTAAACTCAATCACATCAATAGGTAAAAGAATACCATCTGTTCTGTTTTGTAAACCTTCCCTTTTGCTTACATTTATCAAATCTCCGTCAAATCTTAGCAAATTATTGGATAAATTCCATAATCCACAAGAAAAAGTATATTTTCCATCCGGTGTCAATCGGCTGGTCCAGACAATAACATATACTCCATTTGGATATAGTCTTAGCTGGTTGGGCCCAGCATCACTAACAGCAAATCTGCGATTATAGGGGGGATCCCACCAAAAACCAATAAAATCATTATTTGCAGCCGGATAATTATTTTCTACACTTTGTATCAATTGAATATTTATTATATCCAGTTTGTTTAATTTATTATCAACATTGGGAAATTCTGCTTTATACCATGAAAATTTTTTAAAATAGCTGGTTAAATCAGGCGATTTGAATATATAGCCATATTTTGCATAAATAGCGTTTCTTAAAATGCGTAATCCTTCCCTATTTAAATTAACAACCTGATATAAGGTTAAATCGTTTTCCAGAACCGCTGTTCCGTTGTTTAATTCATCCAGGAAATTAACATTATCCCTTAAATATCTGCCGTCTCCCCAGACATTTGCAGCAATCAAAAAGAAGAGCAGTAAATTAATTACTTTGATGAATTTTTCCATAAACATAAATATATTTTATTTACTGTTTGTGTCAATATAAGAAAAGCCCCCTCGAAAGGGGGCAAACCGGGACACCCATTCTGTCCGCGGCACAGGGTCAACCATTACTGGATGCCCTACAAGTGGGTAAGGGCCACTATATAATTCTACTTTATAAACCTGGTAAATTCTATATATTCATACCATATAATTAATGATCAAATAGCTGCCTGTTATAATTAATTGAATGACAATTATGTCTTCAATATTTTTTAACAGAATGATATTATTATTGTGGAGCAAGAGAAATGAATATTAATGACCAAAAAGAAGCATTCAGCGAGGCCTATGCTCGTGCAATCGCGAGTGTTGCTGGATTTATGTGCAGTAAACAAGATCGTGACAGAGACAGTATTGATATAAGCTTCAAATCTATTATTAGCCCTTTTGTGATCATTGAAGCACAACTAAAAAGTACATCCCGTGCAGATGCTGTAGCTGATAATAAAATTCGCTTCCCGCTATCCATTAAAAATTATAATGATTTAAGAGCTCAAACCATTATGCCGCGTATATTGGTTATACTAATTTTGCCGGATAAATTAACAGATCAAGTTACCGAGCAGCCGGAACAATGGATAAATCAAACCCCGGATGATGAACATATATTCAAGCCAGCGGTCTTAGGCTGTCTTGCAGATCAAATAATATCGCTGCGGGAGGAAACAAACAATGCCGGATAAATATAATTATGACATTATTGGTAAAATTTTACCTGTGAATTGTGAAGCATATCTTAAGAACAAAGGTTGGAATGAAACAGGAAAGCTTGGAAAATCAGCTAAAATTTATGGAAAGACAAATGATTCCGGACGATTATTTGAAGTTCTTGTTCCAGTAAAGACAAGTGTAGGCGATTTCAAAGTCGTTCTGCTTAATTTATTAATTGATTTGCAAAATTTTGAAGATCGGGCATTGGATTATATCGCTAATGATATTGTCCTGTCAAAATTTGATATATTCAGAATTATAGCATACAAGGGAGATACCACTGCAAGTTTGCCACTGGAGGATGCAAAAACATTGTTGGAAAAAAGCTTTGCAATGATGGCATTTTCTGCAGAGTCAATTAAAACACAGCAGCCATATTTTCAATCACGTTATCATAATGAAGTCAGTACTTTCTTATCAAAACTTAGATTGGGTCATACTGAACGGGGCAGCTTTGTTCTTTCATTACAAACACCTATTGCGCCTGCTTTATCAATTCCAATATCATTGTTTGAAGATAAACCGATGATTTCTGATGAACCATTTGAGCGCCAGGTAACAACAAGATTGTGTTCTTTGATTTCAGAAGCAGACACAATTGCAAATGAGCCTGATGAAGAAACACTGCCTCAATCAATTGAACGAGGTATGAGTGCGAATTTTCTTGAATCCCTGGCCGAGATTACCGAAATAAGCGGTGAATCAGGAGTAAATTTAGATATGACCTGGGCTGCTGTCAGACCTGTTAACCCAGCCTGGTATATAAAAAATTCGTTTATTATTGAGAGAGAAAAAATTGAGACATTACGTGAGGCTGGTCAGATTTTAAGAACGAGAATACCGGAAAAAGGGATAGAGATTATTGGATTTGTTATTAGATTGGACAGAGATGATCTTTCAAAGCCAGGAATGATAAAAATTAATGACATAACAACTAATCCTCAGCGAGTTATCACAGCTGCGTTGAATGATGAACAGTATGATAACGCAATTGATGCACATAAATTAGGAAAAATTGTTGTTTTGAAAGGTGACTTACAAAAAAGCGGACACATGCAAACTCTTACAAATATTTCAGACTTTAAAGCAGGCGAAGTTAGCGAAACATTGTGAAAAAATGAAAAAATTCGTCAAATAACGATATTTTTCATGTAAAAACTTTCGCTATTTGACGAATTCAGGAAAAGAGGACTTAATTTCAATTTTATTGTCCGATGATTATCCTGCCATCTATGTGTTATTGGCAGCCATAAACGCAGAAACTGTCTATCATGGCAGGTACGCAAATTATTTAACGGCCCAGAATAAAATTTTCCACCTGTCAAAGTAGTGATCCACGGATATATTTATACCTATTGCTCGTTACTTTCAATGGGAGCAAGTGTAAGGTGGTACCCAAGAGAACGAGCGACTTTATCAAAAGTACTGATACGTGGATCTCCGCCCTTTGCAAATGAGCGGTAGAGGCCTGCCCGGTCAATGCCGGTATCACGGGAAACTGCCAGCATACCCCGTGCCTTTGCTGCAACACCCAAGGCATGGGCAAGCAGACTAGGGTCGGTATCATTCTCTGCTTCTGCGATAGATGCTTCCACAAATGCCTGTATATCTTCTTCGGTTTTAAGTTCTTCGTAAATATTCCATTTGGTGGTTTTCATTAATTTATCTCCTTTGCCAGTGTATGGGCATGTTTGATATCAGATTCTTGTGTACGTTTATCTCCTCCACAGAGCAGAAAGATTATCCGATTATTACGGATGGTGAAATAAAGCCGATAGCCGGGGCCGTAATCTATCCGCATCGCCCGAATTTCTCCGCCTTCGGACTTCCAGTCGCCGAAATTTCCCTTACCAGCTCGTTCAACCCTTGCTCTAATCCGGGCTTTAGCCTGATTGTTTTTCAACTCATGAAGCCAATTACTAAAGGTTTCTGTTAGTTCAATTTCGTACATATTAATAATGTAGATTATTCTCTACAATATATCAATACCTATGTATATGCTTTTTTCCGAATAGTGGATCTCATTCCGGAGATGTGGATCATTATATACTGTACTCGCGGATATCGGACCCTTGCAACACTGGCCATGAAACTAGCCATAGCTAAAATTGTTTTATTTAATTTTTAATAATTTTTTCAAAAACTCTGTTGAAAATCAGTGAAAATTTCCTTGCTGCGTTCAATAGAAGTGTCCCTCTGTAAAAAAGCCCCCTCGAAAGGGGGCAAGCCGGGACACCCTTTCTGTCCGCGGCACAGGGTCAGCCATTAAGCCCATCCAATCGCCTTCTTCATTTTACCATATCAAGGTAATGAAATACGTCAAATAACGTAATTTTTTTGATCAAATTTTACGTTATTTAACGTAAATTCAAATTAAATGGCGTTTAGCTTTTTTGACAAAAAATGCGATGGTTTCAGGCGCCCAACAGGGCTTCTCACAATCTGAAGGATCGATGTTCCTATTGCGTGCTATTGACAATACAATATATATTCATCAATACTGGATGCCGTTCTGTATCTGTCCCTATAAATGGAAATAAGGATATTGGTAATTTTGCTAAAAAAATTCTTAAAGAAGCTGGAATCAAATAGGAGGTTAATATGATTTATCGTTGTACAATCATAAAAGAAGGAAATGAGTATATTGCTCAATTCCCTGATATGCCAAATATAGTTACTTGTGGTTTTTCTCATGAAGAAGCTCTAGCAATGGCAAAAGAAGCCCTTGACGGCTGTTTAGAATCTGATATTTAACATGGAAATCCTATACCGCCACCGTCTTTTAAAAAATGTTTCCCTATCACTGTTTCCAATCATATCACTTTATCTCTGCAACTCCGGGAGCTTCGAGGTAAACAAAGTCAAACTGATATAGTTAATAAACTCGGTTTGTCATATCAAGCCTATCAACGTCTTGAAAATCCACAAAAAGCAAACCCAACAATAAAAACATTGGAAAAAATTGCACAAATCTATGGGCGCAAATTAAAAATAGCATTATGAAATATTTATGGGAAATATATTTATAAACAGAATAAAAATCAGAATAACAGAGTACGTTTGTTCACAATTACCTATATTCCTTCAACAATATAATTTAATCAGCCGGGAAGAATTCAATACATATTCCGGAATGGTTGGAGAATGTGCGGTAATTAGTGATTTTAAAAATAATTTTTATCTAAGGCAAGCACTTATATTCAAGCCAGCGGTTTTAGGTTGTCTTGCAAATCAAATTATATCGCTGCGGGAGGAAATAAACAATGCCGGATAAATATAATTATGACATTATTAATAAAATTTTACCTGTGAATTGTGAAGCATATCTTAAGAATAAATCGTGCCATCAGTTGTTTCAACAGGTAATAAACTTTAAGAAAAATTCTATCATGCACGAAAAAATATTTAAGTTGTCATCATATGATTTACCATCTATATCAATAATTAGTCATGTAAATCTGTAAATTAGGTGAACTTTATTCTATCTTTGTTAAGTGCAAGTTTTATGAAACCGATAATAAACTATAAAAATGATTTAAAAATTTTTAGGAGTTGATATGGCGATGCTAAAGAAACTTATAAAAAATATTCTTCCGTATTTTATTGTAAGGAAGATTCAAAACAACAGAAATGTGAAAAGAGGTGTTTCTGTTATTTTAAAAACAAGCCTATCGGATAATGAAAAATATCCAAATTTTTGTCTTAATGCTGCCAATGATTTACTAGTTTTTTCAAATTTTAGACGAAATGAAATTTACCAGCAGGTATTGGAGCATGTTGACGTTGAGATCGGAGGTTTATATTTGGAAAAAATTATCGAAATAAAGCCTGATTTAATACATGAAATGGAAAAGATTAAGGCAAATGATCTATATGGAAACCCAATCTTATATGACTATAAAATTGTTGGTAAAATTTGCCCTTCTACATTACGGTATTCTAAAGTATTAGCTGATCTTTTGAATTATTTTGATAGTTTAGATGGATTAAGAATAGCCGAAATTGGTGTTGGGTATGGCGGTCAATGTCGTATTATAAATGCAATAGCAAAACCGTCTGAATACACATTAGTTGATATAAGACCAGCCTTGCTTTTAGCACAAACTTACCTTGACGGTTATATTTTATCATCTATGATGAAATATAAAACCATGAACGAATTAAAAAGGAAACATATGATTTAATGATAAGCAATTATGCTTTTACTGAACTGAAACGGGATATACAGGATGTATACCTTGAAAAAATAATACTCAATTCGAGACATGGGTACATTACATACAATGATACAACGCCTGATTGGTTTAAGAGTTATAAAAAAAATGAATTGGTAAAAATAATACCAAATTCGAAGATACTTGAGGAAATCCCAAAAACGGCTGAAAAAAACTGTATTATAATATGGTAAAATAAAGTTATTGAATTAAGCAGAAAACCAGCACATAACCAAGCTGTCGAATTTCTGAATTTTAAATTATCCATTCCATCATTTATTTTCTATGGTATATTTTTTAAACAAATATCTTAAAATGCCATGATAGCGAGCGGATCTGTTTCATAATTATTCTCTAAATCCCGTATCTAAGCCTCAACGGTACCATACATTTCCACATATTATGAACAATGCAGAATAATTGCCACTGGATATTTCTTCAGAAAGATTATTTTCGTACTTTCTGTCCGCAACATAAAGACCCGAGCAGGTTTATTCCCGTTGTGTTTTTTTATACATTCATCTACCAAAGGACAGTTAAAACAATCACTGCTTTTAGCACGGTATTGCCTTCCACTATTATTCCTCAATATCGCATCGCATTTATATTCCAATACCTTTCCGGAAGGATATGTAAAACTATCAGTTTTGCTGTCATATGTAAAATCTTCTATGGTATATTTCTATTCCCCGTTTTGCTGCTTCCTGCAAATTATCCTCTGTGAAAAAACCGGTGTCTCCCTGCACCAGGGCCTTGCGCAATGGTTTTTCTTTCCCGGTTATCGTCTTCATGTTTTCTTCAAGGCTATCAAGCATTTGCGGAAAACACCCGTTCTCTGGTCCTGAGCCCACTGCTTTAGCTGCGATAATTATCTGATTCCAGGAATCTGCAATATTCCATACGGTATTGCGTTTCCTAACTCCTTTAAAGGAAAATCATGAAGATAGTTTAGCATAGTAATTTATTTACAGTCTCTAATTTCCGGATTTGATGCTATCATTGTTATATCCATAATAATTTTTTCATTATTTTGTCCGGTTCTGACATAAAATTAGAATCAACAGCTTTTTTAGCCCTATTAATATTTTTACTTTGCCAAGCCGGCTTATACAATCCCATAATTAAAAACTCCTTTTCATGATTTTCTGACAAGCGAAATCACCTCATAGCCGTCTGTATCTATTAAGAGATATCTGCCATTGAGTTTTACCAGCGCATATTCATCATAAAATCCTCCGGCTTCTTCGAAAACCGGAGAAATAACTTCCATTCCCGACTTGTCGATGTAGCCCCATTTGCCGTTCCGCATTACAGCATTCAATCCGCCGGGAAAATAATATTTTCCGTTTTTATAGCTGGTATTTATCCTATCGTAATAATACAGGGTAATTTCATCTCCCATTTTATTCACATATGTCTATTTTTCATTTGTTTGTACCATTGCCAACCCATTATTAAAAAATTGGACATTATCATATTTTGGCGGAACGACCATTCTGCCTGTTTCATCAATGAATCCGCATTTTTTATCCCGTATAACATCCGCGAATCCTTCATGGAACATACAGGCGTTTTTATATTTGGGTTTTATGACTTCTCTGCCCTTCTTGTCGATATAGCCCCATTTACCGTTTCGGGATACGGCAGCTAAACCTTCGCTGAATGGTCCCGTATAATCATAATCAATTTTAATTATGTTTCTTTTATTTTTATCGATTAGTTTTCTGCTTATATAACCGTATTTGCCTTTCCGGTTTACAAGCGCCAATCCTTCGTGAAAATCATCCAAATTCTCAAAAATCGGGGGAACAATTTCCATTCCATCCCTGTCGATTAATCCGGTGCTAAGGTATCCTGATATACCGTCCTTGCATACTCTCGCCAATCCGTCTTTGAAACAATAGGCGTCTGCATACAATAGGGGAACTATTTCTTTTCCATTTGTATCTACATAACCTGATAACCCGTCATTCGCTACCTCGGCAAGTCCTTCGCAAAAATCATACGCGTTATCATATTTCGGAGGTATGACTTCCCGGCCCGTTGTATCGATGAATAACCATTTTCCTTTACGCTCCACCCAGGCTAACCCTTCATGAAAATCCATGGCGTTTTCATATAATGGCCGGATTATAACAATGTTATTTTCATCAATGTAACCGTATTTACCATTACACTCTATCCGCGCCAGGTCATCGAAAAATTCTTTCGGATCATTATAAACAGGAGGAGCGGCTTCATTACCCTTTTTATCAATATAATGCCATTTGTCATTGCATTTTACCTGTCCCAAACCGCGGAAAAATTCAATCGTACCGTCATATACCAATGGAATTACTTCTTTGCCCGATTTATTTATAAAACCCCATTTACCGTCACGCGCGACCGCGGCCATACCTTCATAATAATTGCATAAATTATCATAAATAACTGGAGTGATCTCCCGGCCGGTTTTATCCATATAACCCTGTTTTTTATTTTTGTATATCTTGACAAATCCTTTATTAAAATATCCGGCTTCATCACAGGTAAATGGCGGAATGATTTCTTTTCCCGTTTTATCGATATAGCTCCACTTATTTTTTTGCATTACAGGCGCCAGTCCTTCTGAAAAAAACCCTGCCTTATCATATATCAATGGGATAACTATCCTGCCTGTTCTGTCAATGAAACCATACTTGCGGTTCTGTTTTACTTTTACAAGGCCATCAAAAAAATGACCATTTTTCTCATCGTAATTACTGTCAATCTCATCATAGATAAAAGGAATAATTATCCCACCTGATCTGTCAATAAAACCCCATTTACCCTTGTATTTTACCCTTGCCAGCCCCCGGAAGAATCTGTCCGCCGAAGAATAAATCATTTTAATTCCCAGGAATTTTTCAATATAGTAATTCGTTTTCATAAATTTCCGCCTTTAAAGTTTCAAAATATCTATGGTAATATAAAACCGTTTTTAGGAAATATCTTGCATTTTATCTTTACCAACATATCCCCTTTTACTGTCATTTCCGATTTTTCCCAATCCAATGTAAAATTCTAACGGTTCAACATCAGGAGGTTTTTCGACTTCATTGCCGGTTTTATCGATATAAATCCATTTGTTTCCGCGCATAGCGATGGCAACTTCATCGAAAAAACCGTATGCCTTATCATATATAAACGGAATAACCGTTTTACCTTTTATATCTATATAACCATATTTATCACCGTTCCCGGCCGCTGCCATGCCTTCTCTGAAACTTTCAACGGAGTCGTATATAAATTTAGCGTTAAAATCTTTATAATTCATTTGGAAACAATTCAAATACATCCTTGCCGAAACGTTTGGCAATGCTGCGCCTGTTTTTATCTTCAAGCGAAACGCAGCCTGCCAGCGCGCCGCTTTCAATTCTGATTACGCTCGCTGGTAATTTAATTTCTTTAATAAAATCACAGCCGCGGAATGCTTCGCTGCCGATGATTATATTTTTTACTCCGCAGATAACCGGAGGTACAGTGACAACTTTATCCCTGCCCCTGTATTTTGAAATATTCATAACATCAGGATTGATATGCACCGGTCCGAACCATTCTGATCCGGAAATACCGTACAGTGAATAATCGTAAGCACTACAGCCTTCCCTTTTTATTTGTTCTGAAATGATTTTTTTTATGCGTTTTTTGCATACGGCACTGAGGTTTTCATCTCCTTCAAAAGCTTCGTAACCGATATTAACAAGTGCTTTTGGAATTTTAAATGTATCGAGATTTTCACATGATTTGAATGACCATACACCGATATCTGTAACTCCTTCTTCAAGTATTATTTCTTTTATATTTTTACAGCCCCAAAACGCGCAATCTTCAATGATCTTCAGGCTTTTGGGGAAATTGATCGAAGTTATATGAGTACAATAATAAAACGCTTTTAATCCAATGGTTTTAATTCCTTCCGGAATGGTACACTGTTCATCAATACAGGGAAGACACAATACGAGTTTATCGCCATTTTTATTGAATAACGCGCCGTTTTTTGCGGAATAAATTTTATTGTTTTTGGAAACAATAAAATTCGTTAATTTTATATTATTATCGAATGCATAATTATCAAATTCCTTCATGGAATCGGAGATTTTAAGAACTCCGGTTTTTCCCCTTGGACAAAAAAGAAGCCTTTCACCGGCTTTGTCATAAACTGCGCCGTCAATGCTTTTATAAACGGGATTGTTCTTATGTATGATGATTTTTTCCAAATGATCGGATTTATCAAAATATTTGGCAGTTAAATCCTTTATAGACGCAGGTAACTTGACGGCGGTAAACCCGGCCGGTAAATTATTAAGCCTGGCCGTTATCACAGGAAGTCCTTCGATATTCCCGGGAATGACAAGGGTTAAATTTTTACCTGCGGGTTTATCCGGCTTTTTATATTTGCAGTCCCATATAGATGATGCGTTCCCGCGGTATCTAAGATTAATTATGGAATTTATTCCATCTGCGAAAAATACCATATAATCGAATAGATTGTTCTGTTTTCGTTTAATGGCATTTTTACATTTAACGGACAGTTTTTCACATCCTTCAAATGCCGATTTACCGATATGTACGATATTAACCGGCAAATTTATTTTTTTAAGATTGACGCATCCCTTAAACGCGTTATCTCCGATTATTTTTATTTTATCCGGAAGACTGACCGCCTTGATTTCATCATGATTTTTAAAAGCGTTCTCTCCAATTTTGGTTATTGGAATATTATTAATTTCTCCGGTAATTATGACCGACGGGCTGCTGCCAAGATACTTTTCAAAAATAATATCTTTTAGATTCCAATGCCAATCGCCAAAACTGTCGAAACCTTCACGCTGCCATACAAGGTATTGAAAATCGCCGTAAACAGTTCTGGTTTTTTCCGGTTTTTCAACATACTCCTCACGAGCTTTGAAAGTCATAAATAAATCCTTTAATAATTTATGATTCTGGTTGAAAGGTTCCAGTCGTCATCATCGAACCGGAAGTGGGAGGCGATTTCGGCGCGGGTGTTTCCCTGCGATCGCCATAACGCTATCTGAACGGCGGTTATTTCGTCATCGTCAAAATTGTCCGCCATATACCTGCTGATTTTTGAAGAAATATCAATCAGGCCGGCGGGAGTCGCGGCGGCGGAAAAAGCCTCGGAGGCGGATGGATTGTCGCGGTCCCAATTGGCGCAATAGGCGACGAACACAACCTGCGTTTCACTGTTGGCAGGCAGGCGGATATAATAGGTTGATCCTGACATGTAATACTCCATGCTTCCCAAGAATACCTGCGCTGCGATCATGTTCTGACCCATGCCTGAGTTTACCAGGTAAAGTCCTCTGGTGATAATAACATTGATGCGGATTTCGACGGCCGTGTTGTTCCTGAGCCTGCCGCGGATTGCAGTTCCGGAACTGGATCCGTTTCCGTTCGCGGTCAGGGTGACATTGCCGCTGTCCAGAGCTTCGTTTAGCTGCTGTACCTGGCTTGATTGTGCGTATAATTGCACGGCCAAAACTACTGTTAATAATAATGAAATAAAGAAAAATTTACGCATGATAAAACTCCTCCTATAAAAAGTCAACCAGCGGATACCCCTTTAGCCGACTTTTTTTTCTTTTTTGCCGGTAACACCGGTTTTCTTTATTTCGTTTTTTCTATTTTTCGTTTTGGCGGACTTTTTCGGCTCTGCCTTTATTGCTTCTTCCACTACCCTGGTTGTTCCGCTCTTTGATTCTGACTTCTCAGCCATTTTCTCCTGGACCATCCTCCCCCAGTCAAACTCACTGTCTTCACTTAGCATGTGCCAGATTATCGTAGCCAATTTTCTCGCTGTCGCTGTTATTGTTTTTCCTGACCCTTTACTCTTCTTCATCGCCTCATACCGCTGCATCATTCGCCAGCCGCAGGTTTTCTTCTTCATCCTCCTCATCCCCATTACAACCTGCACCAGCGCTGTTCGCAGTTCCTCAGGGCCCCTCTTCGTTATCTTTCCGTGATGTATTGTTTCATTTGAGTTTTGGACCCATGGTACCAACCCAGCATATGAACAGTATTTCTTCGCGCTCGAAAACCGTTTAATATCATCCGTATATGCCCGGATTGTCCATGCGCTTATTTCTCCGCACCCCGGTATGCTCATCAATAACTGAACCATCCGGTCCTCTTCCACCACCCCCCGTATCTGACCCTCTATCCTCTTGACGTCTTCTTTAAGCCGGTCTATCGTTTCTACCAGTGGCTGGGCTTCGAGCCCGTTTTCCCACTCATTTAGGGTGTTCAGCACACGCTGGCACCCTCTTTTGCTTTGTAACGAACCCTTTTCGTCTTCCAGCCCTTCCGCTGTCAGTAATGCATGTATTTGATTCTTCACTACTACCGCAGCCCGTACCAGCGTCGTTCTCGCCTTAAGAAGCCGCCTTATCTTTTCACTTTGTTTACTGCACAACTTCGATTCAGGCAGCATGTCCTTTTCCAGAAACTCCGCTATTGTCGCCGCATCGTGCTTATCCGTCTTCTTTACAGACTCTGTCACCACTTTCAGTTTCAGTGTATTGATTACTGTTACCCCAATTCCGGCAGCTTCCATTTTACTCTTGAAAAACCTGGTGTTCCCGGTCGACTCTACGCCCACCCGTACTTCTTCTCCGGCTTTCTGCCATACCGCCGCTTTCTTCAGAAATGCCTGATACCCTTCTTGAGTTGTCGGGTATTTTTCAAACTTGTCTCTCTGGCGGCTTCTTACACAGACTGTAAATTGCGTCTTGTGTAAATCAATTCCTATGTTAACCATCGTTCCCTCCCATGCTGTCTTGGCAGAGGTCCTGTTCGGTAAATTTGCTCCATTCTCCTATTCGGTCTCGAAGACCATGGAATGTTGCGGCTGTGGCTCTTCATTCTCCTTTGCGGTCTCGAAGACCAATAAAAATGGCGAACCTTAGCCTTCCCCTGTCGATACTATCTTCAGGTTATACATCATTTACCGACGTTGGTTAACTTTTTATCATTCCTCCTTTAATATTTCTCCTTTCTTTCTCCTTTCTTTCTCCTTTCTTTCTTTATGGACGAAAGTAATTTACCAGTCCGTAAACCGGATTTCGGAACTGCTATCGCGTTCTAACCTACATCGTTTGCATTCTTTCCAGGTAGTTACCCTTACGGTTGTATGGGCAATTTCCTCTGTCCAACTTCTGTCCTCAAATACATGATTATCCGTGCCGCATTGTTTGCATTTGCATGGAGCCGGTTGTTCATTCAGCGGCAGATTTTGAAATTTACACGCAGAGCAATAATACCCTCCCATGTGCTGCAAAGCCAATGTTTGGGCATAATTATCTTTCGCATTTTTCAATATGTGTGAAAGTGAATCAGCGTTTAATGTATTAAGTTCTGCAAGGCGTCTGAAAATATGATCAATATGCATATTGTCCGCAGCGTTCAGCAGTATTTCAACCAAAACGGATGAATCGGTGATCTTTTCCAACGCTGTTTCGTGTACATACGGATCTTTTTCTTTCCTGACGATATTAAGCAATGCTGTTTTATCAGTCAATTTCCCGGCTGCGATTACGCGAATGCGGGTTTCTTTACCATTTTTTGCAATATCAAGCAGTAATTCCTGATCGGTCAGCCTGTTCACGGCGGTTATGCATATATCGTACTCCGGATCATTTTTCACTAAAGCCGCAAGCGCTTTTTGATTTGTGATTTTTCCTATCGCGGCTTTTCGCACATTTTGATCTTTTTCGTTAAATGCAATGTTTTCAAGTTCATTCTGTGCATTCAATTTATCAACAGCCGCCTGACGAACCCGCCAACCCCCCGCTTCTTTTGCCGCCATCGCGATTTTTTTCTGATCCTTCAGTTTATGAATGGCTTTGAGCGCCTTCTTCTCGTTATTGTCTTTCCACGCCGGTTTAAATAGTCCCATGATTACTCCGTATGTTTATTTGAAACTCCTTTTTTCAGTTTCTGTCAGATTACATTCTATTCCGGCTTTTTTTCCTTTTTATGTTTTACCAGTGAAATGATGCTCCAGATTAACAGGCCAAAACCAACAACCACCAGTGCGGCGCTGCTGTTGGTGCCTCTCAATACAAGTTCGCCGCTAAAGCCTCCGATGATAAAAAATATGCTTAAGCATAAACTGAAAATTTTACCTGACAAGCTGCTTTTTGTTTTTACGGTTTTGGGCGGTTCTGCTCCCGGCGAGGCAGATGCCGTAGAAGCTTCCGCCGAAATCGCATCTGCGGGTATGTTTTCAATACTTACCGCAGTTCCTGCAGAAATACCATTAACGGCATCCATTGCGATTGTATTGGTTATATCGTCCTTTTTCTTTAAAATGGCGCCGGCAAAAACAATAAATGCTGCAGGCTTAAAAATGGAAAAAATCGACATAAAACTGGTAATGTCATACCATTTCCCTTCCAAACTTGGAGGTATTATCTGCATATTGGAATAAATTCTCAATATGATAACCAAACCGGATGCTGCAATGGCGGCAGGAGCAATGCCCCGTATCCTGTTCCTGTATTTATCCTTTAATGCAAACAATACAAGAAGAAACACGAAAAGTATGCAAATTAATTCAATTATTTCGAATATTAAAATCTGAGGGTTAAAAAATAGTTTGTTTAGCAAAATGCCTGAAAAATTAAAAATTTCGTTCAGTATTAAAACAGATACAGAAGCCATTAAAAATTTCAAGCCTGTTTTCTGACCGTCAGTATTAATAATGATTTTTTTTCTTATCATGTACCTGCCCGAAATCAAAAGCAGGACCGCGGCAATAATATTAATGACCGGGTAATAATTAAAAAAATTAAAATTAATAGCATATATGATATTGTTTATAAAAACTGTCAATATAAAAACAATAGAATAAACAATAAAAATAATGCCTGTACTCGCTGCTGTTTGGGAATCAGTCAATTGTGTGCCTGCGGTTTTGGGATCCTGTCCGTATTTATTTTCAGCATGCTGTCCTTCCATCAACATAAGTATAAACAGCCAGATTTGTCCGATTATTGGTATTAACCCGATAAAAAACATATAGCCGC
>Ga0123357_10004744_pt1 | contig 16079 bp, 15 predicted proteins | sample TergutEmb28metaG_FD_89873 | JGI IMG/M metagenome (GOLD analysis project Ga0123357, IMG submission 89873) | Embiratermes neotenicus P4 segment gut microbial communities from Petit-Saut dam, French Guiana - Emb289 P4 | ecosystem: Host-associated > Arthropoda: Insects > Digestive system > Gut ... | reverse complement strand
TTTAATGCTCCCTGAGGATGGTCAAATAATGACCGAAACATGTAGGAGTTATAATAAATTTTAAACAAAGTGATATGTTTTAAAGTATTCTATGTAAATAAATATTTTGAAAGCATATAACAGTGCAAGTAGTTGGTCTACATTTCCAATCATAAACTATTGCACGGAACAAAAAAAAATAGTAATATACGTATTTCACTATTAGTTTTCAGGTTTTTTAAATTCCATTTTAGCATTCAGTATCAACACATTCTAACCATATAATTGTCAACTTATAAACATGTTTCATATATTATCAGAAACAAAGCTTATTTTGGTGATTTACACTGTGTAAGGATTATCACTTGGCTGTGGGATGGGTAGTGAGACATGGAACTTAATATTTATGTCCATAGTATGTGAATGTCCAAACATGCTGGTTGTAGCCTTGTGTATTTTAGATTAATGTTTTGTCACATTTCTGTGTATGAGTACATGTGGGTCTCATTTTATGCGATTTCTTTTGTGTAATTTTATTTTAACGCAACTTAAAAATTTACACCACTGTTCAAATTTACATGGTAATTTTAAGTTTAATACAATTTGGCGTAGATGATATGCAATAATTTTCAGTTTAATGCAATTTGGCATGCATGATCTGAGGTCATTCTTGTCTTGTGTTGGAGGCTAGCAGAAAGTGAGATCATTGTCACGTCATCAGTCATGTGTATGGATTGATTATGTTGGTGATATAATCATGAGTCTGATGTAGTTCCCCCTTCAAAAGCATTGGCTGTGTTACCAAAATGAATGAGAAATGGAAATCTACCTCACATAGTGCAATTCAAGTAAAAAATTAGTGGAAGACAATCAGTATTGAAGAGAAATTAGATGTAATAAGTAGATTTGATAAAGGTAAGGATATTGTTGACAGATGCTGTAATGTTAAACTGTCTCATATTAGCATATGTATGATTCATGATAATGCCGATAGAATTGCAGAGGGTGCTAAGTCAGGAACTAAAATGTTTATGTAGCAAAATTACCACAGTCCTATCCAAATGTACTGTACCAAAAACCATGAATGTCAGTCTCTCACATATTATTGCATTAGAAATAAATAAATAAATGTATTGTATAGAAATATATGTATACTGTATAGAAATGCATATGTACTGTATATACAGTACATTTATATTCCACAGGTCCATGTTTTCAATAGTGGTATAGTCATACACTGTATAAGATGAGGTTGTCAATCCCCCAAACCCCAGGAAATACACTGTTTTAAATGGGAATGTATGTTCATTTTGTGCAATGTTTTTGAGGAACATAACCCTGGCGTAAAAGGAGACAGTGTAGTTCAGTAAGACACATGTTTCGATGATGTTTTTATAGTTTGCAATGACAAAATTCCAGTCCTTAGTCCTTTCAGTTCTTTGTGTTTTATAGAATGCAAGGAATTTCCTGACTGACTGAAAAATTCTTAGCTTCTCAAGGACTCTTCTGTTTGTAGTTAGTGAGTGAGTTTGTTAATTTGTTTGTTTGTTTGTTGTTTGGTTGGTTGGTCAGTCTTTCAATAGGTGGATGACGTAAGATATGCACAGTACAAAAATGCTTGACATGTTTGATATTATACTTTTCTAATTTTGTGAGCATTTCTGTGCACCTCTGGGTTTGTCAAACATTTGTGGTTATTTGCACCCTCAAATTACCTCCAGAAATTCCTGAAAGTGGTAACAGTATGCCTCCGTTAAGTATAACCATCTTTGCATGTAGTAGGGTGTGTAACTTCATCTGACTTTGCACTCTGACAGCAGTACTACTAATACATTGATTTGAGCACCAAAATAAACTGTCATTGCATCTGTTAAAGTCATTTGGCATGTTGAGTCTGAGCAGATTTCTTCTCTGAGGGCAGCCTGCTTGTTGTCTTTGTTTTTAGAGCAACACTTCAGTGGAAATATTGAAGTGCTTTTTGGTAAGTGGCCTGTAGCACTGTGTAACCAGTTTACTAACACATATGCGATGGGAACACAGACACTTTTGATTACATTTAAAAAGTGCTTGATTCTATACTGATGTATGATGGCTACAATGACACAATATTTCGGAATAGCCACTTGTATTATACACTAATTATTACCACACTCTGCATAGTAGCTGTGTAGACCTTGGTAACATTAGGGCCATTAAGAATCCAGTTCTGAAATTTTGAATATTGTTGGCTCTTTAGATAATATGCAGCGTTCATCAAAAGTGTACAAAATATTTGCTTGCTATTTTTGGATAATAGCTGACAGTAAAATTTGGTGTAAATGATGTTGATTGCTATAGGTTTTAACTATACCTTTGTATTTAGTTGTATTTAGTATTTAGAAATATAGTATTGGCAGGTAGGTGTGTTTGTGTGTGTGTGAGTGCACGCATGCGTGCGCGCACATGTGCACATGTGCATGCATGTGTGCATGTGTTTTTAACAAAAGTAAGAGATCTGTCTTACTTCATTCAGTCATTAAGATTTCACTGATAATAACATCATTGAATGATTAGCATTCCCTCATATTCAGGAGGTTCCTGTTTCAAACAATGGCCAGAAAACTGATTGTTTTGATGGAGGGTTTTATGGTTGTTCATCTCTTCAGGCAAGTGTAAGGACTGGACCTTGAAACAGGTCACAGCTTCTTCATTCCGCTTGCTTTTCAGTCCATTATTTAATAATCATCCTGCTGTAATCATATCAGTCAAAGCATTACTATATAAATAAATTTAATTTAATGAAGATAAAAGATGCTTTGAGGGAAGCATTTGGGATTTCTTGTCACACCATGATCACTCTTGGCAAATTATGCAGAGTTGCAACAGAATCTTTTATTTATGTCAGCTGTAATTCTTATGTTTATGTTATAAATTCATGTGAGGAAAAAATATCTTATCCCAGAAATTCCTGTTGGAAAAGTTACTGGTAGCTAACTTCATCATTTATGTTTGATTGAAGAGTTTACAGGTGTGACAGAGAGTCAAAGAAGTAATCTTTGTTGGTATCACTGAGCATGATAAGCACATTTGAAATGATAGAGCTTAAGCCTTTTGTATCAAGCTGTTGTTGAGTAAAACAGGTTTACTAGGACTGTCATGAAATTAATTAGAGTTTTAGCTATGGATGCCATATGCTTATGTTTCTAGATGTGGATGTTACTGGTGAAAATGGTGACACTGGAAATGTGTCACTCAAAGTGGGTGATAGGGTTGTGTGGATCGCAGACACCCGTCCAGAGCAAGGTGTTGTCCGCTGGCTTGGCTATCCTGATGGTCGTACATTGAAGAGTGACTTAATGGCTGGAGTTGAATTTGTAAGTGCATACAAAAGTACTTGATACATTATGATACAAGTATTTTGAAATATCATTGTGGTTAACACTTATTGTGTGTTAAAATGTTTAGAGTTGGAAAATGTCTTTTATGGTAAAATTTTGTATTGTAAACCAAAAAGGACATATTCATGATGATGTTATTTTACATTTCACAACCAATTTTTTTTTTATAGGAATTTTGCTGCCATTCCATTACCAGTTTTTAATTGAGGTTTGTGGCTTAGGATATGACACCACATTGTATCCCAGAAGAACAGAAACCTCAGCTAAACTACTGGGATAACCTAAAAAATCGTGTACTTTATAACTGTTCCTGGCAAGGTATCAGTGTTGGTAGTGTATCATATTATGGAAATCAACTCAGAAGTAGAAATAGTTGAAAGATATGTTTTATATGTATATATCAGTTAAGCATGTCATAATACAGACAGGTATATTTGATGCTATGCAGCTGTGGCACTGATATAAAGTAGATGGTAGGACTGTAGACCCAACGTAACTGCTCAGTGGTTTATGAGACTCTTCTGTGTCCACGCAGAGGATAGTAGGTGAACTGCAGTTCAAAGCAAAGTTTGTTTGGGTTAATGCACCTGACTTTATTTTGGAGGTGTTTTGTTATATTTTGTCATATAGACAAGCAATGGTCATGTTTTCCATGGCAGTCTTGTACCAGTATGAATGGATAATGCCTGAAATATAAGAACAAGTTGGAGGCTGTCATGATACCCTATGCTGTGTATAAGAACACACAGAAGAGGGGACAGCAATGGACGACTGCCTGTCTCTTCACTAAGTCTTCTATTCTCTCCTTTGCATTGCACTTTGTATTATTCAGTCACCTTTTCAATTTATAGGCGGGAACATTTACTTCACTGCAATAAACACTAACACAAATTATTTTGTATTTGTTAATTAGTACACTATATATATTAGTGTTTAATAGGTCGTTGGTTCCCCTGACTACATTCCTTCTGTAAGGGCTTAGGGTATACATTGTAGTTTTCCTTTTGGCTGGATTTTACAAGAACATACTCCCTGCAGACAGGAAGGGTTTGCTGTTTACTCCTCACAAGGGCATATTCAGAGGATGTGCAAATCATACAGAATATGAACTGTTAGTGCACTTCAAACAAGGTTTGTTGGAGGTCAGATATTTAAGTTTTATCACAAAGGATTATAACTTGTGAAAGCAAAGTTTTATTCCTGGCAGGGATGAAAGAGTTGTCTCTTTTGAAGAACATTCAGACCAGTTTTTGGGCCAACCTGACCTCTTACCCAGTGGGTACCTGCTAGTAGATCTTTGACGTGAATAATATTAGCAGCATTTATAAGAACTTTTTTCATTGTCATACAGATACTCAAAAGAATACAGTACATTTTAGAAGCAATCTATTTCTGAAATATGGGCTATTGTTTTGACTGTTTTTTATGACAGTGGAAAAGGTTCTTGTAAATGCTGCTGTTGTTGACATTTGTTCTATAGGAAAATGTTGCATATTGTTTACAGGAAAAGCCTATTGGGGACTGTTCTGGTACGTACAAGAAGCAACAGTTTTTTCAGACTAAGAAAAATTGTGGAAAGTTTATACCACTTATGAGTCTTGTGAAAGAAGAAGATTTCTTTGGATCACCTTCTGCAGGTACTGTTCTCTTCAGCAAGTACTTGTGCATAGTAAGATAAGAATATTTGTAAGTGATTTATACATCATAAGCAGTTAAGTTTCCAAATCCTGTGTTTTATCATGTGATTAGTTTCACGTTAAAGAAATTGCTTAGCTCTTTTTCACTACATGCAAAAGAACTCAAGTCACTGAGGAGATTTTAAGAAACTTTGTATTAAAACATTCTGGTCATTATTGTCGTCTGTATGGCTTAAGCATATTTGCCTGTTGCAGTTTCACCTTATCATTAAAATCATGAATTTAACCTCAGTGGTGTTTCACTGTTACCTGCAAACAGAGCTAAACTTCTCATAATGTCTAAAGAGTGTGTCTGATTCTGATAAAATTCCATGTAAATCATATGTGAAAAAAAAGTTGCATAAGAATTACGAATAATTCTGTAAAAAGAGGAAGTATCAGATTATTAGAATTCAGTGTTACCAGACTGAAAATTATGACAATGTTGAAATTTTATAAACGTGTAACTCTTTGTAACTGTATGCATTCCCGTGATCTTGATCATTGTGATGGAGAATAGTAAACACAGTATACTTACAAAATGAAATAGCGTTATATGGTGCTGCAGTAAATATGGTACATTAAAAAATGTAGCTTCATACTTTTGAAGCTGTAGCACAGTTTAGGATACAATATGCATCTGTGCATTTAAGAAGGAAAAAAGGATAGAAAGCATAAAAGCCAATAATATAAAATTTAGACAATGGATCTCTTCTTGATTTCAAACTTTTGCTGTGTTCTGAATTATGTATTCTTTCTTTGGATGATTCCCCGGCCTCTGAATTTTATGTGCCGACGTTACGGAACATTCTGCTTACACCACCTATGAAGATGGAACAGACACAGTGTTCCGAAACATTGGCACATAAAATTCATATGCCAGGTATTCACCCACATGAAAGAATACAACATATCTCTTCTTCCTAATCCTCCTCTCCTCCCATTTATACTCATCTTACTCCTTCTCCTCATCTCTTATCATCCTCCTGCTCCTTCTCCTCCTCCATAAACATTGCAAAGACATTCATGGATGTTTCTCACTGATTCATTCCTCCAACAAGGAATTCTATCACAGCATGTGGTTGATACTGCACATTATTGACTGACTCCATTGTGAGGCACTGCTGCAGTGGTGCTATCAGAAAGCTTTGCAAGTTCGCACTGAAATTCTAGAAACTACAAATTTATTTCACCTAAAATCTCACATTCCTAGCCCCCCCCCCCCAACACATGCACATGCGTGCACGCGCGCACACACACACACACAGAAAAGGGGGGGGTGGGCATTACTTTCTTGGCAGCCTATGTAACATTGAACAGAACTTTGAATTTTGTTGAAAGTATGACACTCTCCAATGTTACGTGTGTGGTGGCCAATTATAGTAGCTGTTTTTCACATACAGATATAAATTTATCCATACTATGCTTAACACCTTGCCAACCGGATGGCCTTTTAATTAAATGCCCCCAGTTCCCAGACGTTTTAAACGTATGGAATTTTCAACCCCATAACATACTGTCACAGTTTGACCCTGTAGATTATGCTCCTGAGCCCGAGACTTCAGAAACTGCATATAGATAGTCTAGTAGTTCATCATTGAATGATATTTCTCAAAACAAGACCCTTTGTGAAGCGGAACAATGCAGAGTTTACAAATCTTTCTAGTTTCCCTTCGCTCCTTATGTGCAGCACACACTTTTTACACTGTCTTGCAGGATAGTTTTTCCCCCCTTCCCCACCACCAACAATTTTTTCAAGTTTGTGTATTCTGAAATCACCGGACAGTCTGCCTGATGGGTCCTGTTCAGGCCCCCTTCTCTGGAAATTGAAGGTCATCAGAACGTGACTCACTTCGATTCTGGACTTCTGATATGCACGACCTTCCTACCTCATGCAGGAAGTTCTTGTACTTTACTTTGTTTGTATTTAGTGTCCTGTACACAAAAAAGTGCGTTGAAGAGCACACAGTTTAGCAGATATAGTACCACCTTTTTTGACCATTTTACAGCTTTCTTCAGAACTGAGTAATAACTGAGGTACTGGTCTGCCCTGTCTACACCCTTTATGAATTCATTGTACTGGCTAACAGCATAAGGCTTCTTTATTTCCACGTTGTTTTCCTGTCTTTCCTCACTTTGTTTACAGTTGTTGCATCATGGATCGTACTTATCAATTGCACAAGTCTTGTCCTTCCACACTTGCACCATTATGTCACCATTTCTACAGAAGGCTGACTTACCCTTTTTCCAGTGCTTGCCTTCCCCATCTGGGTCACATGGAATGCCCCTGTTAGCCTTCCTAGTGCTGTAGACCCTCACATTTCTGTTTAGCAATGTCTGAGCTAATCTCACACTGTTATACAAATTATCTTCATAGATGTGAGGAAAAATGGATATGGAAATTGTGGGGTCAGAGGACCAGTAGAAGATCACAATTGTTTATTTGAACTAGTTGTGGGGATGTCACTGTCACTGTCCAAACTTACATTGTCACTATAATCAGAGACATCATAACGTGTATCCACATATAACTCACACAAAGTATCGTCTTCTTGCAGAACATTCCTACGCAAAGCCATGATTGCAACTGAAAGAAAACAGAATATCTGAATGAGTCGTCCCTTTGTTGCAGTGTTATAGTTCTAAAAATAGGGGGTCATGAATGGTCTGTTTATTTGTAACTTGAGACCCAAGCATCCTGCATCAAGCTGTCGATAACCTTGAAGCGAAAAGTGAGCCAGACCAGCTGACAAAAGCATTTGCAAGACGTTGTGTAAGAAAACGTAAAAAGACGTGACCCATCAACAACGCATGGGAGAGCAGTCACGTCATTCTACGTGGCCCAACGACAAGGTGTTAAGGGCATAGCATGACATCACTGTACTTACCTGGTCACACAGTGTTATTAGCCTTTTAGTGTATGGCCTTTTAAAGTCAGATTTCTGCTGTGGCCAGAGCACCTTTCTTTTTAAGTGCCACATGTGGGACATAGTTTTCCCTTTCAGATGAAAATGTTGTGCACTGAGTGGGACAGCATTGTCCATATGTCCATTAAAGCTTAATATATTTGTTAAGTAATTTCTTCATGATTGTGCTTTTGTTGTCATGTCATGTGGAACATTTTATATACATGGTGCAGCCATTGATTTGCTGAGTGTATGGTCACTTCTGACATTCTAATAGAAAAAGTATGCAATATTGAAGTATGAAACTTGAATATGGATTAGATTGGATAGTGTACAATAAAAGACTGTCTGCAATTTTGGGTGAGTGTAATAAACTGCCATTGGGTCAAGGCACAGTAACAAAAATCTTGGAGTGTGGTGTTGTAAGTAACAAAGATTAACCTCCTGTTTTGTATGTCAAATAATGTAGATGTGATAATAATAAGGACAAATAGATTTGCTGTTGCAGTATGTATGAATCAGCTATTTATGTCTGGTTTTATTTCAGATCTTGGTAAAAAGAAAGGGAAGAATATGAAGTTGATTGAGAACTGTAACAGTTCAAAACCCAGTAATCATAGTAATTTGGCCACAAGGTCACGGAAATCGGATGCCCTCCTCAAGTCTCAGCGTTCTGAATCATTACTTTGGAACAACCGTTTGGTAGAAGTATCTAATAGTGCTGCAAATAACTCTCAGTCCAGGGAGGATTTGACGTTTAAAGATGGGGATGACAACATATGTAAATCAGAGTACGTTTTTTCAGAAGCAAACATTGATCACAGCCAGGTTACTTCAAAGATTGATAATGTCAGTAAACACACCAGTAAAGATTCTAGAAACAATAATACTGGGAAGAGGACTGCATACAATCTGAGTAATTACCCCATTGGTGAGGCAAACCCAAGAGATTATTTCCTGAGTGAAAACATTCCTGGCAGCAGACGCACGTGTGAAGACCGGATGACCAAACCTCCAGAAGGGAAGATACGGCATTCCTACTCACAGGACCTGCAATCACGTCAGAGTCCTGATGACTTTCTGGGTGACTTATGGCCAGCAGTTGGTGAGAATAACCAGTACAAGAGTAGAATTAAGGAGGATAAGAAAACAAAGACATATCCAGGAAAACTGGAGAGACTGAACAACAGTGCTGATCTCCACGGGGAGTTGGTCAGTGAAGGGATCCCGAATCTGTTGATTGTTCCATACCAAGGTATGTACCAAAGGCAGAGGATTTTGTGTATGTGTGTGTGTGTGTGAATGTTGTGTATACAGTACATGTGTGTGTGTGTGTATATGTGTGGTTGCATGTGCACAAGTGAAGAAGCAGTTAGAAGTGTGTATCCATGTAATAAGTCATCTCTGCAATGTAGCATGTGATGTTTGTGTCGTATATATACACAGGGCTCAGTAAATATTACTGTAATCTGTTAGATGAGTATGAAGACTGTATCTCATTTTCTTTCAGTGCATAACAGAAATATCATAGGGAAACCTTGTGCTTAAGGTGATAATAAAAGATGTTACAGGTATTTCGAACTTGATTATTGTGTGTAAACCAGTCTGGGCTATACTGTGAATCATGGTAAACCTATGGTATAAGAGAGGATTGGTAATTACAAATTGGTCATGCAGTGCAGCCAGTGCACTGGGCCATCCGTGTGAGTCAACCACGTGCCAAAATTGACTGAATTTGTACGGAAGCAGCAAACTTGTAATAATATACTCATGATGAGCCCACTTTTCATTCTCTCCATTTCTCTGTCTTGTATCTTGTCCATCTACTTGCATTTCATCATATGGTTTTGTAAATATTTTAACATGTCTGTGTTGGCCACTTAAAAAAAATTTTTTATACCAGTTGCTAACAAATGAAATATTCTATCTGATTCTTTAATGTTCCTGCTAAACATCCCCTCTGTTTTGTAATTGGTAGAGTGATAGTTAACATCCTACCATATGCTGTATTCTCTTCTTTTTCTATGACCATTTTTGTCTTTCAGTTTCGGCTTTTGATTGTTCTTTAATATTCCTAAACAGAATTATTTTTTGCACATTTACTTTCAGATTCATTGATGTGCTGTTCAATTTGTAGTCACAGAGTCAAAAATGAAATAAATAGTTTAAATGTTTAACATGTTGACAAAATTAACACAAGACAGTTGTTAAGTGTGTAGTAACTGTGGCTATAAAAATGGGGAACTTTAACTGTATGTGGAACCATAGATGGCAAACATTGTTGAGGTTTCTCTGTATTCCAGTTCACACAAGGCCTTTACCTTATGCATTCTTGCAAAGACATGCACATTTTCATCATTCAACAAATCAAAGTGCTGTGCCTTGGCTAGGGCAGTTACCAGACCTCTCACAGTGGGGGTGGGGTTCAATCCTAGGCCAATCCATGTGGGTTATGTGACAGATGAAGTGCTAGTTAGAGATTAAAGGGCCATGCAATAGCTCAGATAGTTAGTTGCCATGCTTGTCACCATGGTTGCCTGCGTTCAGTCATAGGCAGACCATGTGGGATTTATTGTATGGAAAGTGGTGATAGAGTAGGTTTTTTTTCCAAGTACTTCATTTTTCCCCTGTCACCATCATTCCTCCAGTGCCTTCATTCTTATTCTTTTATCTGTCAGTCATGTGATATAATCTTAGTAACTAAAAGCACTGTTGAATGACACCCACTAAGAAGTGAAGAAAAATAACCAATTAATTTCCATCTTCTGGTTTGTTTTCTTTAATTATACTAGCATTGTGTTGTTTTAAATCACATTGCTTTGCTTTGCTTCATATTAAACATGTTTATCTCTGTGATGTTCTGTTAATAAGATGTTCTGTTTACAATCTCATCATTAGTAAAAGTTACGAGATTTTGTAATTAATGTGCAGGAAACTGTTGCCAAGTGCTGGGGTTACATTGCTGAGAAATTCCATGTACATTGAATTGATGCATACAGGGAAGACCTAACGGGAGGAATAAATAGGTTAGGGAACCAAAAACTTTTGAATGATGATTATGTATAAATTAATAATTAATAAAAATGAAAACCTTTATGTTAGTCTTTGTTGGAATGACATTAAGTGTTCCTGGCGTAAAGTTGTCAGGGTGATTGACAGGATCAAAGTTCGTGGAAGGGGGAGACATAAGACTTAGTGCAGAAAGAGGTGGTCATTGATTGCTCTGTCCTCTTCAGTGGGTCATTAGCTTGTGTGGTACCATGACAGCCTTTATCTTGTGTTTAAATTTCAGGTACCCGTCCCTGAAATGGCCAACCTCAAGGAAATGATAGGCTAAGTCTTCTGCCATCTGGTAGCCTTTCTTCATAGTGTTGGTTACCAAGACCTTTTTTACAGTAGCACCTGTCATAATCTTCATCTTTTGGTTGACTGGGTGCTGTCTCGTGTTTGAAGGTCCTCCATAGTTAACTCAGCAGTGAGATTTGAGAAGGTCCTGAATATCCACCTCCTTGAAATGTGGGAGTCCTTGAACTTTAAAGAATTAACATGAGGATGTTTATCATTTGATCCTGCTGGTTGGGGAATCCCCAGCTTAGTAACTGCTTCAGGCCAAAGCTTCTTCCAGCAGTCATTCAGAACCGTGGACCTCAGCACATTCATGGATTCATATATTGACTATTTAGTCAGCTGTGCTGTATGACTTCCAGCATTCACTGATGCTAACAAATGTCTCCTTCTCACCTGCATCCAAGATACTCCATAAATTGTGGTGAGTGCAGTACATCTTGAATGTTGTAATAATTCCATATTTTAACAGCTGCAAGTGTGAGGTAGTGCTGTTGGACTTTCAACTCAACTTGAATATTCAGTCGGGTGAGACCACAATTTTGTGGGTGCGCTAGGGCATCATTATGGAAAAGGTGGACCTTGAATGTTGGATTTTTGGACTTCAGATGCAGTTTTCATTCCATTCCTTACTACCATGGCCTTACCACTGGCTGATAACCATATCCATATCGTTGAGGTACTTCTGTGTTTTCCAGGAAGAGGTCACGGTGACTTACAAAAGAAGTATTTGTGCGTGATGGAGCACTCCTTAATTTATCCCCAGATCTTGTCTTCATTTTTTCTTGATGAACAGAATTCTTGGTTTGTTGACATCATAATGGTGTTGAAACATGGCATTGCTCACTCCCCTGTCAAACTCACCCAGCACCTTCACTGTATCAACCAGAAACATCACTATCCTTTTCTTTTTAATAATTTCTCTGGCATTGACATAATTTTCTGTTGAGGCAGTTCCACCCATTGTCTGGCATTGAAAAAATTTTCAGCTTTTGTACATGTGCTTACTCTGATATGCCCTAACCTGTGATCACTGAACATACAATGGTGAAATCATTACTATGCCATGACAAGGGTCTAATCTTGAACATGAAACTCTTGTTTAGTCAGCTGCCATGGGATAGACTGTTAGGATAAGAACTGATATAATGAGTTCTTAGTTTCGGTTGTTTCAAGAACTGTATTTGTGCTTTGCTGTACTTTGAATGCTACTGCAACTCACTGACTCATCACAGGTCTTGTAATGTGTAGCCATTTGTGTATGAAGGACTTTTCATTACCCGTCTAAATTTCATACGGTATTAGTTGGCTAAAGTTATTGCAAGAAGTAAGAAACAATTTTGCGATATGCAGTTTGTGAGTAGGAAGTGCTGCAACATGACTTTGCGTAAGTAAGGAGGACATATCAAGACCAGTGCACTTGAAAATATAGTGCATTGAATTTGTGCCAGTGAGTGTAGTGATGATAAAGTGATGATACCTGAACTGGAATAACATTATGAAATAGAGAATTCAGATACTTTAGATACACAGAATGACTGATCTGGAAGTAATAAAAAACCCCCAACCACATCTGTGGCATTATCGACTTCTGCTTTCTTGGACTTGTGATGATATTTCTCCACGTTGTTCCATTCATGGGTGATTGCAGAATCAGAGTTTTTTTGCCAGATAAGGACATTCCATTTTTGTGGCTAAACGTTTCTTTGGATGGTGACCTAATAAATAGATTTACAACAGAAGCAAAGCAGTATGCATGTCAGTACCTCAGTACAGTTGGATTGTCACCCCATTCTTGAGATTGCAGTTACAAATATGCTGCAGCAGATGAAATATGGCCATATCTCAGAATATTTATTTATGACAGGAATAGGTAGGCGTTCAGCAATAGAAGATTACCGCACCACAAAGTTGTTCGTCCGTACTCCGTGTTATGGTCAAAAGATGTCCCTCCAGAAGAGTAAAAAATTGAAGAAGCCAGAAATAATTCAAGACTATTATAAATTTATGCAAGACATGGATAGGGCAGACCAAGTTTTCCACTGTTACCCATGCTGCAGAAAAACCATGAATGGACTAAGAATTTTATTTTCTTTTTGATACACATGGCTGCCATAAACATTTTTATATTCTTCAAAAAATACATCACAAACTAAAATCAAAGGTCAGAGGCTGTGCTTTCAGGGACTTCATACTTGACTGTGTTTAGAATATGAGAGATCCAGAAGAGAGAAGACAAGAAAGATAGTGCAGATGATGAATCACCAAGGCTTTACATCAACAGCACTGACAATGCGGACATGCAAAAGAGAGTCAGTGAAGTATTCAGCCAACCATCTACAAGGTGGACTCACAATTCATAAAATGTTTCAATTCCACTAAGTAAATAAATGAATAAATAAGTAAATAAATCAAATTAATTAATTAATTTAAAAAGTGGCTCTGAGAAGGTGTAGAGTTTGTTCAGCACAAAAGAAGAAGCGAAACAGGTTTTATGTGTTTGACTTTTAGTAGGGCACTTCGCACAACTCAGTTCCATGTTTCAGCAAATATCACACGAAGAAAAATTACTGGCATGCAAAAATTCAGTATGATTCCAGACATATATTCCAACGTTTTTTTTTTTTAAAATCTGTTATGAATTATTATTGGCATTGACATAAAAATGAATTTATGCTTCCTGCATTTTTGACTCATTTATTAAAAGGCCTTCAGAATATGGGTGGAATTTAAATGCCACAGATGCCAAAGAAAGGGTTAAGCTTGGCTGACCATCAGCACATACATTGTGCTTTCCATACATAATTACAATATAAGGCCTACAGTTATTTCTAAAAATTATGACAGGTTGTCAAAGTGTGTTCTGTATTGCATTCTGTTGAGGTAGCTACTGAGTGAGATAGGCAGGCAGATGCTGCCTTTTGTGTATTACTGCACATGTGTTTGCCAGTGTGACCGCAAACAAGCGAGTTGACCTACACCATGATACACAAGGGTTGCCACAATAATTCTGTAAATGTGTGTGATTGTAATATGTGAAACCCAAATGAGGTTGGTCTGCTGTAATATAAATGGGCAACATATGAAGGTAATTTGAGAATATGATTACTTTTCAGCACTGTAATTTCACAGTTTTAAGTTATTCCTTCATTATATATTGTTATTGTTCAATCCATTGCCTGAGCTTGACAAGTGTTACTTGCCCATAAACATTACACTTGAATATTTTTTTTTTTCAGTTCTAACTGATATCGATTGGTAACGTTCAACACTTCACGTAAAATCAGTGTCAGTGCTTGAAATAGTAAGAAAGATGTTCACCCTAGAACAGGCCATGAAGGCCTAGAGGTGGAGTAGAGGTACAGCTCTACTCTTTTTTTAACTTCAGCGCTAGATGTAGGTGGGCAGTCAACGCCACGCATCAGCTGCTTTACGTCCAGGAAAGAGACCCGGTACGAATTGTGCAGGAGGCTGGGTGGGCCCCAGGTCCAGTCTGGGTGGGCATGGAAAATCTCGCCCCTACCAGGATTTGATCCCCAGACCATCCAGCGCGTAGTGAGTTACTGTACCAGTTACACTGTCTCAGCCCATGCTTTGAAAGCTACCCTACAAATAATTAAGATTGAATGAAAAAATAGTGGGCGTGAGCCCTAATCAGTCCCAATGTAATTAGGCCTGCGTTACAAGCCCATTTACCTCAATGTATTAAGAAAATAATACCTTCTGGAATGTCTTTAAATAAAGGGCATAGGAAGCCAATGGGTTGATACCTTGAACCTTTTTTTCTTATATGTACATTATTCTTTCTGTGGGAATAACTATTTTTCATACACAACACGGAAGAGAATTTTACTACATAGATGCCTTCAGTTGTCCTATGATTGATCGGTATGAGTTTGTATTACTCACTTCACATTTTAAAGGTGCAAGCTTGCATTATTGGTTGGGAATGCCGTGTTCCTAATACTTTCAGCATCTTAATAGCATTGAAATTAACTAAATTGAATCCATTTTTTTGTGCAACTAATTCAGTTTGCATATGTTACAGTTATACAAAATTCATGCAGAATATACTTCTAAATCCATGGCATGCCCATGAACACCAGCCTTCACATCTGTGTTATAATTCTTTGCTAATTACTTTTCGTGTACACATTTTCAGATTAGATACATAAGTAAGTAGTGACACATCTTGAAGGGGCTTGTATGTTTAGCTTAGATTTACTGGCTTTAGTATGTTCTAATATGAATGGTTCAGAAATTCTGAAATGGTGTTCTGTTACAAACAGAACTGAGAGTTGATGCAACATACAACCACATGTGCATGCAAAGAATGTATGTGTGTATGTCTGTACTTGTGTGTATCAGCATATGTCTTGGAGGGAAACCAAAACTGTAATGGCAACATCTACATCAAACTCAGGAACAGCACAGTTTACCCTGAACAGGTATCATGCCAAAAAATATTGCTTATTCCTTTTTCATGCTAAAACCCAGAATTTTTTATACCCTTTTTACAATTATAGTATGCTTAATATTCATATGGCTGTGTTGGTTTTCAACACAAGTGTTTGTTCCCTGGTCAGAATTTTTTTACTGTAGTCCTGAATAAAGAAATGTCATTTCATATTTTTGGCAGTTTGCCCACCATAAGGGAAGAAGTGTTATAGTATTTTAAGGTGAATTATAATAGCACACATGGTGTCATTTTTTTTTTTTTTTTTTTTGTTCGGTGTTTTTTCATGGGCCCTGGTTGTGTGTTTTGCAAAGGGCATATTTTTTTCAAAATTTTGTAT
>Ga0123357_10004743_pt1 | contig 16080 bp, 11 predicted proteins | sample TergutEmb28metaG_FD_89873 | JGI IMG/M metagenome (GOLD analysis project Ga0123357, IMG submission 89873) | Embiratermes neotenicus P4 segment gut microbial communities from Petit-Saut dam, French Guiana - Emb289 P4 | ecosystem: Host-associated > Arthropoda: Insects > Digestive system > Gut ... | reverse complement strand
GCAGGTCGGTGGCCCGCTCCCCCCCTCTCCCTCCCCCCCCCGGGGGGGGGAGGGGGTTTGCCCCCCGCAGGGGGGGGGGGGGGGGGGGGGAGGCAGAGCCTGTTTGGAAGTTTTTGAGGTAATCCCCCCCCTGCCGGGTATCTAAACACGAATCCTCAGTCCTTACCTAGTCATCTCGGCCCCAGTTTACCAAAACAAACCAACAGATGAACTTAGTAAATGCTCGTCGTGTAATACACGAAACGTGAAACAGAATCAGTGTTTAAAAGTCGCTGGTTATTACTGGGATCATTGCAGCTGCCTGTGATCTTGAAAATATGGGTTTCGTCCGTGCACACGCCTGCGTTTGTTGTGTAGAGAGTATTTGTATTGCCGGGCTAAGCAATGCACAGCGGGCGGCCGGTGTCTATGCAGCAACGATATTGTTTGTTTTAGGGCGAGTAGTTCGGCGATGACGGATACTCCCTGTACCTGAAGTCAAACATTTGGACAAGTCACGGTGTTGACATTGCCCGTGACATAGTTTACTTTGTTATCTGTAGGAATGGCACAGTAAAATGGCTGAATACGGGCTGGATAAACGTGGTTTGAATCTGGTTTGGATCACAGATTTTTGTATTCTCTTTTACCACCCCTTTGGATCGGGGTTTGATCCATCGGGCCCGGGAAATTAGAAAAATAATGGCATAAGGAAGTTTCGAGTTGACGGAGGAAACCGTTGCTTCCATATTCAAGGTAGAATTTCCTTGCAACCTCGTATCGAACTTACATGTTGTCACTTCTTTGAAGATCGTAATATCAAAATTAACCCATAATCTTAAAACTTTACTTGGTTTGCGTAGTTTGAGGGGGAACTTGCCCCCCCCCCCAATTTAATTGACTACCAAGTCATGCATACTGGACACTGGAAGACATAGCTGCACGCATACTGAACCTAGTTATTGGGGCGAAATGCCAAATTTATGCTTCCGGTACACGTTTGGTATGACCCCATTGTTCGCGCGGTCTAAGGCGTGAATATGCGGCCACTCGTTTGTTGGGATTGCGCCTTCGAATTCCGCCATGGGTGTGGATATCTGGCTATTGTGAGTGTCGTGTGTTGTGAGGTAGAGGTCTCCGCGACTGGCTGATCACTCGTCCAGGGGAGTCCTACTGATGTGTTTCCAGTGAGTGTGATCGCGAAGCCTCATAATGGGAGACCGTCACCCAGAATCGAGTCGAAGCGCCACTGGAAGAAAAAAAGACAAGTTATATAGGAATGGTTGGGGGTCAAGATACATTGGTGAAGAGAAAACTTTTCTTCCAATTCGGTCATTCATCCCCGTAGTTTGTAGCTGTAGCGAGTTCCACCGGCTTTCTGTAGGTTGTTGAAAACAATAGAAGTAATAAAATATTTCAGCTGTAAAAGTGGCTAATTCGGTTCTGCAACCCCCCCCCCCGCGTCTCCTCTTCCCCATAAGTTCGATTTGTGTGTCTTGCGAGCAGTTATTTCGTGTGTATTACAGTGATACTGACCAAAATTAATCCACCCGAGGACTTTCGTTATACACTGTCCGTAGTTTTAAATATCAAATCCAGTCGGCATGAAATAGGCTTGGAAACGAAACAGGTGCGCGAACGGGTGAGCCAAACCTTCCAGCAATTCATTCACTTATAGAAACATGTGCGCAGTCGCGGCGCTGACATATGGCATGTTAGAATGGAGTTGTGTGTGTGTTTTTGCATGGCTCATTAGTGTCTTCCCTCTGCACCTGACTTGTCCAAGGTGCGGTCCCTTAAGCGACCTGTAGTCGGTCAGTGTTATTGCTTTGAATTAATATCGTGCAGTCTATTTTCCTATAGACGACCTAATATTATTGTGCAATATTTCATTTTGCTTGTGGGTTAATCAAGACTCATACCCCTACATTCGTTAAAAAGAGATACTAATATACGAGAAGTAGTCAATCACAGCCATTAGCTGCGCTATTTGGCCCTTGGAAATAATTTTGAAGACCTGAAATTCGTAAGGGTTACATCTCAGTCAACTGGGGACATGTTTACAGCTCAGCAGACAGACAGACGGTAAATGAATGAATGTTGCTCAATACTGCCCACAGAGTATTTAATATATTGCGCAGTATATTGTATCAGTCCACCTTAATTTGAGGACACAATATATTGTGCAACCCTCAGTATTTCCCCTGGACGCTGAATAATATTGCGCAATATTGTTGACCATCTAGGGGCACCTTAGTAATTCTCCAGAATGCGCTTCATTTACCCCCACACTTTTAACGCTCGTAGTAATGACTAGTTTAGACAGCACCTGCCTTTACTGTGTTATGTGCTAGCGGTACATTAAGCGAGACACGGAAAGTGTAGACCGTAACGTAGTACGCACAATTCTCAGACACTTTATTTGCTCTTGAGCTTTGTGTATGCTCATAGTTCTTTCTCTGCCTCTTCTTTACCTACCATACACTTGTTAGACTCATGCGTACATTAGTCACCGTGGTTACCATGAACCATATGGTTGATGTGTTTAATATGATTCTGACGGTAGTCACCGTGGTTGCCATCGTTACCATGGACCATATGGTTGCTGTGTTTAATATGATTCTGACGGTAGTCATCGTGGTTGCCATCTTTACCATGGACCATATTTTTGATGTGTTTAATATGATTCGTACCGTAGTCCCCCTTACCAAAAATCGTACTATTCATATGGTTAATATGATTACTTAGGTTATCGCACTTTTTAAAGTGTCGCTGTTGTCGCACCCTCCTCAGAATCTCGTGTTTGTTATTGCTGAGCGTAGGAAGGCATAGGATTCCAAATTTGCGGACCGATGGGCCGATGTGGCAGTCCATATATACATTCTTTCCTTGTACGTTGTGCAGAGAACGCCAAATGGGATGATCGCTTTTTTTCCGTTTGTTTGCAGAGCTTCGTCTTATCCGAAATCACTGAATAGATTTCGATACAATTTGGTAACCGACGTCTACGCTGAAAGCCGCAGAGTGAATTTTATTTTGCTTGTTATCGATGTACATGAGTAAAAGCTGCTTCTTAAGTGAAATTCGTGTTTTTAAGGCTCCTGGTTCTGACACTCTTGAAAGATTTAATATAGGCCTTATGTAAATTTTAGCAGAAGTTGTGCAGATTTGACACTTGATATGAAAAGTATGCCGAACTTAAAGATTTGCACATTTAATTTGGAACATTTAGACCTGTCATAAATATGGTTATTATTTAAAGAAATTTGAGGAATAATCTTTGATTCAGCAGTGTGATATTTTTAGAATAATTAGCATTGAAAAAAGAGTATATATATATATATATATATGTCGTGGGAACAGATAAATTTGAATATCTATGAAGGAAGGAAAATCGCCGAGAACGTGTTTGGAAAATTGACTAAATACTTTTCGCGCTTTCTAATGTAGCTTCATGTGTGATGGACCACTTACTTTCATTGAAGCCGTGGTGAACAAATATCAGCTGACCGGGTCAGTGGGTCGTGCGCTCTGCATGAGGGATAACGGGATCAGAAACTTTGAATTTGAAAACGGGTCCTCACCTTCCAAGCACCTGGCAATAGAGCGGCTTTCTGAATCACCTACATCAAGTCCGTCTCATCAATAATGTTTTAAACATAATTTTCAGTATTTTTGTCCATGATATTTCAATTCACTGTTTCGTGCTGGACGGTAGGGTATTTGTGGTCCCTCATTGTGTTACCTTTGCTGTAATTTAAAGTTAGTGAAACCAAGAAGCAGGCGCTGGACCTGCTGGATTCATGTAAACCAGTTTAGAAAGAAGAGCCCGATAAGCCGTCTTCTTAACGGCAGAAGTGGCTGGTCGATCTCTAACGGTATACCGCTTTAAAAGCAGCTCATTCTCCGCTTGGTAGGCAAGTACTGCCCCATCTGGAGGTCCGCTGCCCATAATTAATTCCGAAAGCTGCAGGTGTAAAAGCCCCAGTTGTGTTCGCATTACGATGGATGCAGCCTGGTACGTTAATGATTGGCAAATTGATGACGACGAATTGGGGGTCCTCAGGTTTCGCCGGCCACAATCAGAGTAATGACTGTGAGTATCGATTCAGAGCTGGCTGCTGGCGAGAAACCCTTTAGCTGGGCAACTTGGAAGGCTCTATTGGCGAACTGAGTTTAACACAGTTGACTAAAAGCGACAGAACGATTGGTGTTTAGTACAGAAGCTGGGCACTGTGACTGAGGTTTTCTGTGATTTTTCATGTGTAAGGAAGGCTATAATTAAAGACGTGGCACAGCCCCGGCAAACCCCACTACTGTGGAGGCCGTCGGCCGAAGTGACCCCCCCCACTCCCCCGCCCATCCTAGATTGGTTCGGCCATTGCAATCAACTTCTCGGAATTACAACTACAGACATCTGTACATCCAACCAGCTGGACATGCGAGATTCTTCTTAATAGGATGCCTGATATCCGACCAAACACAAAATATAGATCTAGTACAGTAGGTTTTTAGTGGCACGCGGTGGCGCAGTTGGTTGAGGCACTGCGCTCCACAAGTCGGAAGGTCGCCGGTTCAATTGCCGATGGTGTCACTGGGATTTTTCATTGACAAAAGCCTTCCGAGCGCACCTTGGCCCTGGAGTTGACTCAGCCTGTAACAGAAATGAGTACCAAGAATATTTCCTGGGGGTTGAGACGGCCGGTGCGTAGGGCTAACAACCGTACCATGTTCATCTGCCGACTGTTTTGAAAAATGGGTGCCTGAACCTGCTGGAAACCGCAGGGCCTGTCCAGGCCGGTACAGGGTTTGCTTTACCATTTATTATACACGAAAACATGTTTCGCCTGTCCAGATCAGCCATCATCAGGTAGATGTTGATACACAAAAAGAAATTTAAAAGGAGACATGCCTCTCTCTACAATGTTATGATTTATAACAATATTATTCTAAAAACGGAATAATAAGGTTAAAACTAATACATAACCATGTTGCAGAATTCCTTAGGTGTTATCTATATGGAACCGTAAAATAAGTGGTACAAAGTAAAATGATAAAATATAAAAATATATGAGCAATGGAAAAGCCATCGCAGCCCATGTTTGCCAGAGCATTGTTTCGTGTAGTATGTATTTTGACGCATATCCTCACGTCGTGGCTTATGGTAACCTTAATATGGAAGTCTCAAGTTATATTGCTTGTTCTTAAGGTGTTTAAGAACAAGCGGTACAACCTAAGTGTTCCATTTTAAGGTGTGTGGGTATGGGGCGGAAGTGACATCACGGGACACGTGATGTAAACAAGTATGACGACCGTGACATATATAAACAAACATGGTGGACACGAGCACCTAACCTAATCTCGTTCTTACGCCGTAATTGACCACCTAATTAACACGTAAATGAGGCTAAATTGACGTAATTAATTTCACTGCTCTTAATTGATAAAGGTGAATTACCTACGCCAAGCAAACCTCAACTCCTCCCCTCACAAGTCAATTACCTTCAAAAACACAAATCCGCCATTTGTAAATTACCAGAGGGTCAATAACCTCATCTAACCGAAACAAATTCCCACCCCTTCCCTCAAATGTTAATGACCTTACCAAAACATAAACGTTTGGCCATATTTTACTGTCCAGACAGGTCAATGAAATTACCAAGGCATAAACAATCCGCCGAACCTAACTGTACGGACAAGTCAATGATATTACCCCTTGACCCTTGAAGATACGACCGATAGGTTGTCCCTAAACGTCGGTAAGGAATTACAACTACACGCTGCGTAATAGCCCAGAGGAGCGCAGATCTCATCTACTTCACGGCTGAAGCCTGAAATCACGCATAGTGCTTACAAGTTTTAAGAGCAACACCTGATTTGTGAAAACTTTTCAATGCCATCATCAGGGATAAGCAGTCGTGTTTACGTAGAAAAACCACGCCAGCGTTTCTCCATTTTTCCTTCTATGTAACGTATTAAAATGCTTGAACTTGTGGTGAAATACGAGGGGGAGTCAAATGGAAACCTTAAAATTGCGACAAAAATTCAAAACACAGCTCGATTATCTTTAAGTTGACAACATTGATACTCATGGTTTGAAGAGTGGTCGACAGGTATCATAGCCAGATACATAGAAAAATGAAGTCATTGTGTAACTTTTGTGTTAAATAAATCACGAGATAAAAATATTAAAGTTTTTCACGTGACTCACCCTCGTACGTATTTTGATTTGATCATTATCTTCTGTCTGATTTCTGTTCTGTGTAAAATGGGGCTGTGATGAAGTATGCAGCAAACACAGTAGAGCTTAAGTGGTTTCCTGTGTAGTGTGTTGTCTCTCCCTGATGGTGGTCATATAAATAACGAAATGTGCTGCAATTTTAATAAAAATGGTGTAATTTTATTAGTCCTGAATGCATTGGTGAGTGGCAAATCTCACGGACCAACCTCGTTACACAAGGGGACTGATCCCCCCTCCTGCTATGTAAATTTAATAGGAACCCGGTTGCGCTCCAAAACCGATCTAACTTGCTGCAAAAGAGAAACATTATTTGCTGCTCGAAATAGAAGTCCCATCGGCACCAGCAAGTACTTCGCTGGCTGGAGTGTGGTTGCACGTCGTAGTATGAAGATCGCGTGTAGGGATGGTCTTATGTTTGTACGCTTGTCTGTTCTGCTGTCTGCTTGTTTGAACTTCGGAAGCGCGAGATGGATTTTCGGCGAAATTTTATATGAACGTTATGACGTTTTGTGCCACTCCACATTCGCACGTTATTGGCAGTCGGTACTAGAAAAGTGGCGGACTCAAGAAATTGTGAGAAATACAACAGTGCAGGTGTCCACAGTGTAGACCTAGGGGCCAGTTCAAAACTGCAGAGGCTAGGAGCCATACTGAGAACCCCACAGATATTATTTGCCACCATGGGCAATGTAGTAGCCCGTTTACACCTGCAGTATTGTCTGTACCAGAGTGTGGTACTCATGATTACCGTTGTTAGTCTATGAAGTACGAGAACTGCAGAAACGAGACGTATGGGGTTTTCTAGTTTTATGAGATGCACACTGAGCGGGATGAGAATTCATTGTTGCAGTGCAAAGAGTGCCCGTGGGAACTGTGCACTATTGGATCGGTCTTGTTTAATAACATAGGCCGATTTGCAAAGAATACACGACATATATATTTTTTCTCCCGGTAGCGTTGCAGCCCAACACGGGCAATGGCCTCCTCATTCTTGGGGTTTCTAGATCACACCCAACGATTCACTACAGTCGGTAGGACTCCTCTGGACGAGTGATCAGCCCGTCGTGGAAACCTCTTCCCGAAAACACACGGCACTTACAACAGAAAAACATCCATGCCCCGGCGGGATTCGAATCCACAATCTCAGTAGGCGAGCGGCCGCAGACCTACGCCTTAGACCGCTTGCCACTGGGACCGGCACGTGACATGTTTAAAAATGATCAACGCTGAAGATTGGGGGCGAGATTTTGACTGCTCACTTTAATCTAACTCCGCTTAAGAAGAACAGAGTTACACCTCTATATATCTTCAGGGTATGACCAGGACATAAGGACTCTCGAGTCATATATTTTGCGTTTATTATTTGTACCGTACGTATTGCAATCGATTACTTTTAATTTGCTAGTCTTTGATTTCCTGTGTTAACAAAGCGAAGGTTTACAAATGGACATGCAGCTTGCATGTGCAGTACACGTTTCGGTGTAAAAATCACATCAGAACTTCACGACTTTTTTAATACAAAATAATGATAGCTCATTCTTATTTTCAATTTGGTGGTTCAATATATATTTTTTTCAAAATATTTATAATTGTTAATACCTAATGATGGCCCTGCGAGGTCGCAATATGTATATTTGATATTAAACAATAATTTATTTAAGTTGTGATTGACTGGTCATCTGTTGCCATCTTTATTACGTTAGCTGTCGGTGATAATCAGTGTGCTTACTGCTAGGTAGCACGAAGTGTGGGTGTCTGTGACAAGAAACATGCGCACTTGTCGCCTTTGTTTTGTTTCATTTTTCATTGCACTGAACATCATTGTCTTCCCTTGTCTTTGTCGTTTTAAATGCTTTTCTCGTGACACGATAAAAGCATGCCGGGCTGCAGTGGTCATCATTTCCGCTTTTTTCTCACGTAGCCTAGTCTAGCTTCTTTGCCTGATATTCATAAAAGAACGCATGGGCAGGGGAGAACATGGCTGGTTCGTAACGTCGAGCTGGGCTGTAACTCCTTCCTCCATGTAGCTTCATGCTGTGGTGCTTAATCAACTGAACACAGAATACGCAAACTGTCAGATACATTGGTCGAGGTGTAGAGATTCTAACCATGGACCTCCCGAATACGTAACAGGGATGCAGAACACTTTAGCTGGACTTCTGTTACTTATACGGCGGGTACTATTGTAAACAGTATGTTTAGACCACAGAAAACTTTAAACAAAACAAGAATAAACTTATACAATGTACTGGCCCTTCCAGCTTTGTTATACGTTTGTGAAAATTGGACCATTTAAAGCAAGAGCCGCACGAAGAATAACAGCGGCAAAGATTAAATATACGAGAACAATAACAGGACACACTCGGAATTATTATAAAACAAACAAAGAGATTACAAAGAAACCCCAGTTTGGACAACATGCAGGACTAGAGAAGGTATTGGATGTAACATGTACACAGATGTCTCGTAAAGATAATACCTAGGGCAATAAAAAATTATACACGAAAAGGCAGAAGGAACCGGAGGATACCATTGAAGAGACTATTGGATGTGTGAGACCGGAGCGGGCCAACAAGTGGCCCAACTCCATGTTAGCTAGATGGTGATGGTGAGGGTGATGATGAATGGCTGCCCCGTGTGGTGGTGGTAATCGACTTTCTAGAACAGTTGAATCCTGTTGAATTTGGAAGGAAGGCCTGCGGCCAGAGTCAATAGTTGTCTGTAGTTTAGTTACAGAGAGACAAACCCAGTAGGATTGCGGCGGCTATAGAGGGGCCAGTGAAAGCTGGTGATGAAACGCGGTACCAGATATGGAGACAACCTTGATACTGCTACAGGTGGCTGAAGAGGGGCTTGGCCTTGACGAGGCGTTGTCATGAAGCAATGAATAGGGGAGCAGGCCACCGGAAGTCAAGTTACGCCCCTTCCTTGGGGCATCTTGTTTTGCTTTGTTTTGTGCCCTGTTCTTTCCTGCTGTATTCTGTTGAAACTGAGGAAATAGGAATCTTGAGAGATCCATTTAGAAGCAACTTCGTTCTCACCGTACGTGAGGATACGATCAGTTGTTGCTGCTCATGCTGTTGTCTTCGCAATTATACCCCATTTCATGCAGAAGGTCGTGAATTGAACGTTTCTTGCTTCGGATGCTCCCGTCGTCCCGTGTGCGAATGTGACGTGCATATGTTTTGCATTTCTACTGATTTTGTCGATACATTACAGTTCTGCTCCTTACACGAAGACTCCCGTCCGTCTCTGCGCTCATCACGACACTAACTAGCTAAGTGACTAACTCCATGGAGCACAATTCGACCTGAGAAGCTAACCCGTCCTCAGATTGATAAGAAATTCCCCACATTGTATGGAACCCGAAGGTTCATTACCGCGTTCACAAGCGCCCGCCACCTGTCCCCAACCTGAGCCAGATCAGTGCAATCCACGCTTCCCCATTTCACTTTTTGAAGATCAATTTTAATATTATCCCATCTACGCCTAGGTCTTGCAAATGACTGTCGCTCTGCCTCAGGTCTCCCCACCAAAAACCCTGTATGCGACTCTCGTGTCTCCCAAACGTGCCACATGCCCTGCCCATCTACTCGATTTCATCGCCCGAATAGTATCTGAGGAGGATCACAGGTCATAAAGCTCCTCCTTGTGTAATCTTCTCCACTCCTCTCGACAGTAACACGCTGGGTTTTATTTCTTGATCGCGTACAGCCTGGTGGTTACTAGACATTTGCAGACTGCTTTGACGCTACAACATTCGAACCAATTCATGGTATAAATAGTGGGCGTCTGGCAGAAGGAGATATCTGACGCTAATGTTCATGCCCCTCACAGGATAGGGAATAATAAACTTGCAAAACTCGTTCACTTTAAGGGCGTAACTGCGTGGTAAACTTACGAACGGAATTATGGCAATAAAGGTGCAGACCTGTGCTGGTCACTGCCGTCGTAAATATGAGGAAAGGATGCTTTGATTTTGTCGTATAAATGTGCACACTGAATAGATGCTTTAAAATTATTTACAGTACAGAAAATAAACCTTGTTGAATATACCCTTCAAACTCAGTTTTAATGCCGCGCAGCTGTAAAAGACGAGAAGTTGTACGTCATCGTATTATATTCTCTATGAAGATTGCTTTTGTTTATAGTGTGGGGTGATGGGTATGTTTATGTTCGGATCGTGTGTTCAGCGTTCACTGTACTATAAGTCTGGCAAGGTGTGCATAACCATAGTTGTGTTTAATTGTCTGGAAAAATGTTGTCGAGAGCAGGTCTGGACCCAGGTGAAAAAAATGTTTTCAAACTCCCCCCACCCCCTTTCTTCCAGCAACGGTAGATCGGCTAAAAATCTTTACACTAAATCAGAAAGACCGACTTTTTAAGTTGTGACTTGGACCTGGTCTAAAAGGGTTAATTTGTAAATCGACAAATAATGATTCTACAGGGGAAGACAAAAATACGTACAACATAATCGGACCCCGATTCCACTTCAGAACCTCAAGGACCCGGTGATTTTTACTGGTTTCCCCCTCTCTCTCAAAGGTACTGAAAACCGTAAGGTAAAAAAGGTACAGTTCCCCCTAAAACAGGCCATGAAAGCCCAGAGGCGCTTTGTCCGCGGGAAAGAAACCCGGTACCTATCGTACAGGAGGCTGGGTGTGCCCCAGGGCCGGTCCGCAGGGGTGAGAAAAATCTCTTCCCCCACCGGGATTCGATCCTAGGACCGTCCAGCCCGTATGTGAGTCGCTATACCGACTGAGCCATCCCGGCCCCGAAAACCTTATGACAACTCTAAATTGTTTCATTCTGCAGGTTTGTTCGAAACATTTTCGCTGGCACGCGTAAGAAATATTTCGTAAGTTACGCTGGAGACAAACAAATAAATGCAAATAGGCATTCGTGTAGTGTCGGCTATTTTTGACCCATTTAAATCAGAGTTGAAGTGGAATAACAGATATTCGTTCAGTTATTCACTACTAAATTCCATGAAATTCCGATCAGCTGTTCCAAAATTCTTGAATGCGTACGGACGGATACGCGATGAGTGATTTTAATACATGACTTTACAGGGATAAGAACGCGCCTAAAATCGGCGTATTTTTGCCGAGAGTACACTTGTGTCCTTCGCTTGATTCTCAGAGTAATCAGCCAAACTGCACCAGCTTTGTCTCTGTAATGGATCAGCATTTAGTTTTCTTTCAGGTAGGAACTGGTATTTTAAACATTATTTAGGTGACTGGGTTAAGTGGATGGCTTGGTTCATCAACGCGCAACGGACTCAAAACTTTGTTTACCGAGCGTCTTGAAGATTATCTTCGTACAATGAGGCATAATAGAAACGCCTGTCAACGTGGTTATGGTGTCACTTTCCACTCTGCAAATTCGATTGTTCACGAATCAGCAAGTGTGGACGGTTTCAACGGTTCGCGTGCCTTGCCTCCGGCCTCTGTCGGGCAACTGACATTGGAATTCGGAGAAAGTCTGCTGTAGAACTACGAAACTGCTGGACAGACGGCATGTGTGTAGGAATTGACGTCAGGCCAAGCCCAAGAGTTCTTCAGCAAAAGCCATCAAAAATGCAGAGTAGAAACGCTTATCCTACTTTGGCGAACACGTGCTTTGGGAATGAGTTTCTCTCCCTGTATTAATTAACACGACAGGCACTGTGCGTGTAACATAACACCGAGGGGCGTTTGTGTAACCATTGTTGCTGTGGAAAAGCACTAAATACTGCGTATTATGAGAGTTTTGGGTTTCAACATGCAATGCGCATGCGCCACGTTGGCATCTGTGGCCTGCCCCGCTCTACATCCTTGCATGTAACCACTTAAAAGCTTTCTTCTTTCTTTGTCTCACCTCTTGTGTCTACTCTTTTTAGGTGTAGAAGGTTGTTGTTGTATCTGATCACACTAAAACACACACACACGCAGTGGGTAGGAATCCTCTTGACGAGAGATGGGCCGGTCGCAGAGACCTCTACCTGATAACGCGTATTCACGCAAGACAGACATCCATGCTTCCGGCGGGATTCGAACCCGCAATCCCAGCAAGCGAGCGGCCGCAGACCCACGCCATAGACCGTGCGGTCACTGGGACCGGTGCAATTAAAAACTTCACATAACAAAATCCTAAGGTATATGGTCTGTAGTTAGAATGTTTCATAGCAACGTGTCAGTCTGTATTGCAGAGCAGTGACTTGTAAGCAGTAATTAGCGGGCTGTGAGTTGCTTTTGAACCTGAATATCCCCTCTTGTAACAGTGCGGCGCTCCTTGCACTGCTGTATGGGTTGCAAACATAACATCCTTTTTAATGTAACTGTGTGCTATATGCCAGGCGCGATCAACCTGTAGCTTTCTAGCATCACGTTGCTTGCCACAAGGGGGTTTTTATTCTCGCGGAGATATTGGAAAAGAGAAAACATGTTTTGACATTTTCCCTGACAAAGCCGTCGTAGAATGCCGATTCAGTTTGGAAATTTTCGATCGGTTTATTTATGGAGACACACATTGAGTCATATTGTTAAATGTACTAAAAATAGCGACACCTTATCTCAAGTTTTGAGTGACATTCTTAATAAACATTTATTAATCATTATGCTTATTTTTATTGCTCATGATGTACAGAACAATCACAGGTGAAGTGCGCGAAGTGTAATAACACCTAGTATTTTACTTATTCGTACTTCATTCTCTGTACTTCATTTCACACTGCAAGCTTGTAGAACAGTGGCCTGGGTACCCGCAACACATGCAAAGCTGAATAGGCGTGCTTTGTGCACAGTGGGGATGTACAAATTAAAAAAGAGTCTAAGTAGGTCAGTAATGGATGGTTCGTCGTAAGGTTGTAGAGCTGATAGAGATAGAACCAAAAGATGAAAGCAGTTTGTATCCTGCAACTGTGCACTCCCTGATTATAGACCAGTGAATACCGAAACGTGTAGCAGTTGACGTATTATAACATTATTGTAATTCTAACGAATTGTATGCATTTGTTGGTTTATGTTGTGGTAACTGAAGAACTTTACCTTTACCTTTACCCTACTGATAATGTGACAAGTACAAAGTGTATAATTTCTTCCGATATTTTAGGCTTTCTTCGTGTTAGGTCCAAAATTTTGTCTGTGCCATTCGTTAAATCCTTAGACTGACAGGTAAAACTGTTGCATCTCTGAATTTTTTCTTCTTCGATTGGGGGGGGGGATGCTGATCGGTGAAACATTTTTAACTGAATAGTAGCAAGCATTTTCGAATTTTATCTGCTTTTAATTGTGTACGGAATATAGCCTGTGCCTTCAAGGCACTGTCTGAAACAATGCGTGTACACAGACAGCCGAGGGGATGTACTTTGTACCGGAATGCATTGTGCTGGCTCCACTGCCTGAAGATAACACAGTGCTATGTACTGCTGTCGTCTCACTAGAACAGCTTTGACTGTGGCATTGGTGGCTTTGGCAGGAGATCAAACCGTTAGGTGTTTATGGCCAGTAACCAAGTATTACACTCAAAACACATTGGCTTTAGTGCTGTCGTGTCTCGTGCGTGTGAGTTAATATTGTTATTTTGTCATTCACTTCTTTTTTATTTCAACTAAATGCATAAAATATGTTAAATACATATATTTGTCACCAACTAAAAAAGAAGTGATTGACTCCAAGAATGCGCGGTGTGGAGAGTTTCAAAATTGTTATTTTGTGTTCCGCTTGGTTGGAAGTGTGCAGAGATCTGATTTCAGGTTCGTTGTAAACTGAACACCAGACAAATGGCAACCTTGAACCTGTGCTTACCGTGCATGTTGCAGATATTTACAACGTATAACCAACAAAAAACACCATGTATTTGTATTTGGTTATACGTTTTAAATAAAAAATGGCAGTTGTTAGAAAATGATAGATGCACTGACAGAGACATGGGGTTTTGACAGTAGCTGTACCCTTTCTGTGGAATGGTTTCCCGGATATGTAGGGAACTACCCACGCTGTCAAGGTCACTTTTACTCTCGTGAGCCAATAACAGTGTCAGTAGCCGGTTGAATGGCGAGGTACTAGACAGGTAAGGTAAGCAAAGCGAGTTTATTATTTTACCAGTAATTTTGATCACCAGTAATTCTACGCCTTAGACGGTACGCCCCCTGGGACCGGCAGGCCTCACTTACTCTTTGTAACTCATCAAAAGGAAGTTGTACCAGATCACAGCTCGAAACAAATGACCAAATTTTTGGATATGTTACTATGTTACTTTACATTCTTATGTTACAAATTGGAATATCAGAATCAAAGAACCTGAATTTTGAATTATGTTACAGTGAGTACTTTTCAAAATCACCACCACCTTTCTATGTGCATAACACTGCGTGTCTCAAATGATAGTGTTTTGCTTCTTCTGACAATATCGTCATTTCCCCTACGTGGTCAGCGGATTCCGTGATTCGCTGCGACGTTTAAGCGCGTTTGCAAAATTGCGAAAGTGACTATTAGCTTCGTCATGTCCGTCCGTCCGCCCACATGGAACAACTCGGCCCCAACTGGACATATTTTCAAAAAAAATTTATATTTGAGGAATTTCGAAAATCTGCCGACAAAGTTCAAGTTTCATTAAAATGTGACAAGAATAACTGGTTCTTTACATGAAGACCAACGTACATTTTTTATCATATCTCCCTTAGTTCTTCTTACATTGAGAGATATTTCAGAGAAAGTTACAGTGAAAATCAAAACACACATTTTATGTTCTATATACTGTGTGTGTATATATATAAAATCGTGCCGTTATGAGATAATGTGGAAAAATGTGGTGGAGTCAGACATGCAGGTGGCGAAACAGTGCACACGCTTTGAATTCTGGATATTTAAGGCTACAAACACACACTCAGAATTTGAAATCCTTATTGCCTTTCCACGACAACAGTGGTTACGCGAATGCGTCTGTGTGTTACGGTGCCTCTTCTTTTGTTGGTAGGCCATGTTTTTAATGTGTCCCCACAGGAAGCAGTAACAGGCATGGGATCTGGTGCCCTCATAAATAGGTAAAGTAAAATAACCAATTCGGTAGGGTAGTTACAAATTGACGTCTTTCGCCCTTGGTTCTTTTATTCCATGTTGCAACAGCCCCCAGTGGGCCAGGGCCTCATTATCGAGGCTTCACGATCACACTCAAGACACGCCACAATCGGTAGGACTCCTCTGGACGAGTGATTAGCTCGTCGCAAAGACCTCACTTGACAACACACAACAGACAGACATCCTTGCTTCCGGTGGGATTCGAACCCGCAATCCAAGTAAGCGCGTGGCTACAGACCCACGCCTTAGACCACGCGACAACTAGTACCGGCGTTTAGGAATTAATTATCTTTATGTTGTGGTGTTATCGGAAGCATATACTGTATGTAATTTTATGTGTTCAGTATGATACGACATATGTATTTTACCATTTTCAATTACGGCCATATACGTACCTACATTAAATCGCACGTAGAGACTTAGCCGGTTGATAATCGGGCCATGTTGATGCATTTTTTTTTAACTAAAAATGACTCATAAAATGTCCTGATGTTTGGTACACCTGTTGCGGAACAGTCTGTACTGAGGCGACCGGATAAAAATCCCATGATTTTGGTTCCCACTCTTCCTAAGTTGCATTTCCCTCTACCTCCCTCATTTTTCTCCAACCAGCCCATAACGCTTGTCACTGACGATGTTTTAATCTTCAAGTTTATACAGCTTCTTTAGCTAACCTATGAGCCAGCGTACACGCACATCTTAACCTTTAGCGTACCTATGTGCACTTTTGGTTGAGTGGCTAGTAATTCTGAACTCTTCCAATGTGCCCGTTTGGTAGAGGTAAACTTCGCAACACTTTCT